>Ga0207059_1017_pt1 | contig 35002 bp, 32 predicted proteins | sample Alteio_BWMinCont_32_FD_153273 | JGI IMG/M metagenome (GOLD analysis project Ga0207059, IMG submission 153273) | Enriched cells from forest soil in Barre Woods Harvard Forest LTER site, Petersham, Massachusetts, United States -... | ecosystem: Environmental > Terrestrial > Soil > Temperate forest >...
AGGCACAGCTAAGCCGTGTTGAATTGCGTGACCCGATAAAAACATACAACAAATTTTCGCTCGCTGATTTTAGTAAAACAACTCCGGGGCTGAATTGGAAATTAATATTCGCTGATCTTAAAGTGAATGCTGCAGATAGTTTATTAGTCAATAATCCATCTTTCTTCAAAACCGCCGATATATTGGTGAGTGCGGTTCCTATCGATACATGGAAAGCCTATTTGCAATGGAATGTTATTAAGAATACCGCGCCATTTCTCAGTAATGCATTTGTTCAAAGACAATTTGCTTTTACGAGAGTATTGACAGGACAAAAAGAAATTACTCCACGCGGGCAAAGAATGAGCGCTATTGTTGATAGCCATCTTGGCGATTTACTTGGCCAGTTATATGTTGAAAAATATTTTACTGATGCTGCGAAGCAACGCATGCTGGCTCTTGTAAAAAATGTACAGCAAACCCTAGGCGATAGGATCAGCAGGCTTGATTGGATGAGTGATATCACGAAGCAAAAAGCTTTGGAAAAATTAAATGCCATTATCAATAAAATTGGTTTCCCCGATAAATGGGAAACATATAGCGGTGTTGTCATTAATAGAAATGACCTGGTTGCGAATGTGCGCAGCGTGAATGTCTGGGCTTATAATAAAATGGTCAATAAAATGGGCAAACCTGTTGATAAGACAGAGTGGACCATGACTCCTCCCACCATCAACGCATATTATAACCCGGCAAATAATGAAATCGTTTTTCCTGCCGGCATACTCCAGTTTCCCTTTTTCGATTTTGAGGCAGATGATGCAGTAAATTATGGTGGCATTGCTGCGGTTATCGGTCATGAATTGACGCATGGTTTTGATGACCAGGGACGACAATATGGAGCTGATGGCAATTTAAAAGATTGGTGGACGGCTGACGATACAAAGAAATTTATTGAGCGTTCCAATAAAGTCGTTGAACAATACAATGGTTTTACTGTCAACGATACCATACATGTGAATGGCAAATTAACGCTTGGCGAAAATCTTGCTGATCTCGGCGGATTGAATGTTGCTTATGAAGCTTTTAAAAAAACAGCCGAAGGAAAAAGCGATAAAAAAATCGATGGCTTTACTCCGGACCAACGATTTTTCCTAAGCTGGGCACAGGTTTGGCGAATGAATACACTGCCCGAAACTTCAGCTCAACTAGTAATGACCGACCCACATTCTCCCGGCATGTACCGCTGCAATGGGCCAATTACGAATATGGATGCCTGGTATGATGCATTTAATGTGAAGGAAGGAGATAAGATGTTTAAGGCAAAGGAGAGCAGGACGAGGATTTGGTGAGAGTTTTTAAATGAGAAATAAGAAATGAGTAATAAGGAATGAGAAGGGCGAGGAAATGTAGAATGTAAAATATTGAATGTAAAATGTAAAAGGGGTTTATAAGTTTTTTACATTGCCAACTTATAAACCCCTTTTACATTTCTTATTCTAAATTCTACATTTTACATTTCTTATTTCTTCTACATCCTCTCCTGCGCCCGCAACCATCGTTCCGGTACTTCGTTGCTGCTAGCCAGCAGATAATCATTATATGAGCAGGCGATATATTTTTGATCGGGCAATTGCATCCACCAGCGATTTGTTTTTTTGCTTTGCAAAAAAGTAGTTTGAACTTCTGCAAAAGCCGTGTGATATTCTACAAAAGAATCTCTCTCATTTAAAGCTGCTTCACGTTTGCCTTTACTTTTCCCATCAAGCAGGTACCATATCATATGCGCTATCTGTTTGGCAGTAAGGTTGTCCCGGTCTTTTTCAGGGCTGTATCCATAAATGCCGATAGTATTTACATTGGGGCTAAGGCCGGCATAACGCATAAGTATACACGCTTCTTCGCCGGTAAAACCATTCGGCGAAATAGAGTTGGCCGGCGCATAAGCATTAGCAATGGCCGAGATATCAAAGCTGAATAAATTAGAATTCCTGATCACTGGTTCCATTTCCTCAATATTCTCCTTTACATTCCCAACACGAAAACAATCAAAACGCAGCTTATCCATGGTTTCCAACATATTCGGGTGCACATAATAACTTTGGAAACCGATATGATTATAATGATGGATATAGTTTGGTTCATCCGTCAGCATTTCCATCAGGAAATTATCGTTTTTGAAAAGGGAATCGATATTGATATCAATTAATGCATCTACACAAGTCACTTCAACAATTTGTTTTTTTGCAGCGTATGTATAATACTGAGATAAAGTAAGATCATGTGAACCGCCGAGTATTATGACAGTCTTACCAATGCCCAGCAGTTCCATCAGTACTGTTTTTAATGCAGCATAGCTATCAGCAAGTGAAGCCCCGGATTTTATATTACCAATATCTGTCAGTTTCACATCTGTATGCCAGTAAAACAAACGATAAAATTGTTCCCGGATGGTATCAGGCGCGTTATAATTGTTTTTCCCTTTTTTAGCTCCTCTTTCCTCTTTGCAACCCACAATAATTATATCGGCTTGCAACAAGTCGGGGAATTCCTCATCATATATAGTTAGTCGCTTACCAATTTGACCATCCTTATATTCTTCAGCACCTGATATTTCTTCCAGGTTTATGGGATCCAAAAAATCTATGATGTTCAGGTTATAGAGCATTAACCGGTTGATTTGGCAGCAAACTTAAGAAAAAAAACTACAGAGGGAAGTATTAAAACAACAGTTGCAAATATTATATTTCCCAAATATCAGCTTTCGAAAAGAATTGTAAAAACGTGAAACTGATCCTGAAAATTGTAGGAAATACGAAATTGATAATTGTCGCAAATTTGTTTTACAATCGCTAAGCCAAGCCCAATACCTTCCGAATGGTCCGCTTTTTTGAAACGGTCAAAAATATGGCTTGCATTGAAATTAAATGCCGGGCCTGTATTGCTGACAATAAGCCTACCGATATAGAGTTCAATCTTTATCAAACCATCCTCGATATTATGCCTGATTGCATTATTGAATAAATTATTTAACAGGATATCCGCCAGGTAATCGTCCATCTTAACAGTAACTTCATCAAGCACGGTATCCATTTTCAAATGCTTTGTGGCTGCAAGATCTTCCAGTTGCAATAATTTTTCTTTGATCAATAAATCCAATCGGATCGATTCAGCTTTGGTGAACTGATTATTCTCAATTTTAGTAAGCAAAAGAAGAGATTGATTGAGCCGGGTAAGCCGGCCAACAGCATCATACATCGCCTGAACCTGTCTTACCTGTTCATTGCCCAGATTTGGTTCCTGTATAAGCAAATCCAACTTGGAATTAATTACAGCCAGCGGCGTTTGCATTTCATGCGAAGCGTTATCGGAAAAGTTCTTTAGTGTTTCGTAATCTTTAATAATGGTCGATGTCATCAAATTGACCGCATTGTCGAGATCCCGGAACTCATCAATATTCGTATGTACATTACCGGTATATTTTTTATTCAACAGGTTGAATTGCTTGATAGACTGCAGCAGTTCATAAAATGGTTTCCAGATTTTGCGCAACAATAAGCGGTTGGCTATAAATAAAATCAAGAATAACAGCAGGACTATAATCCCGGTAGTCAATACAATCAACCCTACCAGGTATTCAACTTCCATTTCGGATTTAGTAACGGTCGCTTTATAAAATTTTCCATTTACTGTAACAGGAAATGTAAGTTGGCGATATGGGTCGCGTTCATTTTCCAAAGAGTCATACCTGCGTATATTCCTGAATTTTCTTCTTACTAATTGATCGGTCGCCTCAAAATTAATATGCTGATCCTTATAATTTGTGGCTACAGGCAACCGATTATTATTCTTGGCATAGTCAAGGATTTCTGCCTCTTCCACCCGTAACGAATCATCGAGTTGATGAATGAGTATATATCGTACAATATAATAGTAACAAATACTGCTCAACAGCAATACGATAACTGTGGCTATAATATTGACGCGATTATATTTTGAGATTAATTTCATGATTATATTAATTCGCGCCCATAAATTTATATCCCATCCCATAAACCGACTGTATACAATCGGCATATCCCGATGCGATCAGCTTTCTACGAAGATTTTTTACATGCGTATATATAAAATCAAAATTAGAAGATTGCCCGATTTCATCGCCCCAAAGATGTTCTGCTATCGCATTTTTTGAAATCACCCGGCCTTTATTATAAGCAAAATATAATAATAGCTGGTATTCTTTACGGGTCAATTCGAGAAGCTTATCATTTACCGTAACTGTTTTTGAGATGATATTAATTACAAGATCGTCAAATTGAATGATATTGTTGCCGCCAGAGTTTCTTCGTCTAATGATTGCCGTTACTCTTGCCAGTAATTCTGATAAGTGAAAAGGCTTTGACAAATAATCATCCGCACCTAATTGCAGGCCGGTTACTCTTTCGTCCAATGAATTCCTGGCCGAAATAATAAGCACGCCGTCTGTTTTCTTATCTGCTTTCAATTGCCTGAGGATATTGAGCCCATTGCCACCGGGCAATGTAATGTCCAGTAAAATGCAATCGTACTCAAATGATTCAACCTTTTCGATCGCAGCCTTATAATCATACGCGACATCACATATATAATCTTCCTGCTTAAGACAGCTTACTATACTTTCAGATAACAGCTTTTCGTCTTCAATGATCAGCACTTTCATAATACGAAAATCGGAAAAAGAGTTTGAAGTCAGTGAGCGGAAGTCGGAAATCTGAAGTCGGAGGTCGGAGGTTGGAAGTCTGAGGTCTGAAGTCGGAATCAGAATAGGAATTTAATCCACTTTCGGATTTCAGACCTCCGACTTCGGACTTCCGGCCTCCGACCTCCGATCTCAGATTTTCTTATATTTGCCGCATGGAGCAACTGTAACAGCAGATAGAAGCATATAAGCAGGAAATCGCCTCAATTACTCCTAATGGGGCAGATTCACTGGAAGCATATCGTATTAAATTCTTAGGGACGAAAGGTATTGTCAGGAATTTATTTTCAGAAATGAAAAATGTCCCTGATGAAAAGAAAAAAGAATTCGGGCAGCTCTTGAATGAATTCAAGCAATTTGCCGAAGCCAAATATGAAACATGGAAGCAGTCCGCAGCCAGTGGCCAGCAATCATCTGCCAGTGAAATTGATCTTTCCCTTCCCGGTAATTTACTGCCACTTGGGACGAGACATCCTATCAGTCTTGTCAAAAATGAGATCGTCCATATTTTTGGCAGGCTTGGGTTTTCTGTTGAAGAAGGTCCGGAAATAGAAGATGACTGGCATAATTTCACCGCATTAAATTTACCCGAAGATCATCCGGCGCGCGATATGCAGGACACTTTTTATATTAACCAGCATCCTGATTGGCTCCTGCGCACACATACAAGCAGCGTGCAGGCGCGCGTAATGGAAAAACAAAAACCACCGATCAGGATAATTTGTCCCGGCCGCGTATATAGGAATGAAACAATCAGCGCAAGGGCACATTGCTTTTTCCATCAGACAGAAGGTTTATATGTGGATGAACATGCATCCTTCGCCGATTTAAAACAAACTCTTTATTTTTTTGTACAGGAAATGTTTGGCAAAGATGTAAAAATTCGTTTCCGGCCTTCCTATTTTCCTTTCACGGAGCCAAGTGCTGAAATGGATATTAATTGTCGTATATGCGGCGGCGTTGGTTGCAATGTATGTAAGCATACTGGTTGGGTTGAAATATTAGGCAGTGGTATGGTACATCCAAAAATGCTTGAAAATTTCAATATCGATAGCAATAAATATACGGGTTTTGCATTCGGTATGGGCATCGAGCGCATTTGCCAGCTCAAGTACCGCATCAATGACCTTCGTTTATATTCGCAGAATGATGTGCGATTCCTGAACCAGTTTATTTCGGCGGTCTAAATTTTTTTCTCGATAATATCTGGCAATTTTTATTCTAAGTAGCCGGCTTAAAGATTGACAAAAAACTAACCGGTATGATCCAATCTATTTGTGTTTGCGGTGCAGGGACTATGGGCAGTGGAATTGCCCAGGCAGCGGCTCAAAGCAGCATCAATACAATATTGTATGATCTTGATGAATCTGTTATCGAAAAAGCAAAAGCGGCTATTGAAAAAAATTTATCAGGATTGGTAGAAAAAAATAAGATGGATGTCAATGAACGAACAGCGATAGTAAACCGTTTACGTTTTACAAACAATATCCGTGAATGCGTTGCCGATGTAATTATTGAAGCCATTATAGAAAAAACTTCAGCTAAAATCGATTTATTCAATCAGCTCGCTGCGATCAATAATAATGAAACAATTTTTGCGAGCAATACCTCTTCACTATCTGTTAGCAGCATTGCTGAAAAAATAAGTTCTCCTGGAAGAGTGATCGGCATGCATTTTTTCAATCCGGCAACAATTATGAAATTGGTTGAAGTGATCAATACCAATTTCACCAATAAAGAAACCACGACAAATATTATTGAATTGACAAAGCGAATGGGAAAAACGCCAGTGCTATGTAATGATGCGCCCGGATTTATTGTGAACCATGTCGCAAGGCCTTATTATATCGAAGCATTAAAACTCGTTGAAGAAGGCATTGCCGATTTTGAAACTATCGACCGATTGATGGAAGCTACTGGTTTTAAAATGGGTCCATTCAAACTTATGGACCTTATAGGCAATGATGTCAATTATGCTGTTAGTCGTTCAGTATACGAAGCCATGAACAAACCGGCGCGCTTAAAGCCATCACCCATACAGGAAGAAAAAGTAAGAAAGAATGAATTGGGAAAAAAAACCGGGAATGGCTATTACTCCTACGCGCCCAGTCCTAAAAGCGGATAAAATGCAAACCCTTAAGTTTGCAAAACAATTTTCAAATTAATGGCAGATCAAAACAGCTCTCTGACGAGCGGGGATGTTTTTATTACCGGCGGCACAGGTTTTCTAGGCACGTATATCATCAGCGAACTACTGAATAAAGGATATCGTGTGAAAGCTATCCGCCGCAGCAATAAAATACCTTTTTTTATGCCTGCCGATATTGCGAACAACGTTGAATGGATAGAAGGCGATATACTTGATATCATTCGTCTTGCTGAAGTAATGGAAGGATCAGATATTGTTATTCATGCTGCGGCAAAAGTTTCTTTTATTGCAAAAGAAAGAAAAGAGATGTACAAGACAAATATCGATGGCACGATCAATGTGGTTAATGTCGCGCTTGAAAAAAAAATAAAAAAACTGATATATATAAGTTCGGTCGCAGCATTAGGAAGAAGAGATGACGGCGCCATGATCAATGAAGGCAAACAATGGGAAGAAACAAAACTCTTTACTCATTATGCGATCAGTAAATATCATGCAGAAATGGAAGTATGGCGCGCTATTGCTGAAGGATTGGATGCAGTAGTCATCAACCCGAGTACCATACTTGGTTATGGAGATTGGAACACGACAAGCTGCGCTTTATTTAAATCTGCATACAATGAGTTCCCATGGTATACCAATGGGGCCAATGGATTTGTTGATGTGCATGATGTAGCGAAAATAGTAGTGTTATTGTTGCAAAATAATATTTCTGCAGAAAGGTTTTTAATCAGTAGTGATAATTGGTCATTCCGCCAGTTATTAAATAGTATCGCAGATGGTTTTGCAAAAAAACATCCTTCAAAAGAAGCATCTGCATTACTCGGTTCGATAGCATGGAGAATTGAAAAATTAAAATCGCTCTTTACTGGTCAACGGCCTTTATTGACAAAAGAGAGTGCGAAAATTGCGCAAAGCAAGGCTCATTTTGATAACAGTAAAATTCAACAATATTTACCGGGCTTTACATTTACTCCCTTAAAACTTTCCATTGATCAGGCTTGTAAAGCTTATCTGCAGCATATGCAAAGTGCATAAAATAATAGTTTTTAGCATACTTCGCCCTCCCCTTATTCGTTATATCCTGACTACTTAAACAATATTTATGAAGCAATTTTTTTGTACCGGGATAGCTGCTTTATTATCGCTTGCCGCTTTATCGCAAAACAAATATTTTACGATTTCCGGTAAAGTGGTTGCTGAAAAAACACAGCAGGCTATGGCTGGCGCTTCTGTATTTTGCCAAAATACTACTATCGGGACCGTTTCCAATAATGATGGTAATTTTTTTCTCCGCCTCACCAATGGGGGATATGACCTGGTAGTATCTTATACCGGTTATGAAACTAAAGTAATCCGCGTAAGCAATGGCAATAAAGAAAATGATTCGTTAAAAATAGAATTAAAAGAACAGGATAAAAGCATGGCCGAAGTAGTTGTTGCAGGCAGTGCAGAAGTAGCAGATGGCTGGACAAAATATGGCCGTTTCTTTTTAGATAATTTTATCGGCACCACACCCAATGCAGATTCCTGTACCATCGAAAATAAAGATGTGATCAAATTTTATTTTTATAAAAAAAGGAACAAGTTAAAAGTAAAAGCAGGTGAAAATGTAATTGTAACGAACAATGCCCTGGGTTATAAAATAAAATATCAATTGGACTCATTCGTGTACGATTACAATACTAAGATCAGCAGCTATACCGGGTATCCTTTATTTGAAGAACTGAGCGGCACGGCAGATCAGGAAAAGAAATGGAAAAGAAACCGCTACCAGGCCTATATAGGTTCAAGGTTACATTTTATGCGCAGTTGGTACGACAGCACGTTAAACGATGAAGGCTTTCAAATTGAATTATTGGATGCAGGAGATAGCAAGCAATCAACGGTTTTAAATAATCCATATGACAGTTCGATCTATTCTGTCGATAGCAGCGATGTTGAAATTAATCTGAAAGGACGTATCCGGGTAAATTACAAAAACCATGTGCCCGATAAAAAATATCTTGCCCAAAATAATTTCCCATCCAGTGCACGCATACAAATTTCCGCGCTTGATATCATTGATGGCTTCGTTATCCAGGAAAATGGATATTTCTATGAACAATCAGAAATAACCAATATCGGCTACTGGGCCTGGAAGAAATTAGCGGAGTTACTGCCGTATGATTATAATCCGGAATGAAGGCTGGAAATGTAGAATGTAAAATATCGAATGTAAAATGTAAAAGTTGGTGCTACTGACTTTTACATTTTACATTCGATATTTTACATTCTACATTCCTACCCCATAACCTTCTTCCACAATTCCGGAATTCTCTTTATCCAAACAATTTCTCTTTTTTTGACAGCGGCATCGTCTGCGGGAGATCCGAAATAAATTTTATTTTCTTCGAGCGAAGCACCTACTCCGCTTTGCGCTAATACCACTGCGTTATCGCCAATGCTTAATGTTTTACTAACTCCTACCTGTCCCCACAAGATCACTCCATTGCCGATCTCTACTGCTCCGGCAATGCCTACTTGTGCAGCGATCAGGCAATTTTTACCAATTGTAGTATCGTGCCCGACATGAATCATATTATCCATTTTTGTACCGCGACCGATTACTGTATCATTAGTCACTCCCCGATCAATCGTGCAACTCGCACCAATCTCAACATCATCCTCAATGATCACTCTTCCGCAACTTTCCATTTTTTTATACCATACCTGCCGGTCTTTTTTTGTGTTGTAATAAAAAGCATCCGAGCCGATCACCGTTCCTGCCTGTATGATCACATTATTTCCAATAACACAATAATCGAGTATAGTTACATTAGGATGTATCACGCAATTATTACCAATGCTTACACGATGTCCGATAAATGCCCCTGGATAAATATATGTCCCTTCACCAATGATTGCAGATTCACTAATGTTTTTTGAAGCAGGTATAAAAGGCCTGAAATGCCTGACTATTTTTAGATAAGCTTCAAATGGCTGCTCAACTACCAATAAGGCTTTTTCATTTGGGAATTCAACTGTCTTATTGATGATAATAAAAGATGCATCAGAGTTAATACACTTATCATAATACTTCGGGTGATCGACAAATACTAAATCGCCCTGTTCTACTTTATGTATTTCATTAATACCGGTAGCTTGCCCGTTTTTATTGCCGATCAATTCAGCGCCGACCAAGTCTGCAATCCATTGAACAGATACCGGAGATGGAAATTTCATACTACAAATTTTATGTAAACCTAATTAAAATACTAGATCACATGCATGAGCCATAATCCCTTTTCAGAGCTTGCATGCCCGGAGCCAAAAACAGAAAATACAAGATTTCGAACTCTGGGATGTTGGTTTTTTGGGGATAAACATGATTTTCAGGGTCAAGGCTAAAAATATTTTTTTTGGCATATTTTAGTAAAATTACTCATAAAAAACAGCGGATCGCATTGATGAAATTTTAATATCGCAAATGACTTTGATTATGTTTTATAAATTTCAATACGCTGAAATCCTTTATTCATCAATGTTACAGAAGATCGAAAAAAATTGAAATAAAAAATAAAAACATCTGCTGGTTATTTTCATCGCTTAAACCATAAGTATTTGCTCGCTATTCCTGACTACCCTATCCACATCCCAAAAAAAAATGTGCATAAAATTTATTGAAAAATTTTTTTAGATAGAAAAAATTATTTTTAATATTGTGTAGGGAATTTGATTTCCCTGTACTTACTAACCCATCCAAATAACAAAAGTCCCGCGAATTGCGGGGCTTTTTATTTTACAATGATCCATTTTCTACAACCTCTATCATTTAATTCATTTCCCTTTGCCTGACTATTTTGTTGCATACAAACCGTTCAATGTGCTTTCGCAATTTACCTCGAAGGAGGATAAACAAACGCTGAAAAAATTTTTTACAGTCCCTGAAGATGTATATCCTGTAGGCCGCCTCGATTACGATAGCGAAGGGCTTTTGCTATTAACAAATGATAAGCAACTTAACTACCGGTTATTACATCCATCCTTTGCACATGAACGGGAATATTGGGTGCAGGTGGAAGGAGATATTAATGAGTCAGCAATTCAAAACCTGGAATCAGGAGTTACTATTTCAATTGATGGAAAAGGATATCAAACCAAAACCTGTAAGGCAGGAAAATTTTCTGCCTCACCCATATTACCCAAACGAGACCCACCAATCAGGTTTCGCAAAAATATCCCGACAAGCTGGATATGGATAAAGCTGCACGAAGGGAAAAACAGGCAGGTTAGAAAAATGACCGCACAAGTTGGTTTCCCAACTTTGCGCCTGGTGAGATACCGGATTGAACGTATCACCATAGATAAATTGAAACCCGGTGAAATGATTGCTATGGATAGAGAATCGATATACGGGAAATTGTTTGAGAAAAAGATGTAAGGTTTTTTGTCTCGCGTTTTACGCGAGACGATCTGATATAACCAGGAACTAATACTCAAAAAATCCTGCAACAATCAATGTATCCATAACAATAAACTAATTCCTTATCTTTCCATCATTAAATCTAGATGCTATGGTAAAATCTATGACGGGCTTTGGGCGATCGGAACAAACAGTTGGAGATAAAACTTTTTTGATCGATATAAAATCATTGAATGGCAAACAATTCGAACTGCAGTTAAAATTACCCGGGTTTTTAAAACCTTACGAGTTCGAGATCAGAAAAATACTTTCAGAAAAATTAGGCAGGGGCAGCCTCGACTGCAGCATAAGCCTGAAACAAACCGGCAACGCAAAACCGGTATCTATCAACACTGATCTTGCAAAAGCATATCATAAGGCATTAGCGGAATTATCCAATGAATTGAACCTTGACCCCTCAAATATTTTAAGTACGCTGGTAAAATTGCCCGAAGTGATTACGCCCACCGGCGATACCCTCACCGATGAAGAATGGAAAAAATTCAAAGAAGTGGTTTTACTTGCAATTGAAGACCTTAATGTACACCGCTTCGAAGAAGGGAAATCATTGGAAGAAGATATGCTTCTGCGTATCGATAATATCCTGAAGCAACAGGAAGAAGTAATAAAACTAGAGCCTTTACGCAAACAGAAAATAAAAGATGGATTAAAAAAAATGTTGGAAGAGCAGGTGGGCAAAGAAAATTATGATGCCAACCGCCTTGAACAGGAAATCATTTATTATATTGAAAAGATCGATATCAGTGAAGAACAGGTAAGATTAAAAAATCACTGCGATTATTTTAAAGCAATTTTAAAAGAACCGGAAGAAAGCAAGGGAAAGAAACTATCATTTATTTTGCAGGAAATCGGGCGAGAAATCAATACAACCGGATCCAAGGCGTATGATTCAGCCATTCAAAAATGTGTGGTGATGATGAAGGATGAGTTGGAAAAAGCAAAGGAACAAGTGTTGAACGTGTTGTAATCAAGGAGCAAGGCTCAAGGTTCAAGATGTAAGATGATTTATTAAAATTTAATTTAAATATCTAAGAGAATAAGCAGGGTATTGTCAATTTTATGAAACCACAAACTACAAATCACAAACTGACCACTCTCGTACCTTGTTCCTTGTCCCTTGTCTTCCTTTACTGCTTGCTTCTTGCTTCTTGCAACTTAACCACCGGCGTTTTTGAAAAAAATATTACCATCCCGAAACAACAATGGGAAAGTAGTTTCAGGCCAGAGATAAGCTTTGCAATAAACGATACGGTTTCCCTATATGATGTTTATGTTGTCCTCAGGCATACTGATGCATACAATTATAATAATATCTGGATAAAAGCAACTGTCCAACAACCGGGAGAGGCATCCGGTAAAAGCCAGCAATACGATCTTACTTTAGCAACAAACGATAAAGGATGGTTTGGGAGCGCTATGGACGATATTTATGAACACCGGGTATTGATCCAACCTCAAACCAAATTTATAAAACCCGGCGAATATCATTTCACTGTCGAACAGCTCATGCGCGAAGATCCGCTGAAGCATGTCCTGAATGTTGGGATAAGAGTGGAAAAAGTAAAATAAGTACAACATCTCCGCTTTTTATTTTTACTTTGGATCAATAAGAAATCATAGCTGGGCAGGCACATACCGCAGCCCAAAACATTTCAATTTCGAATCGTGTATAAAAAGAAAAGACTGATCATCGCTACAATTGTTTACTGGCTCTTGTTGGGATATATTATTGCAGCATTGGTATTTTGGTTTATTGAGTTGCAGCAACAAAACCTGCAAATGACAAATTACAAACAGCTGGAACTTAAAAAAGATGATCCTGACTATCTAAACAAAACGGATCATATTTCAGTCGAAAAAAGAAAAAAAACAGCACAATATATTGGCGAAGGCGTCACATTTTTATTCGTCATTTCAGTTGGCGCAATATTTCTGTATAGAGCAGTCATGCGCCAGATTAAATTACAACAGCAACAGCAAAATTTTATGATGGCAGTCACACACGAATTAAAAACACCTATTGCTGTAGCCAAATTGAATATGGAAACCCTGCAAAAATATAAGCTGGACGAAAGCAAGCAAGTCAAAATTATTCAGTCGGCCTTACAGGAAATTAACCGGCTTGATAATTTGTCCAGTAATATCCTGGTGTCTTCACAATTGGAAGGCGGCCACTATCAAATGGCCAACGATGAAGTCAATCTCTCCGACCTCACCTCGAATGTAGTAAACGATTTCAGGAATCGTTTCCACGAAAAAAAATGGGAAAGCAATATCCAACCAGGCTTACTAATAACGGGAGATGCTTTATTATTAAAGATATTGGTCAATAACCTTATTGAAAACGCAATAAAATATTCGCCAGCGAATGGGAAAATAACTATCAATACAAAAACAGAAAATTTTCACAGTGTGTTACAGGTAAAAGATGAAGGGCCTGGCATACCGCCCGGAGAATGGAAAAAAATATTTAAAAAATTTTATCGCATCGGGAATGAAGAAACACGAACAACCCAGGGAACAGGATTGGGATTGTATTTGTGCAGGAAAATTGCCGAGGATCATCAGGCACAAATCAGTGTATCGGCTAATCAACCAGATGGCAGTATTTTTACAGTCGTATTTTAGTGATATGCATCGGACGGCTAAAATAGCATGTTATATTTTTGCATTCATTCACAGCCGTCCGATGCCTTAGCAGCGATTTAAAACTAAAACTAAACAGGAAAAATCAAATAAAAGTTCCCGGCGAAAATCATGAATGAACAAGCAAAAAAATCAATCTTACTCGTAGAGGATGAAGAGAACCTGCACGATGCGCTCAAGCTTAATCTTGAACTGGAGAATTATGAAGTAACTTCTGCATTCGACGGCACACAAGCCCTGAAAGCGATTCACCAGGAATACTTCGACCTGGTTATCCTCGATGTCATGCTGCCGGGTATTGATGGCATTAATGTAACAGAAACAATCCGTATCCATAATAACCATGTGCCCATATTAATGCTCAGTGCAAAAAATACAAGTGCGGACCGCGTGCTCGGATTAAAAAAAGGCGCCGATGATTATTTGAATAAACCTTTTAACCTGGAAGAGTTATTATTAAGAGTTCAGAAATTAATAGAAAAAAATAAAAAACTGCAGGATAGGGATACCATCAGCGATATCTATTCTTTTGGAAAAAATACAATTGATTTTAAGGCGCAGGAAGCTACCACAAAGAATAAGGAACGCATTCAACTAAGCAAGAAAGAAGCCATGCTGTTGAAATTGCTTATCGAAAATAAAAATGAAGTAGTGACGAGGGAAAAAATACTGCAAACTGTATGGGGCTACAATGTTTATCCGACCACGCGCACGATCGATAACTTTATCCTAAACTTCCGGAAATATTTTGAAGAAGATAGCCGCAATCCGAAATTCTTTCATTCTGTTCGTGGGGTTGGTTATAAATACAGCGAGTAAAACAAACCTGAAATATTTTTAATTTTTCTTCCTACACTTTTTTATTAAGCGCCTGGATTATATCTTCAGCATGTTGAAGAATACGTTGAATATCCTGCTCACTATAATCGGGTGTATATAATTTCATCTCGCATTCATTCAATATATTTTCCAAAAGAGAAGTGGTTGCTTTGTCCCAACCCTGGGCATGCAATTGTAAGGTGATATTATATTTATTCAGTTCACTGGCAGGCAAGTTCAGTTTATCGGCAACAGTATTCCATATTGCCCTGTTCAGCTCTCTATAAAAACCCTTATAATCATTTGCCTCCAATAATTGCTTTGGCAATGATAACCGGTCAACAGGCGCGGATGCTTTTGCTAACTCAGCCATGGCAGCAGCTTGCTTTGCTTGTGCAGCGGCCAATTGTTCTGCCTGCTGCGCTTTTTTAAGACGCCTGTTTTGTACCAGCAGATAAGTAGCCAATCCAGAAAGGATCAGGATCGTAAAAAACCATTCGAGATGATCCTGAAGAAAATCGGTAACTGTATTACTGGTTTCCTTTGCTGCATATTCATTCGTTGCAGCTATCGGCGGGGCGGATTTATTTTTTTTCGCTTTTCCAACCGTCAGGCTCAATGGCTGTGCTGTTGTTGTTTTATATGAATTGCTTGCGGGGTCGAAATAAGAAAGCTGAATAGCGGGTATGGTATAATCGCCCGCTTCATTAGGAATAAAATCGTATTGAAATGTTTTTGACCCGCTCAGCGGCGCGATAGTTTTATCGATATCTTCTTTTGTAGTAGCATCATAACTTTCGATGCCCGATGGCCATTGTATGGCCGGGGCATTTACTACCGATAAATTTCCACTACCCTTTACCGTTATTTTTAGCGTAGCTGCATCCTTTGCCCTGATATTTTTACTCTCGATACTTGCTTTAACAGTAAAATGTCCTACTGCCCCATTATAATCGCCGGGTTTATTTTCATCCGGCAAAGGTTTTACTGAAATTGCTACAGGTTTGCTTTCTAAAGTAATATCCTGGTCAACTGGAACAGCATTCGCGCTATTATCATTAAACAGGTCATCAAAAATATCCCTGGCATCACTGCTGTTTTGTTTTTTTTGATGCGTAGTGCTCTTTAAAAAATGAACTGTATTTTCAATCTCAACCGGATCAAGGTTGACTGTGCCGGCTTGTAATGGTATAAGTTGCGCCTTGCGAATGACATGAACGGTGAACGGTTTCCCATTTACTGTTTCTACAGATGCAGCATCATTGTTTGGGTTAACCATATCATACACGCTAAATCCGTTGAGCGAAGGATGTTTGGTTACCCTGGATTCTGACTGCACACGGGAATATAATTTATAGGTTGCAACGATTGGTTCTCCCACATAACAACTCGTTTTGCTTACATCAACTTTTACAAATAAATTTCTGCGGATTTTTTCGTTAATATTTTCTCCCGGTTTTATAAAATATTCTCTATCGATATCAGAAGGATCACCCGGCCATTCAGGTTGTGGCATCGGTTGCACATTACTGTTAGTTGATGAACCGCCGGCATTCACTTCAATGGTGACGGGATTGGATCGCATAGGCTTGCCATCGATCGTTGCTGTTGCCCCGGGTATCGTAAATTTTCCTGTTTTGATTGGTTGCAACACAAATGATAAAGCCTTGTATTGCGACATAACGCCATTTACAATGCTCATACCACTTGATTGTATCGGTCCCTGGATGATATTAAAATCCTGGAATGCAGGATGGTCAAGCCTATCGATCTGCTGTGCATTTTCCACAACAAATTCGACCTGCACGTAATCGCTCCTGCCTATTTCCTTGCTGCTGGCAATGGTAGTAAATTTTACTTGTGCCAGGGCAGGCAGGATAGAGCCCGTCAGGAAAAATAACAGTAGAAAGCGGGAACGTAAAATTGAAACGATATCTTTTAATTTAAGTCGGCTTAACCAATTCATAATAATTACTAACCTCAGCAACACAAATATAAACTTTGATTGCCTTTATTGGTAGCGTGGATGCGGTTAAAAGTCAGTTAAAAGAAGAGATAGGTTGAGGTCGGGATTAAGGCTGAAGCCAATCATAAGTCTGATCTCAATCCCAACCTCACTCCCAACTTTCTTCATCTTTTAGTATATTTAAGCCTATCCTTCTCTGGATATGAGGCTAACCTTATATGAAGAAAAAACTCTTGCCCATATTTCTATTCCTGTTTATCTGCACACTTCTTCACAGTCAGGATACGGCCATGCTAAGAAATCTGGGTGATTCACTTCGTCTTGCAAAAGATGATACATCCCGCGTCAATGCATGGAGAAAAATTGGGAATTTCTATAATCGTGTACAACCCGACAGTGCAATTTATTTTACAAGAAATGCACTTGAGCTTTCTGAAAAAATAAATTGGACAAAAGGCATTGCCCAGAATTGTTTAAACCTCGGGAGTAATTTTATGTATATTTCAAAATACGACAGTGCCATTTATTATGAAACCAGGGCATTAGAGGCAGCAAAGATTGTAGGTGATAAAAATCGCATCGCACTTATTTATATCAATCGCGGTGCTGCGTATACAGAAACGCAGCAATTTGAAAAAGCAATGCCCGATCTTACAGAAAGCATGCGCATCAGCGAAGAAACCGGCAATAAAGACCGGCAGGCAAGAGCATGTCAAGGCATTTGCGAACTATATTTATATCAACATAATAATAATGCAGCGTTGCCTTGGGGAGAAAAAGCGTTGCAACTGGAGCAGGAATTGGGAAATGCAGAATTGCAGGGAACTTCTGAAATGTCATTGAGCGGCATTTATATGGAAAAAAATGATTTTAAAAAAGCAGAAGCCTTATTGCTCGATGCCATCCCAAAATCAAGAACAGCACATAAAATAGATGTGGTAATGTCTGCAGCCATTACACTCAGTGAAATTTATAACAAAACTCATCAATATCAAAAAGCCCTTGCCGTGCTCAAGGACGCATTAAGCGAGGGGCAATACGCCAATGAAATTGATCAGATCTCGGCATTATATAACAGTATTGGAGACACGTATTTTAATATAGGGAAATATAATGAAGCAGGCGAGGCATATAAAAAAGGATATGAAGTGGTGAAAGGCAAAAATGAATTTCAAGAAAGGCAATATGGCAACCTGGAAGGAATGTCGAATGCCTATGCGAAACTTGGTGATTTCAGGAACGCATATGAATCATCGCAATTAGCTTCAGCTCTCGAAGACAGTGTAACATTAAAAACACAAAATGAAAAATTACTGAAGACGCAGGCGCAATTTGAAACAGAAAGAAAAGAAAAAGAAATCGCATTGCTAAAAAAGGACCAGAAACTGCGAAGTGCTGAATTACAGGAGGAGCGAGCCATTAAAGCCGGTGCATTTATTTTATCGGGCTTGTTGCTGGTAATAGGTTTTTTGTTAGCGAACCGCTATCGTGTCATTCAAAAAGCAGCGCGTATGATCGAGATTGAAAAATTAAGAAATAGTATTGCGCGCGACCTTCATGATGATATTGGCTCTACATTATCGAGCATCAATATTAACAGCAAAATGGCATTGAGCAATACTGCTGAAGAAAAGCTCGTAAAAGGACAGCTTGAAAAAATAAAAGAGTATTCAGGAAAAATGATGGAAGGGATGAGTGATATCGTATGGGCTATTAATCCTATTAATGACTCTCTCGAAAAAATGATTATCCGCATGAAAGAATTCGCTGTCCAGATACTGGAGCCTTTAAATATCCAGGTTACATTTAATTCGAATGTTGATATTGCGCATGCTACACTCGATGTGAGCCGTCGTAAGGATGTATATTTAATTTTCAAGGAAGCTATCAACAACATAGCGAAGTACAGCGAATGCAATCAGGTAAGCATCGATATCGAGGGAAATAAAAACAATATTAAATTGAAAATAGTTGACGATGGAAAAGGATTTGACCCGGATATTGTTAAACAAGGAAATGGTTTGCGCAATATGAAGCTAAGGGCTGTTACGATTAGCGCAACATTAGATATCCATGCGGAATATGGAAAGGGTTGTACAGTGAGCCTGGATATCCCTATCGCATGATTTGGGTATTGAGCAACCGCGATAACTGTAATAAGTTGCATTTTCGACGATATAAATTTTATGCAGATCGGTGTTTTATTATATGAGGACAATGATAACCTGCGGGAAAGTTTGTGCAATATGATCACTTTCTCCAAAGACCTGGTATTGCTCGGCAGCCATCCCGATGTGCGCGGCATTGAAGAACAAGTGAAAAATATAAAACCGGATGTAATATTAATGGACATTGATATGCCGGGCAAAAATGGGATAGAAGCGGTGAGGGCGATCCGACAGATTGATCGTGATACACAAATCATGATGCTTACCGTTTTTGATGATAACAAGCATATTTATGATGCCATTTGTGCGGGTGCTTCCGGCTATCTGCTCAAAAAAGATATTTCAGATAAACTCATCCCTGCTATTCATGAAATATTAGAAGGAGAAGCCCCGATGAGCCCGGGCATCGCCAGGATGATCATACAAAATATTCAACAATTACCGAATGCCGGGGAAAACAAATACCGGCTTACCCCTCGCGAAAAAGAAATCCTCTTCTCTCTTTCCCAAGGCAATAGTTTTAAAATGATCGCCGCACAATTATCGATCAGTATCGATACTATCCGAACACATAGCAAAAAAATTTACGAAAAATTGCAAGTGCATACACAGATTGAGGCGGTTTCAAAAGCGATTAATGAAAAGCTGCTGTAGGCAAATGTGGAAATGTGATGAATGTGAGAAATGTGGAAATATGGAAATGTGAAAATTAGCTGTGATTTTATTAATGCGCTTAGATAAATGATAGAGATAGGTTATTGTATTTTTCAGAATTTCCACATTTCTCACATTCATCACATTCATCACATTTCTCAAATATCTCCCAATTGTGGCCGCAATACAATATCCTCCACACAAGCCTGCATCGACAATTGCGAGGAAGCAAAAATAATATCAGCAATATCCTTAGCTTCCATAAAACGATTTTGATCCATGCCAGTTGCCGCCCATGAATCTGTATACGCCGCGCCGGGATAAACCGCGGTAACTTTAATGCCATGCTCTTTCATTTCCTCACGCAAATTTTTTGAAAAACCTGCAAGCGCAAATTTGCTGATACTATACGACCCGCCATTGTGGTAAGCTTTCAAAGAAGCGATGGAGCAAATATTAAATATATGTCCGCTTTTTTGTTTCATCATTTGCGGTAGTATAACTCTCGTCAGGTGATAAGCACTGTAAAGATTTACTTCGATCATTTTTTCTAATGTGCCTTCTTTTTCATTGTAAATGCTCCCGGGCAAAAATTGCCCTGCATTATTGACCAGTATATCAATATTATTATTTTGATGGCCTGGGCGTTGGGTTTCCGCCATCGCCCAACGGCCAAAAGCTTTTGCCTGTGCTTCATCAGCAAGATTAAATGGCCTCGCCTTAATCGTGATGCCGGGATATTTCGTTGTTAATACTTCCATAGCCTTATACAATAGCAATTCATTTTGCGAACATAGGAATAGGTTATGCCCCTTTGCGGCAAAGCTTTCAGCAATCGCATTCCCTAATCCTCGTGAGGCTCCGGTAATGATGATATTCATGTTTACATTTTTTAATTGTACTATACCAATGCAAAATTGATATGAAACGATCTTACATCGCACATCTAAAATCGTAAATCTTTTCCTTATCTTAAATTGTAAATTGCAAAATGAAATACCGGCATCTTTTTTTTGACCTCGACCATACGCTTTGGGATTTTGATGCCAATAGCCGGCAAACCCTGGAAGAATTATATGAAACCATGAGCCTCGAAAAAAAAGGCGTGCATGATTTCAATCTTTTTTATAAAAATTATCTTCTCCATAACGATAAACTTTGGGAACGATATCGTAACGGGTTGATCAAGGTCGATGAACTGAGATGGAAACGCATGTGGCTCACCTTACTCGATTTTAAAATTGCCGATGAACAATTGGCAAAGAAAATGGGAATAATATTCCTTGACCTGCTCCCTACAAGAAAAATTTTATTCCCCTATACAAAAGAAATACTTGATTATTTGGTACAAAAAAAATATGCCCTCCATCTTATTACAAATGGTTTCGAAAAGACACAGCATAGCAAATTAAAAAATTCCGGGCTGGATGGCTATTTCAAAGAAATTATTACTTCGGAAGGATCAAACAGTTTAAAACCGCATAAAGAAATTTTTGATTATGCTTTTTTAAAAACCGGTGCTGCGAAAGACGAAAGTATAATGATCGGTGACAGTGTGGAAGTGGATATACTTGGGGCTATTAATGCCGGCATTGACCAGGTTTATGTCAATCATACCAATCTCGAACCTTCAATAAAACCTACATACATGGTCCATTCTTTAAAAGAATTGGAAAAAATATTTTAGAAAAAATTCCGCAGTTATCTTTCAACCATCTGACCTCCTGTCTCCGCTTACCATTCAGCCAATACCGTAACTCCTCCCTGTACGGCCTGGTTCAATTGAACTTTCACAATTGTCCCGAGCGGTAAGAGAATATCAACTCTTGACCCGAATTTAATAAATCCCATTTCCGCACTTTGTTTTACTTTCTGGCCTTTCTCCAGGTAATTTACAATTCGTTTGGCTAATGCACCGGCGATTTGCTTTACTAAAATTTCTCCCTTATTATTTCTGATCACCACGCTATGCCGCTCATTTTCGGTAGATGATTTTGGGTTCCAGGCTACCAGGTATTTTCCTTTGTGATATTGATTATAAATTACTTCGCCGTTAATCGGGTTTAGGTTTTGGTGAACATTGGCCGGGCTCATAAAAATAGAAACCTGCAATCGCTTATCCTTAAAATATTCTTCATCAAATATTTCTTCGATCACAACTACCTTCCCATCTGCCGGGCATATAATTAGGTTATCCCCTACCGTTAGTTTCCGCGCCGGGACACGAAAAAAAGAAATCAGGAATAACAATAGCGCGAGTGTGATAAAAAAAATAACCCAGCTTAACCATGGTTGATGAAAACTTATAAAATAAAATGATACCAGGTTAATCAGCGCAAAAGCAAAAGCGCTGATAGCAAGAGTTTTGTATCCTTCTCTATGGATGGTCATGGAATAAATTGAATGGCAAATGTAGGAAATGTCATTTACAAGGCACAAGGGACAAGATACAAGGTACAAGATGGGCAGCTCCTTGTGCCTTGTATCTTGTCCCTTATGCCTTGCTCCTTTTATTTTATAAACAACGCAATATAGAGCCAAACAAAAGGTGTGGCTAATAATAAGGAATCGAAGCGATCGAGAAACCCTCCATGGCCGGGCATGATATGGCCACTGTCTTTTACATTGGCCATTCGTTTCAGTTTACTTTGGAGCAGATCGCCAAAAGTTCCGGCAATGGACGAAATAGCAGCAATGCTCATCCATTGAAATATAGTTTCCCAATCTAATTCACTGCTGATAAAATAACCAATAGCGCCCATAACAATGACTGATAAAACAATTCCCCCGATCGTCCCTTCCCATGTTTTTTTTGGTGAAATAGATGTCAGTGGCGTTTTGCCAATCAATGATCCCACTATATAAGCCATCGTATCATTGATCCAGATGCTTCCAATAATCATTAATACAAGCATCTTATCAATATAATCCAATGCGCTGCCGTAATACATATTTCTTAAATCGGTAAGCAATCCCAGGCTCAGAGAAATATATAATAACCCAAACGATGAGTGAGCAACATTTTTCAGATTTAATTTTTGGACAAATAAAACTTCGAGAGCGGGCAGCACAAATAATAAAATCAATCCTCCCCAATATCCAACTGCATGCAGCGATACATTGCCGATACGATACATGCCATTTGTAAAATAAAGCATGATACACCAACCAGCAAGCATGACGCCATATTTATGAAAAGGCGTGATTTGTTTATAACCGGGATCGATCAATCCGACCAAACGCTGGTATTCGAACCAACAACCAAAATGGATAACCGAAAACAAAATAAGAAAACTCCATTGGTTCCATAAGAGCCCCACCAGCATGACTGCCACAAATATGAGGGCAGTAAGCGCCCGCGTTTTGAAAGTGACGACATTGAGAGCCATGAAGCGGAACTTGGTTAACTTGATTAAAAAGGATTAAAGAGATTGCTGATGAAGTTAAAATAAAAAGTCGATCATTTATCCATTAAAACATTTATTTATTCTCCCCATTCAGGCGTTGTTTGATAAACGCGCGCATAAGTGGTTATAGAGCGCTTGCGAAGATAATTCAGCAATACAATTACAACTATCATTGCAGTGATACCAATAACAGGCAGGAATTTATCGCTGCTACCGCTGCTGTTTTGCTGATTGACATCAGTTACTTTATAATATACCAACAATATCTGCAGGCTATTGAATACAAAATGTCCCACAATAGCGGGCAATAAACTACCGCTATACCAATACAAAGCGCCAAGGATCATACCGAGTATCATCCGTGGGATGAAGCCAAGAAACTGGCCGTGTGCAGCAGAAAAAATAGCTGCAGTTACTATAATGCCTATCCATGGGTTTTTAAAAACCTGGATGAATATTCTTTGCACGATCCCGCGAAAAAATAATTCTTCCCCGATTGCTGCCAGCACACCTACTAAAAAGATGGACGTGATTAAATCGCGGCTGTTGTTCATCGTTAAAATATTTTGCAATGTGCCGCTAACATCGGATTCACCTTTTTGAATCCATTGCTGGGTAGTTTTCCCAAGAAAATTTTGTACTAATTTCTCATTGAGCACACCAAGCCATTCCACCATCAGATAGGAACATAAAATAATCAGCGTCCCCAAAAAAATAAAACCTATGCGATCGGGTTTTTTTAGCCCGGCAAATTCTAATGGTTTTGGATCTGCCAAATACGCAAAGACCAGGGAAGGCAATAAAAAAATCCCGAAAAACTGTACAACCAATAATCCTCTCACTATGCCCGCATTTTGCGGCTTCGCAAAATCGCCCTGGCTTAGTGTGCTTAATTGTAATAAACTCAAATGATTTACTGAAGCTATGATTGCCAAACCGATAAGGCTGGCAATAAAAGCTAAAGCAAAAGTTATCCCTCCAAAAATCAGCAACTGCATCCAGGCCGGCTTATTCTTTAAGTTAAGATTCATAGTTTTATCGTTCAGAATTCTGAAGTATCTGCGTACATTTGCATCCCGCTGTAAAAAAATAAAACAGCTGCAAGATACAAGATAGCAAACGATTTGCCCGTTTTGATACCGCTTATCACGTACTGCTGTCCAGTTTCGAAAAACAAATTATGGCTGTTCATATTGGCAATATAAAACTTCCTGATTTCCCGCTTCTCCTGGCCCCGATGGAGGATGTGAGCGACCCGCCATTCCGGTATGTTTGCAAACAACATGGCGCCGACCTCATGTACAGCGAATTTATTTCTAGTGAAGGCTTGATCCGCGATGCTATTAAAAGCAAACAAAAACTGGATTTTTTTGAATATGAACGTCCTTTTGGTATCCAGGTTTTTGGTGGCGATGAAGAAGCTATGTCCCTGAGCGCAAAAATTATCGATGCGGTTAATCCCGACCTGGTGGATATTAATTTCGGGTGCCCGGTAAAAAAAGTCGTTTGCAAAGGAGCTGGCGCAGCAGTATTGAAAGATATCAATACCATGGTTCGTTTAACCAGCGCCGTTGTACAATCAACCCGGTTGCCCGTGACCGTGAAAACAAGATTAGGCTGGGACGATAATTCAAAAAATATTGAAGAAGTAGCTGAACGGTTGCAGGATGCCGGCATTAAAGCATTGACTATCCATGGCAGGACGAGATCACAATTATACAAAGGCGAAGCCGACTGGTCACTGATCGCCAAAGTAAAAAATAATCCGCGCATACACATCCCCGTTTTTGGAAATGGTGATATCGATTCACCGGAAAAAGCATTGGCTTATAAAAATAAATACGATGTTGATGGCATAATGATTGGCCGCGCAGCTATCGGGTATCCCTGGATATTTAATGAGATCAAATATTTTCTTGAAACCGGCGAACATGCAGCTCTTCCTTCCATTGAACAACGCATTGAAGTAATCCGTCAACATTTGCTCGGTTCAATTCAATGGAAAGGAAAAGTATTAGGCATCCTGGAAATGCGGAGGCATTATACAAATTACCTGAAAGGCTATCCGCATATCAAAGAATTCCGAAATCAATTGGTACAAAAAAATTCTGTTGAAGAAATTGATGATATCCTGGATCAAGTCCGTTTACGATATACTGGTATGACTCCTGAAAAAATAATAGCAGCATCTATGCGACTGGAAGAGGAAACTTGTGCATATTGATTCTTTAATATTTTCATCGTAACTTTTCTTTCAAATTGCTAGCCGTATGGATTCCCACGAACAAGAGGTGAGTAATTGGTCCATGCTATGTCACCTTTCTGCATTGCTCGGCCTCATTATCCCGTTCACAAATCTTTTAGGCCCATTCATCGTATGGCAAATTAAAAAAAATGAATTCCCGGAAATAGATCTGCATGCAAAGGAGTCCCTGAATTTTCAGATAACTTTTATTCTCATAAATATTGTTTTTTTATTTTTCTTATTTAGGAACATTGGATACAGCAGCATGATCGGAAGTTCCTTTCTGATGTTCACCTGGGGAACCGGCCTTGCCTTATTATTTTCACTGGTAAGAGTTACTTGTTGGATATTAGTCGTGATTGCAGGCATCAAAGCCAATAACGGCGAATTATTCCATTATCCTTCCATCAAGTTTATCCGGTAGTTTTATTGTGCTGCGTAAAATTTTCTAACAGTTTAATATATACGCTGGCGCGTTGTTCTGCAAAATAATCGGCGAGCAACATGGTTGCTGCCTGTATGGCAAGAGCCAGACCCAAGCCGAACCAAAAAGATTTGTCAGGATTTGCCTTAAACAAAAAGACCAGCAGGATGCCTGAGAAAATTAATACGATCTCAATCCAACGATACATAATAAAATTTTTACTGACCGTTTTCATTCTCGGTAATTCATCAGCCTTTAATTTATCGGGGTTCATATCATATGCGTATACATTATTTATGCGTTGATCATCGCTGCGGACATACACCGTATAGCCGACAATTGCCTGTATTAGCCCAAAAACCAATAATGGGATTGCTGCGCCTTTATAAAAATTTGTTTTCAAAAAAAAATAGAAAATAAATGACAGGAGCATAGCAATACAACCAATAACCAGGAATACCAGGCTTTCGCTTTTTTCTGCCATGAAATATTTTTCGATATCGGCTTTGGTAAACATGTTGTTCGGTTGTTTTATATTGTCTCTCCACGTTAAAGCATGAAGCTGGTGAGTTACATTTACATTTTTATCGCTGATATCACTTCATCGCTCAGTGGTGAAACCGAAGAATCAAAATAATGAGTCAGTTCACCTTTTTCATTAATAAGATATTTTGAAAAATTCCAGGTTGGCTGCTGATCATTCCATCCATTTTCATTTTTATTAGTCAGCCATTCAAATATTTTATTTTGATCTGCGCCTTTGATCACACTGCTTTTCTTTGCTAATGGAAAATTAATGCCATAGTTCATTTTGCAGAAATGTGCGATTTCTTCGTCTTTCCCTTTTTCCTGCTCACCAAAATCATTGGCAGGGAAACCAATAATCACCAACCTGTCTTTGTATTCATCATATAATTGCTGAAGGTCGTGATATTGTGGCGTAAACCCACAATTGGAAGCCGTATTGACAACCAATACTTTTTTTCCCTTGAATTTTTCGAATAAAATATCCTCTCCATTATTAGCAGTCGCTTTCAATGAATAAAAAGGCACTGCCGGTGCTACCATCGCCATATTCGTTTTTATTTTTTGTTTATTGCCGAATAACCTGCTTACACCCATGATAACCGGGTAAATAGCTTTTACAATTTTTTGCCTGCCTGTCATTTGCCGAGAATTTCTGTTTACTACCTGAACATAGATATACAACCCAACTGTGAACAGTATTAATACAATTGCAATATATTTTAGTTTTCTTTTCATAAATTATTTTAGGAGAAGGCTGAGCTCAAACTTCCAATCTAACCTTATCTTATAAACCATTTAAACCATTTCATTCTTCCTTCAAATGGTGGGTATTTTATTTTAGGGTCGATCCAAGAAGGTGTTTTCATGACGGGTTTGGCGTGTGTAAAAACATCAAACGAATATTTTCCATGATATGCACCGATGCCGCTATTACCGATACCGCCGAATGGTAAATAATGATTACCAAAATGCCAGGCGGAATTATTTACACAACCGCCGCCAAAAGGGACAGCCTCAATCCATTCTCTTTCTTTTTTTGAACTTGAAGTGAAAATATAAAATGCTAATGGGTTTGGATTTCGCTGAATCAAGGCAAGTGCTTCCTGCATGGTAGAAAAACTAAATACCGGTAATATCGGCCCAAAAATTTCTTCTTTCATTAAAGGCGAATCATCAATAACATTATCCATAATGGTTGGTGATATGAATAATTTTGATTTATCATGCTGTCCGCCAAAAATGATACGGCCTTGTAATAAATAATTTTTTAGCGTATCAAATCTTTTCTCATTTATAATCCTGGCATAACTATAACTTGAGGCAGGATCATTCCCGAAAAAATCTTCTATTGTTTTCTTTAACTTTTGTATAAAACTATCTTGTATAGATTCATGAACTAATAAATAATCCGGAGCTATGCAGGTTTGTCCTGCGTTAATAAATTTTCCAAACGCGATCCGGCGCGCAGCCACATTGATATCAGCATCTTTTTCTATTATCCCGGGGCTTTTCCCTCCTAATTCCAATGTTACCGGGATCAAGGCTGATGCTGCCTGTTGATAAATTGCGCGCCCAACGGGAATGCTGCCAGTATAAAAAACATGATCGAACCTGAATGATTTCATGATGGCAGGCACCACAATCGCGCCATCTCCTTCTACAACGTTGATATATTGTTTTGGATAAATTTCATTGATGATTTTTTTTATGATCGCTGCTGTTGCCGATGCTAATTCAGATGGTTTTATGACGGCACAATTACCGGCGGCAATGGCGCCGACTAATGGGATGAGTGAAAGTTGAAATGGATAATTCCATGGCGCAATGATCAGCACCACACCTAATGGATCGCGGTAGATCATGCTGGATGAAGGCAAATTAACCAGGTTGGTGGATACGCGCCGGGGAAGCATCCAATTGCGCAGTTTTTTTAAAGCGAGGTTAATATCAGCAATCACTAAACCGATTTCAGTACCATACGCTTCTTCCGGGCTTTTTTTGAGATCGGCATATAATGCTTCACTGATTTCTTTCTCATATTTTATCAATGCTTGTTTTAATATTTGTAGCTGCTGCTTGCGAAACGCATAAGGCCTGGTTATCCCGGAATTATAATAATCGCGAATGGATGGTAAATCTTCAATACCCGGAATTCGGTTATCCATATACGTTGAAGTTGATACAGTATCCATTGTTTATCTTTTAAAAAATTACTGATCGTTCTTTATAGCCAACAGATCACCGATTGTTTTAGCAGTACGGGTGAGATTAGCCGAAGTATTTTGCAAAGCTATGTCCATGTCGGAAATTTCATTATTAATAGGGAGGATCACATCAAAATATTGTTGCAAATAAATATCAGCAACCAGCGGTATTTTTCCGGCAACGCCAATCACAGGGATATTTTTTTTCTTTGCCCTGCATGCAACGCCAAATGGCCCTTTGCCTTGCAGGGTTTGAAGATCGATGCTCCCTTCGCCGGTAATAACAAGATCAGTTTTTTGTAAAGCCTCATCAAAAGCAGTGATATCCAAAAAATATTCTATCCCGTTTACTAATTTAGCATCGAGGAAAACAGATAAACCTGCGGCAGTTCCGCCGGCAGCTCCTCCGTATTTTAATATCGACATATCAATGCCTTTTTGATGGAGTGCAATATCTCGCAATTTAGCAAGACCTGCCTCAAGCTTTTTTACTTCTTCAACGCTGGCGCCTTTCTGTGGGCCAAAGATTATTGCTGCGCCATCATCCCCTAATAAAATATTATCTACATCGCACAATACAATCAATTCAGTATCGAAAATTCTTTTATCCAGGTTCGACAAATCGATATGCGCCAAATCCGAAAGGCTTTCCGGCATCCTCATCAACATTTTATTTTTGTCATCCAGAAAACGGGCTCCTAATGCTTCGAGTATTCCAACTGAACCATCAACAGTAGCACTCCCGCCAATACCAATAATAATTTTATTTACATGTTTATTTAATGCCTGTATAATCAATTCACCCGTACCAAATGTTGTTGCATGCAATGGATCATAGTCTTCCGTTTTTAACAAACGCAATCCTGAAGCGTCTGCCATTTCAATGATCGCTGTTTTGCCTTCGTCGATTAAACCGAATGATGTATTTATTTTTTTTCCGAGCGGATCATGTACTTCCGCAGTTACTATCGTCCCATTAAACCGACGCAATAAAAGTGCTGCCGTCCCATCGCCCCCATCTCCAATGGGAAAACAGTTGGCCGTACAGGAAAGCTTGCTCTGCATTAATCCTTTTTGAATAGCATTTGCAACCGCTGTTGCATCGAGGCTATTTTTAAACGCATTTGGTGCGATCAGGATTTCCATACAATGCGTTATGATAATATGAATGATAAAATATAGACCATTAATAATGTTACCAGGCTCATCAATAAAGTAGCTACTGAATATACACGCAAAACAGCTTTCATATCCAGTCCTGAAAATTTTACGATCACCCAGAAATAAGCATCATTGGCGTGCGAGATCGCCATCGATCCGGCTCCCATAGATAATACGCAAAGCAACCTGTTGGTTGAACTTTGCAAACCCAACATAGGCAAAAGCGGTTGTATGATAGATGCAGCAGTAATTATAGCAACTGTGGAAGAGCCCTGTGCTGTCTTTAAAATAAATGTCAATAGAAAAGAAAAAAATATTCCTGCACTGCCCAGGCTGGCTATTTCACTAAAATGTTCGCCGGGTTTGGTTGCAGCTAATATTGCACCAAATGCGCCACCTGCACCAATGATCACCAGGATACCACCTGCTTTTTCAACAGATTCCTGCAACAATATGCTGATTGTATTTTTGTCCCATTTCTTTTTTGCATTAAAGGACAATATTATTCCTATTGATAATGCTATAACAGGATCTCCTAATGAAAGAAAAAAAAGCGCCCATGGATTACTGATATGAAAAGTTGTAGCCGCAAAAGATTTCATGGCAATTAATATTACCGGAACTACAACGGGAAGAAAAGCCTTGATCACGGAAGGGCCTTCGGATATTTCTTTTACGATGATTTCTTCAGGTTCGGCAACTGCCTTTATTTTTTTTCCTGCAAACATTGCCCACCAATGGCCGACGAGCATTGCCGGTATGGCTGTGATTATACCGATCCCGACCAGTTTACCAAAATCTACATTCAACACGCCGGCAGCCGCAGCAGCACCGGGGTGCGGAGGGATTAAACAATGAACTGCATATAATCCTGTTGCCAGTGAAACAGCAATCATAATAACGGGAATGCCTGTACGCTTTGCTAAGGGCCGCGTGAGGCCGCTCAATACAATATAGCCGGAATCACAAAATACCGGAAGCCCTACAACAAAACCAGTCAGGCTCATAGCAAGCGCGGCATAGCGATCGCCGGTTTTTTTTAAAATAAAATTGGCCATCACTTTTGTGCTGCCGGTATGTTCCAGCAAAACGCCAAGTGTTGTCCCCAGGATAATGATGAGGCCTAACGATTTCATGATATTGCCGAAACCATCTTTTATATCCGTGATCACATCAGCCAGGGGCAACTGAACGCCCAGCCCTGTCACGAAACATGCAATCAGCAAAGCAAAAAAAGCATGGACCCGGTATTTTGTAGTAAGCAATACAATAACGGCGATGCCTGCCAGCAGGCAAATTATTACCAGGTAAAAAGAGGTTGCCATTGAATGAGCTTGAGAAGATAGTTAGTACAAGTTAATGAACAATCATCATCTTTTATATCAGCTACTGGTTTTGATATAAAAGATAAAAGATACAATTGGCTAACAAACAAAAAATAAAAATTATAATTTTGATTCTATCATGACGGACCAATACTACATGCTGCAAGCCATTAAAGAAGCGAAGAAAGCTTATGAAGATGGTGAAGTGCCGGTAGGCGCCCTTATTGTGATCAATAATAAAATCATTGCAAAAGGTCATAACCAGGTTGAGCGATTGAATGACCCGACGGCACATGGAGAAATTATTGCATTGACATCTGCTTTCAATTTTCTTGGCTCAAAATATTTACCTGAAGCAACAATTTATATAACGGTTGAACCATGCCTCATGTGCGCAGGTGCATTATACTGGAGTAAAATCGGCCGCGTAGTGTATGGCGCCGATGATGAAAAAAATGGCTACAAAAAATATATGATCCCCTGCCCCTCATTGGAAGAATTAGGAGTCGCTCCCTGGCCCTTTCATCCCAAAACAGAATTGGCCAATGGCGTTTTGAAAGAAGAATGTGCAGCGTTGATGAAGGAGTTTTTTAGGGCGAGGAGATAAAGAGGAATAAGAAATGAGGAATAAGAAATTAGAAAGGGGTTTATGATTAGAAAAGCAAAGAAATTATAAACCCCTTTTACATTCCTTATTCATTATTTTACATTTCCCACCCCTTTCTAATTTCTTATTCCTCATTTCTTATTTCTTATTACTTATTCTTTTCCGAGTTACAATTTCTTAATCTTAATATTCTTAAACCAAATCCCTCCGCCATGATCCTGCAAAGCAATAAGGCCGCTTTTTGCTTTGCCATATTCGGGATAATCTTTCCACTTGCCGGTTGATTTTAATTTTTCCCATTCGGGTGTCCAGGCGCTGAAGTCGGCAACTTTTACGCCGTTTAACCAATGCTCCACATGTGCCCCATTTACAAGAAGCCTTGTATGATTATATTCACCCGCAGGTTTGGATGCTATTTTCAATGGCGGGTGCATGGCATAATCGGCACCGCTTTTTTGCCAGTCTTCCAACTTTCCGGGATAACCAAGATCATCGATCAATTGATATTCCGGCCCGGTTTGATAGGAAGATTCTTGCGTTTCCAATACATGGTATAACAGCCCGCTATTAGCGCCCTTAGCCACTTTCCAGTCAAACTGTAATTCAAAGCTCGCATAATTTTCTTTTGTTACGAGATCCGACCGTTTCGTTACGCCTTCCTGTTTGCAATGAAGTTCTCCATTTACTATTTCCCAACTATCATCAGGAAGATTTTTATATGTTCGCCATTTATCAGTGGTCTTCCCATCAAACAGTAATGCCCAACCGCTATTTTTTTCTGCGGCAGTCAAGACGTTATCCGAATTTTGAAAAGGATTTTTATCTCCCGGTTTAAAAAAAGAAACCAATAAAATGATGGTTGCTGCTAAAGCAATTGTTGTTATTTTTTTATGCATGTGCAAAATTTTAACTAATTAATTTTATCAATACTAAAACCCTTTCTCATTTCTTATTCCGCATTCCTTATTTCTTATTAACAACTTCCAACTTCACCGGATCCCACCTCATTGATCTTTCATGAAAATAACTATCATTACAAAGCAATGCAGGTGCGGCAGCACGATAACCAAATAATGCATCTTCCACTACAGGCTTTCCTCCCCGCACGGCGCGTATCCAGTTGTAATGATGATCGAAATGCGCGCCTTTATAACCCTGTTCGGCTTTAAATACAATAGCATCGGGGTCGAGCATTTTTTTACGATCATACGAAAATGGATCGGGCTTGTCTTTAGCAACGGAAGGATCATTGGCAGAAGCCGGGTAAGATTTATTTTTTGTCAACGTCACTTTATCCCATTCAACAATCATAGAACCTTCGTTGCCTACTAAACGCAGATAAGTATTTTCAGCAGTGCCATCAACAAAATTAACGCGGAGGGATAAATTAAAAGCAGGATGCTTATCTGTTAACGGATAGTCGAACATGCCGAGCAAGATATCCGGGACTTCGCGGCCATCTTTCCAATACCGAAGGCCACCGGTAGCCACAATTTTTTCCGGTCCCGTCGAACTTACGATATAATGAAGGCTTGAAAATAAATGGACAAATAAATCGCCCGATACACCAGTCCCATAATCTTTATAGCAGCGCCAGCGGAAAAAACGCTTGGGGTCGAAAGCCATATCAGGATAATTTTTTAAAAACTTTTTCCAATCAACGGTTTTTGTCGAAGCATCTGCCGGGATATCGTATTGCCATGCGCCGCCCGGAGAATTTCTTGCCCAAAATCCTTCAGCATAATTCAATTGGCCGATAGCGCCCGATTCGTACAATTGTTTTGCTTTTTCATTTCCCAAAGAACTCATCCCCTGGCTGCCAACCTGGAAAATAGATTTGTTTTTATTTTGAGCTTCTATTACTGCTGAGCCTTCTGTAATATCATGTACCATTGGTTTTTCGCAATACACGGCTTTTCCGCTATTCATCGCTTCTATCGAAATATCTTTATGCCAATGATCCGGAGTAGCGACAATCACGGCATCGATATCTTTCCTGGATAAAATTTCTTTAAATTCTTTTGTTATAAAAATATCGTTGCCAAATTTCTTTTTAGCGGCTTCCAATCTCCCATCATATAAATCGCACACCGCAATTATTTTAACACCGGGAACTGTTATACAGGTATCGGCATCGGCATTGCCCATCCCACCGGCACCAATCAGCGCAATTTGTACCTGGTCATTAGCTCCATATTGATCGGGCCTTTTTAATAATTGGAGATCCGGATGGTTTCCGGCAGCCATAAGGATATCGGGAGCGATAGAAGTAGCCAACACTCCCTGGGTTAATGTATTGATAAATTTCCTGCGTGAATGGCCAGAAGAAGCGTCGCTCATGAAAATAAATTTAAGGATGAGTCAGAAAGTTACTATAAAAAATGATTGGCTCTTTTTGTTTATTGTAGAAATTATCTCCAAATCCGCACAGTTATTATTCTTATTAATAAATAATTATCTCACTCAACCGGTGGTATTTGTTTTGAGTAATCAACCTTTGATCTGTACATTTGTTGTCCTAAAAACAATATTCATTCAATATCAAAAACAATAGTTATGGCATTTACATTACCTGCGTTGCCCTATGCACCCGATGCGCTGGAGCCGCATATTGACAGTTTGACGATGCAGATACATCACGGTAAACATCACCAGGCCTACGTCGATAATTTAAATAAAGCAATTGCTGGAACAGCTAATGAAGGAAAATCTTTGGAGGATTTAGTCCAACGCGCAGGCAGCATCAGCCCTGCTGTCCGCAATAATGGTGGCGGCCATTGGAACCATAGTTTTTTCTGGGAAAGTCTGGCAGCTAATGCAGGCGGGCAACCCAAAGGAAAATTGGGAGAATCGATCAAAGAAGAATTTGGATCTTTTGACAGCTTTAAGGAGAAATTTGCACAGGCCGGGATAACCCGTTTTGGTAGCGGTTGGGCATGGCTGATTGAGCAGGATGGGAAATTGCTTATTGCATCCACGCCAAACCAGGATAATCCATTGATGGATGTTGCCGAAGTAAAAGGAACTCCTCTTTTAGGAGTTGATGTATGGGAGCACGCATATTATCTAAAATATCAAAACCGTCGTGCCGATTACCTGGCTGCCTTTTGGAATGTTGTAAACTGGGATATTATCAATAAGAGATATGAGGCGGCTTTATAGTTTAAAATAAAATAATTTGTGTTACTTGCAATCCCGGTATCATTTCTGCCGGGATTATTTTTTAAAACCATTTAACATGAAAAAAATATTTTTTGCAACCATTATTATTTCGATAACAATGGCTTCCTGTGCCGGCCATCATAAAAAAATCCTGGTTTTTGCCAGCAGTGATATCCAGGTTGATAATACACAAAAAAATATTACCGTAACTGAAGGCACTACGCATCATGAAACAGAATTAGAATTCAGCGGGAGCGACCCGGTAACGTTGAATATACAAACACCTTCCGGTAAATCTACAATAGATGCTAAAGATGATGGGCTGTACATTGCGAACCTGAAAACTGATACCGTT
>Ga0207059_1020_pt1 | contig 33535 bp, 31 predicted proteins | sample Alteio_BWMinCont_32_FD_153273 | JGI IMG/M metagenome (GOLD analysis project Ga0207059, IMG submission 153273) | Enriched cells from forest soil in Barre Woods Harvard Forest LTER site, Petersham, Massachusetts, United States -... | ecosystem: Environmental > Terrestrial > Soil > Temperate forest >...
GTAAGCATATAGAATATGGGGAGGATTGTATGTATAGGTGACCAGATGCTTGCCTACAGGCAGTGCCACAGTCTGGAATAACTGTTGATACTCAGTTGGGCTAACGATTTGTGAATCGATTTTAGTGGTCCAACCTTTCATAAATTGTTCGCGGCGGAGCAAAATACTGGGCGCCTTGCAGTCAACTACGAGCTGATCCCTGCTCCATGGATTTAGGATACAGCTACCTTTGATTAGGGTGAAGTATGACTGAGGGTTGGGTAGTTCATACACACTACCGACTTTATTTTGGAAAACCTCTGTCATACCGGTTTCTGTAAGTACATTTTCCGAAATTAGGCCTTCGGGAGCAACTATATATTTGACCCCTATCGCTTCATAGCTACCGAAATTGTCAACAAATGACTGCAGTGGTGTTAAGCCTTGTGGGTCTTTCATCACTGTGCCGGTAAATATAATTGGATCCACGTTACTGTCGAGATGTTTAGTAACATAGTTTGAGTACAGCTTTGGTATGGGTAAATCGTTCAAATTTATTCCTGCAAGCCCGTAATAAGATCCGTAATTCGGCTCGATGGGGCCGAGTGTAGCAAACCTATACATCCCCAAATTGTGCTGCAAATATGTAACAACACGCGTATCAAGCTTCACATGACGCGGTGTGGAAAACTGAGGGATCATGAACAGCACACCTATTTCAAAGAGTACAATCGTTATGAGCGCATACTCTCTGAATGTTTTCCTCGGAAGGAATTGGGCCAAAAATATCAGTACCACCGAGCTAACGGCAAGCAGTATTGAAATACCCGCCCACCATTTAGCATGTGGAGCGGTCATCAGACGTTGCAGCTCAGGAATTGATCGCACTATAGCACCCGTAATCACAAAAACCATGGCTACCGCCGCCAGGACCCGAGTTTTGACGGAAGTTTTATTCATAACCAGGTCAGAGACACCATACGCTGCCAAAATAACTAGTGCAAATTCGAATGAGGGCGCTGAGTACCTATATATAGCTGTTGATTTGATACCAGGTACAAGATTAAGCACGTGACCCAACCCAAACAAGGCATACGTCCTAGAAACCATTACTAAAGTCCAGCCGGCTAGCAAAAGTCTAATTGGTCTATCCTTTTTACCAAAGGCACCAATAATCGCTAGCGTCAGGAGTGAGGCTGTAACATATCCGCCAACACTCGACCACAAGGACGCTAATTGCATGCTGCTGTCGTGGCTGTACAGACCAAAAATCGGACCGAAAATGTAGGGCATTATGAGGCTTGAAAGGCCTATCTGTGGCAGACCTACACCAGCACTTGAGTTTGCATGTATCCCAACGTTTGCGTATTTAAAATAATCGAGAAATGCTATGAGGATAGGCAATGCCAGCAGCACCCCCACTGCTGCACCAGACACAATTTTGTAGCAGAACTGCTTGCGCAAAGCTTTATCGAGCTGGAATAGCCGTACAACTGCCCATCCAAATCCAAGCAAGCCGTCAATATACGCAGTCTCTGGAAAACCTGCGTATATGGATAGCGCTAGTGCTATCGCAAATAAAATCCACCCTTTTGTCTTTTTATCTCCGGCCGCTTCGTATGCAAGTTCGATACCCAAAAGTAGAAGCGGAAGAAATGCGATTGGGTCAAACGCCGCGTTTGTAAGCCATGCAAATGTTCCATTAAGCGCGAATGCCATGCCAGCGAAGACTGCAATTTTCCGCGAAAAACGAAGTTTTATAAGTAAGAAATAAGCCGCGATACCGGCAGTCATCTCTAGCAAAAGATGCTCGTAGAAAAACCCACTACTAAATTTAAGAAGCAATGTTAGCGGTGATAGTGCAGCTGATTGCATTTCTCCTGCTAACGGCGCGCCGACTCCTTCGTAATGGTTCCAGTATGGGATTGTACCGTGAAGCCAATCGTTTGCGGCCAGATGACCTAAGGCCTGAGCAGTAAAGCCATCATTAGGATCAATGGTATTCTGACCGCTAATCTTGCCTGGCGTAGAGCTGCTCACCAGCCCAGAACGTTGCAGAATAGGATTAGGATTACCCCCTGAAAAGAGGTAGACAGAATTTGCGACAATGACCAATAGCATAATCAACACGATCGGGAGAGCGTGTGGCTTTTTTGCTAATAATTTCGCATTATGTAATATTTTCACGACCTACAGTTAACCTTACTATTTAGGCCAACGCCCGTCAATGCTATTGCCAATAAAGCCCGTTCCCTGATTAGATAAATCATATATTCAGACCTCCTGGAGCTATTGCTTTTCTTTAATAAGAAAAGCATAATAACTTAAGTACGTGAAAAATAAACAATCTCCCAGAAATAAACTCGTGATTACTCTTGTCGGAGCAGGGGTATTGCTGTTGGTGGTAATCGGTTTACTGTATCACCAGTTTCATCCGGGGGTACAAGTTATGACCAATACTCGAACTGCCGGCCAAAACTCCAAGGGTGAACCGATAGCAAGTCCAGCGAATACTACAGCACCGACAGAGAGTTCCCAGCCAGGTGATTCAAAGAGTGATAGTGGGGGGGGCACAACTACTGCTTTGCTAGCGCCGAGTGGTGACTTTGTCAGTAACCATCATCCAAACTTAAGTGAATCACCAGCCCCTAATACTATGAGCTCGGTCTGTAATACCAGCCCGGGAGCAACCTGCAAGATAATCTTCACGAAAGATGGTGATATGAAAACTTTGCCTGTCGCAACAACAGATCGTGGTGGCGCGGCTTATTGGAACTGGAAATTACAAGACATCGGCTTAACCGTTGGCACCTGGCAAATTCAGGCAATTGCTAGCCTAAATGGTCAAACAAAGACCGCGCTCGATGTGCTAGACCTGGTGGTGGCACAATGAAATACAGTATACACTTTGGTACGCTCTTATTTATCACGGTCGCTCTTGGCTTGTCATTTAGTGGCAGTGTCAGTGCAGATTCTTTTAACCAAAATCGCATAATTGATGACTCTGTTTTTGATAACGCAAACATAATGAATGCCGGCCAGATAGATAATTGGCTCAACAATGCCTTTGGTAGTGGCGTGAGTTGTATCAGCACAAGTCACGGCTTTAGCGCGCCCGATCCAATTGGTTACTCACCCTCCAGTGGTTTTTCGTATGGCGGCAATGTTAGTGCCGGCCAGGTCATCTATGACTCAGCCCAAGCATACGGTATAAACCCCCAGGTGCTGCTCACGACCCTACAAAAGGAACAAAGTCTTGTAACCGGAACTGCTGGCTGTAGTACTCTACAGTATGCCGCCGCCACTGGTTATGGGTGTCCAGACAGTGGCACAACCTATAGTTATTCTGGCCTAAATCTCTACTCCATTAACGGCACAACATTTACGACAGTGAGTGGGACTTGTGTTAATACTCCCCAAAAAGCCGGTTTTTCCCAGCAAGTTATTCGGGCCGCTTGGCTCCTAAAGTTTGGTGAGCAGCGTTCAGAGGGCAATATAAATTGGGCCGTGATAAAAGGAAACTGGGATAATTCGGACGATCCCCAGACTTGCTACGGTGGACCTATGACACAAGGTACCTTTCAGCGATGCCCTAGTGGCACAACCAGCTATTACGATGGCTACACCACCATAGACGGCACAGCAGTACATATGGATGACGGCGCTACGGCATCACTTTATTGGTACACACCACACTTTTCGGGCAATCAACACTTTTTTAGCATCTTTAGTGGCTGGTTCGGCTCGCCGCTAGGTGGTGTATCAGTTATTCAGGCGCCCGGCGTTCCTGGGCTATACGTTCTTTACGGAGGCATGAAACAAGGTATCCAGAGTCCCGATGTAGAGACGGCCTGGGGGCTTTCGGGCTTAACGCCAGTAACGATGGATCCGGCTGCCTTGACTGCCCTGCCCACCCGTTCCACGATCTTAACTAGATTGGCAGTCAATCCACTCAGCCCACCCAGTAATCCCGCTTATCTGCTCGCTGATCAGGGAGGAACTTTTGACGCGCTGAGCAGCGTCGTTCAGGATTGGGGCATGTCGCCATCCTCGGCTTCTTCCATAGGACCCGAATTGGTATCTTTCACCTCGCGGCTCGGCAGCCTCAGCGGGATGGTAGGCACGCCAGGAGTGGGCGGGGTGTATCTTATGGATAATGGTACTCTGCACGTGATGGCCAATCCTACCATTATGAGCATGTTCGGCGGGGGCAGCCCGACTGTTGATACGTTGAGTAGCGCCTTGTTTAATATGTTTTCAACAGGAACGGCCGTAGTGAACGATCAGCTCACGACAAGCGGTAATTATTATCTCGCGGATAGCGGTGGCATATACACCTTAAGCGGTATATATGGACAGATTTATCCGCACAGTAGCCCCCTGACTGTCAGTTCACAACTAATAGGTATAATGGCTAAGTTCGGTACACCCTCCCGTCTGGTCTCCTCACCTTCGGTCCCGGGTATTTTCCTGGTCGATAATCAGGAGCGGCTGCCTCTAGGCTCGCCATCACTATTACGATCATACCTGACCCCTGGTGAATTGGCTGCAAATGTCACAAAATTATCAGCAGCCGGTCTCAATAGTTTCACGATAGGACCAGGCATAACGAACCGGTTTGTCTATAATCTTTCCACACCTACGAATTATTATTACCTAGACCACTCACTAAATACCCTATCCAGCCAATTCAGTGCGAATACATACGGCATCGGGTTAAGTGCAGCAACCATCGGGTTCCTTGGACAAACGACGGGCAGTGTTTGCGATAACGGATTCGTCTCCGGTTCGGCCGGTAGTACCGGTATCTTCCTCATGGATGGAGGTGTCAAGCGTGTTATTACCAATTACCCAGAATATCAACTGCTCAATGCCCAGCCACAACAAGAATGCCAGCTCCCCCAGGAAGATTTTGTCGCTATTCCCGGTGGGGATGTCATTACACCTTTAGTAAGCAACGGTGGCACGAACTATCTCCTTGACGGTGGTTCCCGATATAGCATCAGCGCACAGATTCAGCAAGACTGGAAGCTGACCAATTTTGTGACTATTGGTTCGGGCGCTTTAGCGAACTATAGTAATGGCGGGTCGCTCAGCGACAGCTTTACCATGAATGGATCGTACACTTTCGTTACCGACGGTGACTATTATTCGACTTCCTCGTCCGCTATCGCTTCACTTTGGGCGAACAGCTATACCCAAACGCACTCCACGTATGTGATCAGCTATATTCATAACTCTGGGGCCCTCAGTCAGTTCGCACACAGCAACAACCCAGCTCACCAAGGCATATATCTTGCCGATCAGGACAAGTTCATGACTATTGCTAACCCTGATGATTTTTTCAATGCTGGTTACATAGGGCAGAATATCGTTGGTGTTAACGATGCGTATCTCACGGCAAATGTCCTGACATTACCCTGGCAGGGTTACCTAGCATCCGATGCCTCCTCGGGCAGCATATATGTGCTGGAGGGCGGCTACAAGCACCTACTACCTAGTTCTTTGCAAAGCAACTGGCTCGGATCTCCGCAGACTGTCACACCAACCAGCTTTTCAAGCGGATTCCTGGGTCTGCTTGCGAACGGTGATACCGTTACCCGATCCTTCGCGTCCCCGGATGTGCCAGGCATTCATGCCATGTCAAACGGTACCCGATTCGTCATACCGAACGGCACGATATACAATCAGTCATACGCACCCTACCTCAAGGTTAGCAGCCACCTTATATATAGTATTCCGACTACCTAGTAACCCCGTTTCATGAGTTGCCAAAGATAGGCGCTATCAATATGGCGATATTTTTTGAGCTTATGTCGTTTGAAAATATATATAGGTATATATATAGTTCCGGCAAGTCGACCTTTAATAATTGCCGGTACAGCTTGTTTCTTGCCGACCCTCCTCAGATGACGTATTGAAGCCCTGTCTGCTTTTAGACTGCTAAAAATCACGGGGATCAAGGCGCGCATTGGAAGGTTTTTTATATTCAGCCCAAGATTGTTTCTAAATGTCATATACAAGGAAAATCCCGGATTTTTGCCTGAGCTTGCTGAGCCCATATGATAAGCCGTGGCTTTCGGTACCAGATAATTATCCCAGCCCATTACTGTTGCTCGTGCGGCCACATCGACATCCTCTAGATACATGAACATCGTCTCATCGAAAAACTTGGTACCAAATGGCTGCGCATCTATAAAGCTTCTCGTTATGACACAGGCTGCGGCATTAACGCCAAATACTTTCTTCGGTCCAAAATCTTCCGTATAAAACTCTCGATGCCCCGCTTGAATCGCCTGACCCATTCTCGATATGTATATATGTGTGGAGTCAATGATATTGTGATCGTAATAATCAAAGGTTGTACCTTGCAAACAGGCCGCCTTCGGCTTTGTTACACTAAAATTAATAATGGTCTCCAGCCAATCCGCTGTCAATCGGGCGTCGGAATTAAGCAATACTATGTAGCCTACTGAGGGGTCCTGGAGAACTTTCTCGATGCCGCGATTATTACCTTTAGCGAAGCCTAAATTCTCACCGGCTGCAATAAGCTGTATATCTGGCATCGTTCGACGCGCTACTTCAATCGAAGCGTCCTTTGAGCCATTATCGACCAGAATAGTCATGTGGTCTTTGTACGTTTGTAGCTGGATCGACTGTAAGCACTCTTCAAGCAAATCAGCGTTATTCCAGCTCACTACAATGAACGCTGCTCGTGTTTTAGTCATCTTCATAATTCCTCCTCACGGATGCCACCTCGATCGTCTTAAACTCAGCTCTAGACAGTGATAAAATACCGCTAAAGTAACGGCTAGACTTAGTCGGGGCTGCCATTTCGCCGGCATACACCATGCAAGAAAAAGGCCAGATCACGACTTGATCATCCTGCTGCTGGAGCATGTCGAAAAACTTCTGCGTAAACAACATGGTACCGGTCTCTATGATGTGCGGTAGTGCTTTAGCCAGCATGTCTTTTCTCATAATAAAGCAGCGCGTACTGAGGGCATCTACATGACGAACCCAATCACTGTTGCCAAAAACGGTGTGCTCCTGGTGGGTATACCCTCGAAACAGGGGCATGTATTCGTGAGCCGACTTGACATAACCAGCGTCTATTATTAATCTTCCGTCACTAGCTAGCACTAGCGGTGCGGCCATAGCAACAGACGGCACCTCCAATAGCAACCCCGTTAAGCCTGTAAGCCACCCTTTACTCATTGGCAGTACGGCACTGCCAATCACAAGACACAGCTTATTATCCATAGTATTCGTAGCCGCCGTGATAAAATCTTTGCGCATTGTTTGATCAAGAAAGTGCAGAGTAACATTTTCTGGAATGTTCTTGAGGGGAATTCTTAGCTGCTGCACGTAAAGATCTACCTTTTGCTTAGTTTTACTAAGGTCCTCCAAAAAGATAAAAAGGAACTTCCTATATTCAGCCTCTAGTTTGCTTGGCAGTAAAAGGACTGCAATAGCTTTGTTGGCATTACTCCGGTAGTTAATCTTGTAGAAGCCTGGCTGATTTCTGAGTGCAATGACTTTACCGTGTTGCTTATTGCGTGCCAAGTGATCTTCCAGGGCTCGAGTACCGGCTTGGAGGATATTCTTTTTTTGAGAGAAATCCTCGGCCGTCGAGGTTTTTGCAGTCCTCCAGTGATAGAGAATCTTGGGGATATGAGCAATTCGATCCGTCTTATCTACCAATCTCAAGAACAAATCGTAATCCTGGGCACCATCAAAGCCACTTCGGTAGGCGCCGACTTCGTTAAGCAGTTTCTTCTCAACGACCGACAAGTGATTTAAGTAGTTAACTTCGCGTAGCAAGTGTGGGGACCAGTCGGGTTTAAAATGAGGGTCAAGACGGTATTCACCGTTGTTTGTCAGCTTATCTTCATCACTATACAAAAGCTTGGGCTTATGAACACCTTGTAGCTCTCGAACTACTTCATAGAGCGCCTGGTGAGCAATGGTATCGTCATGGTCTAGAAAGGCCACGTATTCTCCTGTAGCCTTTTTGATGCCAATATTAGTATTACCTGCTATGCCGGTGTTCTCTTGTACCTTAACGACTTCAATTCGAGTATCTATATTTACTAGTTTGGCGGTGAAATCGTTAAGCTTCCTATTCGACGATGCATTTATGAGTATCAGCTGCCAATTTGGATATGTTTGGTTAACAACCGAGTAAACCATTGACAACTGATGTACTATCGGCGCATTGAAGACTGGCACCACCACGCTTATAAGTGGCCTATAATTAAGAGGCTCTTGTGGAGACCAAAGGAGAGGTTCAACTCGTTCTGTCCAGTGCGAGTATTTTAGTTCATGGTGAGGGATAGCAGGTGTCAGCTTTAATATTATTGCTATCTTTTTTAGTACTTTGAACCCAAAACTACCTCTCGGGAATATCTTTTTTAGTACTTTTTTAATCATGCGTCTTATCTCTTCTTCAAGTTATGCATTATTCTATATTTCATATCCCCTGCCTTACGACTAACTTTATAGGCTCTTGATGCCAGAATGTCGTCCAACCGGATCCTTAGCGTATTCATGCGGTTTTGTATATCATCTATCTGTTGCCGCCCGTTGTATTGTATATCATCTATCTGTTTCTGCATGTTGTGTTGTGCACTTTCATGTTCGGCCTGTAATGATACGATCAGAGCTTCTTTTTGTAAAAGTACCTCGCGTTGATGAATTATAAATAATCTTATGATATCCGGAAATCGGTGCGCAACCTGCGTAAGTAAATTGCTCTGGTATTTTTTGTCGATATCAGCAAATACAGTCAGTGTATCGGCTATGGATGCACGTACTATCGTATCGTACGCCGGTACTTTACCGTAAAGCTTCAATACTTCCACATAAAAATTGATCTGTGAAAGACCGTGCTTCTTCCAGAAATCGTCTCGATTTTCAGTCGACTCCCACCATAGGCCATCCGGATGTCGACGATAAGCTGACATAACTTTGTCGATAAAACCTATTTTGCCGAATTGTGCGTGGTACAGATGGAGATACCAATCGAGCGGCAAGACACTTACCGGCATGGAAGCATAATCTTGGCGCCTGTACATAACTGAATTAGTTTGTATAAAATTACGTTGAAGCAAATCCTCGATTGTAAACGAACGACTTTCTTTCGGATCTGGATATACAAAATCTCTGTTTTTATCTTCTTCGTAGAAGACTTTTACGGGATGAAAACATAAGGCAAAGTCAGATCGTTCATCCAGTAAATCAGCCTGCAGTTGAAGCTTGGCGGGATCAATCCAATAGTCATCGCCCTCACAAAGCGCTATATACTGTCCTGATGCCTGCATGATCGCATCTTTGTTGTTTCTTTGAACCCCTATATTCTTTTCCCGTAATATCGGCTTTATACGTTGCGGGTATTTAGAAACAAATTCTTGAATAATTTCGACTGTTCCGTCGGTTGAGTGATCATCTGCGACTATAATCTCAATGTCAAAATTAGTCTTTTGCATGAAGAAACTCTCAAGTGTTTGCCTAAGAAACTTTTCCTGATTGTAGGTCACGCAGACAATACTGACCTTGGGCTTATATTTCACTGCATCCCCTCTTTATAAAAGAAATAACTTATTGGGCGTAGAATACAATACCCACCCATACAGTAAACAGTATATACTAAACAGGGTGGTGCACGAGGGACGTCCTGTAATATTAATAGATGGGAGAACTTGGGAGTTTATGAGTAAAGTACGTATAGCAGTTTCCGGTACTGGGGGTGGCGTTGGACAAAGTATTTTGAAGGCTTTGTCGGAAACGAATTATGAAGTAGTCGCACTTGACGGTGATCCGTTAGGTGCGGGCCTCTATGCTGCTCCAAAATCTTACCTTATACCCTATGCTAGCAACCCCGATTTTATTGATAAGGTTCTCGAGATATGCGAACGAGAAAAGTGTCGGCTTTTTTTCCCCGGTCTGGACGCAGAACTTCCGATACTAAGCAGGTCCGTTAAGCGTTTCGAAGATATAGGGACCAAAGTAATCGTTAGTGCACCGGCAGTAATCGAGATCAGCGACAACAAGTTAGCAACATACGAGCAACTTTCAAAGCACGACATTTTAGTGCCTAAGACTGTTGATATGGCCATTCGACAAGATAACAGCGCACCCCTACCTTTCCCGTTTATACTAAAGAAGCGGGAAGGAGGTGCTCGCTCCAAAGATGTGCACGTTATAAGAAACGATACCGATATGCAGAGCTTAGTTGATCATAATGTCGACCTTGGTATATTTGTTGCCCAGGAATATATCGAAGGAGATGAATACACATGTGGCTCCATTAATTTAGGGGGCGACTGTAAAGGTGTTATCGTTATGCGTCGCATACTCCGTGATGGTGATACGTATAAATGCTTTGCTGTCAAAAATGACATAATCGAAGGCGAAGTTCGAAGAATAATGAACGCTATCAAACCTTTTGGTGCCTGTAACGTCCAATTAAGACTCAAGGATAATCGCCCATATGTCTTTGAGATTAACGCTCGCTGTTCGGGCACTACCGGAGCGAGGGCTCTGTGCGGTTTTAATGAGCCAAAAATGATTGCCGACTACCTATCCTTCGGCACTGAGCCCTATTACGACATCAAGGAGCAGACCGTTTTGCGCTACTGGAACGAACTCGTCGTCCAGAATAACATTGTAAGCGAAATACAGCAGCAGGGGAGCCTGACCCAGGAGTACTATACGCAACTATGACGATACTAACTGCAGCTGGAGCGTTCGCAAAAGCCTATACCGATCAGTTTGACGCCGATATAGTCTCAATTCGGGAAGTTGGTGAAGCGACTTTTAAGGAAAGGATAAAAAAGGCCGACATCATCATACATAACGCATCAACCATAAATGTGCCCGATCTCGAACTGTCGGTTGAGCTTAACTTTGATTTTACACGCTGGCTTATCGAACTTGTACAATCATCAAATCCAAGTGTACATATTATCCTCATTAGCAGCATGAGCTTGCTTGACCCCACCAATGAAAATGCCTACGGTGATGTTGTACGGATGAGTCCCTATGCTTACTCGAAGTATCTGGCTGAAACCTATAGTCTTAAGAGTGGTTTGCAGCACTTAAGCTGCGTTAGGTTCTCAACCTTATTCTATAAGCAGCCTGATAGAGATATACTATCGAAACTTATCGTCGATGCGGTTACTAAGGGTAAGATTCAGCTTATTAATAACGGTGAGGCTCGGCGTAATTTTTTACCTCTTGTCGTTGCTGCTCGCTACGTCCAAAAGATCCTAGAATTCAACAAAAATGATCCAACTATCTTCAACTTGACAGCCCCGGAATCAGTAAGCTTTGGGGATGTGGCGGCCATACTAAGAAAGCTACTACCCGATCTTATTGTTGAGAATATAGAAATGCCCGTGACTCCTCCTGTCTTATCCGAGTTTACCAATACCAGTATTGATACCCTGGGTCGGGTAGATTTCTCCCTGGAGACCGAGATCACAAATTACGCGAAGAGCCTCCGGCCATGAAACTTGCTATCTTCAGCGATGTTCACGGCAATCTTCCCGCTCTTGAGCTTATGCTTCAGCAAGTTAATACAGAAGGCGTCACAGGCTACATTAGCCTTGGTGACGCCGTAAACTACGGCCCCTGGAGTAATGAGTGCGTCAATGTGCTGTCTTCGTTGCCGAACGCAAACCTCCTGAAGGGCAATCATGAACAATACTTCCTTAGTGGCCACTACGATGGTAACAACGAAGTAGCCCAAGCATTTTTTAATTTCTGCTATCCAAGCTTCAGGGAGAAGGAGAAGATTAAAGACTGGAAGGAGACATACTCACTTAATGATTTCAGCTTCTCCCATACTATTAACGACCAGTACGTATACCCAGACTCAACGATCACACTAGAGCATAATACTGTGGTCGGTCACTCACACCATCAATTTAAAATTGAACAAGATCCGTTCGCTCTATACAATCCAGGTAGCGTAGGGCAAAACAGAAAGTACATAAACGTCATCAATTATCTTATCCTCGAAACCGATAATATGCAGTTCGATTTCCGCTCTATAATTTATGATGAACAGCTTATTATCCAAGAAATGAGGCGCCAGAATTATCCTATCATATGTATAGAATACTACGACAAGAAGGAAAGACTGCGTAGATAGGAACTAATTACTTAGTTACTTCGCCAATCAGTATCGAACCCTGGCGTATTTCTAGCTTTTGTAGTTCCGGGTATTTACTGTCACCTAACTTACAACGCTTAATTTTAGTAAAACCCGCTTCTTTTAGTCGGCGTACAAGTTCCTCCCAATCATAGAGCCACATGTGACCCCACCAACGAAACGACATATTTATCCATTCGGCTCTGGTTTGTACAAACCCTAAATCATAGTCCTTTATAACTTTATCCTTACTAAGGGGCAAATGCAGGTAATGATCGACTACCGATTCCAAGTCAGGCATAGCGATTCTCATAACACCGCCCGGTTTAAGAACTCGCCCTATATCAGTCATGACTTTTTTTGCTTCTTCGACGGTTAAATGTTCAAAGAAATGTTCATTGAATATAAAATCAACGCTATTATCAGCAAAAGGCAGCGGGTTCCGGAGATCCCAACTAAGGTCTAGTTTTTGCACATTATTGTCTGAATTATTATCGATATTAATCCAGCCTTCTTTGTAGTCCGTGCCGCAGCCAAGGTTAAGTTTCAGCGATCCTGCATGCTCCTTCAGTAAACTGGCGACCAGATTTTTTGGGTTTTTTTTACGAGAAAACTTCGTCATACCGTAATAGCCTCACAAATTTTACTAATTATCTGGTCATCAAGTTCTGGATAAAGTGGCAGGCACAATATGCGGCTTGCGATATCCTCAGAGATCGGGCAATTCTGGGTGCTAGACAAGTACGGTAGTGTATTGAGCGAGGGATAAAAATACCTCCTCGGGAAAATGTCCTGTTCCGCTAAACGCTTAATCACCTCTAACGCTCTGGACTCGTTCTCTAATACTACGGGATAATACCCATAATTATACTTCAGATCTGGTTTTTTTGGTGATGGTGGATAGCTAGCACCCAGTAGATTATCATACAGCTTACTTTTTTCTTTCCGCTGCTCAATTATAGTGTCAATGTATTTTAGATTGCACAGTCCCATTGCTGCCTGGAACTCAGATGCTTTCGCGTTTATTCCTAGCACACGATGATCGTCACCATTATGGCCAAACCTTTTGAGCAATTCTACCTTATCATTCGTGACAGCAGCATTCGAAATAATACAGCCGCCTTCGATAGTATGGAACAATTTGGTGGCATGAAAGCTACCAATCGAGATGTCGCCGTAATTTAGGAGCGATTTACCGTTATACAATGCGCCAAAAGCATGCGCTGCATCATAAATAACCTTTAGATTGTGCTCATTGGCTATACGCTCTATGGCTTCAACTTCACAGGGGTTACCGAACACATGCACCGGCATGATAGCTTTTGTTTGCGGTGTTATGGCTGCTTCAATTTTGGCTGGATCAATGCAAAAGGTTTCGGGCTCGATATCAACAAAAACTGGTGTGCAGCGTTCCCAAAGAATAGACGAGGTGGTAGCTACATACGAAAAAGGTGTCGTTATTACCTCCCCCTCCGTAATGTCTAAAGCTCGTAACGCTAGTTGCAGCGCAAGAGTACCATTTGATACAAACTGGAAGTTATGTACCCCCAAGTAATTACTAACCTTTTCTTCAAACTCGTGAAGAAGAGGGCCTTGGTTGGTGAGCTGATCTCTCTGCCAGATTTGAGCCAAGTATTCTTCATACTCCTCAAGCGGTGGCAAAAAAGTTTTAGTAACATTAATCCTATGCATGGTCAATTACTCCCCTAACTCCCGGTCTTAAAACATGCCTTCCGTTGGTTTATGCCAACCAACAACTTTAACTTAGTTAATTATACAGTAACAATCTATAATATATTTATGCAACTGAGAAAAAAGTCACATAAAAAGATACCTTGCTACGTCCTTATCTTTGATCAAATTGAGATTATCCAAAAGACTTTAGATTTCTTAGTTCAGTATAGTAACAAGCTCGATTTGTTCATTATAGAAAACCCAAGCGATAACACGCCAGAAATTAAGCAAATTGTCGATACGCACGGGAAAGCGGGTTTGATACGTCGCCATTACCTGTTTAATAAAAATATCACGAGCACGGCATTCGAACTTGTCATAAACAACGACTTGGCTAAATTGCAAAAAAGTCCATATGTCCTCATAACTGATGGCGACCTTGTTGCAGAGCAAAAGACATGGTTAGATGAAGAAATTACTATTTTAGAGCAGAATCCATCCGTGTTTGCCTGTGGCGTAAGCCTTGATATGTCTAACTTACCTGTAGTTGCATTTCCTGATGCTACATCTTGGGTTCCATCGGACAGAGCAATCTACCCTACTTTTTTTGAAGCAGTAACGGGAGGTCATCTGCTACTTTTCAGGGGCAGGGAATTCTCTCAGTTTATGCTTTGGAAAAATAAGCATGGCCTCAATTTCGTTGATGGAGTTATGCATCGCTACTGCTATGAAGAACTACATAAGAAGTGGGCAAGAACTAAAGATGCCAAAGCCTACCACCTAACATGGGATTTATATGCCAACATTGACCATCCATATACTAATCTAAAAACAAAAAAGAATTTTCAGGATACCTGGTACCATAGCCAAAAGGCCGGATACATTCTTACCGAGTATTAAGAGTGGTTACTTGTAATCCCAGGCGTCGGCTAGCTTTAAGGCAGCACCTCTAGTAAGATCGTGCCCTCTGACTTTGAAAGTCAGTGGCGCACGGCTGATACTAAGCAGCTTCCTACCGTCTTTTCTGCAGAGAACGGTGGTAATTTGATATACACCTTCATTGAAAGCCGTTACGTCCATGATGTAACTAACGGCTCCACTGCCAACCAGCGGTTTGTCCAGCGACGTTGTAAGCTCAGCAATTGAGATACCGTCTCTGAGAACAGAGAAACCAATATACATATCTTTGTCATCCTCTGAAGTGTAGGAAAAAGTAAGGTGTAGTTTATCGGGCGTCTCGTGAGTGATTTTGGTGGTGACTGCATGCACGGCTGAAAGTTGGGGACCCTTGTTCTGTTTGACTTTTATGACCTTGGGCACCTCGATGTTTTCCAATTTATACATTTCGGCAATCTCCGAGGGAGAACCTCGCCGGACAAGCTTACCGTCCTTGATGTACACTGCTTTATTGCAAAACCTCGTGACCGCAGACATGTCGTGGGAAACAAAAACCACTGTTTTCTTGTCAGCTTTTAAGGTTTCAAAATAGTCAAAACATTTTTGTTGGAACGCAGCATCACCTACGGCTAATACTTCGTCTAGCAACAGTATGTCACTGCGAGCCCTAATTGCTATTGAGAATGCAAGCCGAACTTGCATGCCCGACGAGTAGTTTTTTAGCTTTTGGTCCATAAATCGTTCAAGTTCTGCAAATTCCACGATATCATCATACATTGCGTGAACTTCCTTGCGATTAAAGCCAAGTAAAGCACCATTCATAAATATATTATCCTTGCCGCTCAGCTCCGGATTAAACCCTACTCCAAGTTCAATGAAGGGCGTCAATTTACCATTAACAGTGATACTTCCGGCTTCTGTTCTATAAATGCCGGCTAGCAATTTTAACAGAGTGCTCTTACCGCTCCCGTTTCGACCAACGATAGCGAAGAAATCTCCCTCTTCTATTTCAAAAGAGATGTCTTTTAGAACATGTTGTTTTTCGTAAGTCCTTTTACTCTTAAGAATGTTTACAAAAAGGCTCTTGATGGAACTATGTCTTTCGTGCGGTAATTCGAAAAATTTATTTACCTTGTCAACCCTGATAACTATGTTACTCATGAGCCTACAGATTCTCCGCAAAGTTTTTTTCTTGACGCTTAAAATACAGACAGCCAATGATTAATGTTATGGCGACTATTGCGATAGGTACTAGACGAGCCCACGGACTATTAAATGTTGTTGCGATTGTTTTCGAATCATGTGTCACTAACACGTATCGCCCATCTTGAACCACTTGAGCCACAGGATTGATAAGGAGCAACTTTTGATAATTAGCATTTTTGATTAAAGTTATCGGATAAAGAACTGGCGTGGCATAAAAGGCTGCCTGGATAACCACCTCCCAAATATGGGTTATATCTCGATATTTTACGTACGCTGCGGATAGAAATAATGCCAGGCCGAGGCTGAGAACGTAAGTTTCAAAAATCAGAACAGGTAACCACAGTGCCGTCGCCAAAAAAGCCGTTCCATTAACAAACATAAAAATAAGAACAACTACTAGATTAAAGCTGAGATTTATTAGGGCCGATATGCTCGTGGAGATGACGATTATCCAACGCGGTATACTAACCTTCCTTATTAAATCACTCCGATCAACAACTGATTTTAGGCCTTGTGAGGTCATGTCTGAAAAGAACTGCCATAATACTAAACCAAGCAAAAGATATATTGGATAATGGGGAACATCCCCTCCAAGTCGCAGAAATCGAACGAAAACTACATACATAATTAGAAAAAGCATAAGAGGCCGCAGGAGCGACCAGGTATAGCCCAGCACGGAACCCTGATAGCGCAACTTGAAGTCTGTGCGGACTAACTCGCCCAGCAACGCGCGGTTTTGTTTTGAGAAGATACGATTGAACATTGGTTGTAGAGTATTATAGATGAAGATTGGCCGGAAGTCGACAAAACTCCTATATAATACGGGCTAGTATGCAGCAGACAAGTTTACCCATATTTATTGAAGAAGAGGCCGAAACAAACAGTGTTGAGTTCAAAACCTCCGCTGATGGTAAGCTGCCGAAAGATATCTGGCACACCGTATCAGCCTTTGCCAATAGTAGTGGCGGCAAGATTATTTTTGGGATTACGCCTGAGGGCACGCGAGTAAACCTCTCGAAAACCAGCGTCGACAGCCTCCAACAAGACATCGTCTCGCTCTGTAGCCAAGGCTTTAGTAGCACAATTACGCCCGACATTCGGTACAGCGAGGGCGTACTGGTGGTTTTTATACCCCCATCTCCAGCACAGCTTCGACCAGTTTACATGAAAAGCAAGGGTGCTGGCAGCGGCACATACGTACGCGAAGGCTCTTCAAACCGCATTGCCAATGATGAAATGATCCGTCGTTTTAGCGTTGCTGCTCGAGGTGGAGCCGAAACACTAGATTTCGAAGAAATTAGCTTTGCGGATTGCCTAGCAATGGAGCTCGTTAACGAGTATATAGACCTTATAAACCAAAAGAAGACGAACATGTACCAAAACTTTACTGCTGAAGAGGTTTTGATAAAATTACGAGCCATCACAAAAACACTACACCCGACGTTGTTCGGTCTATTAGCATTCGGGAAGGCTGCAACGCCACAAGAGATAATCTCTCCCACGGTGAGCATTACCACCACTCAATACCCCGGACTTACCAAGGTTAATGAGGAAGACTTCTCTGAAACATACGTCGACAATCGCGAGTTTTACGGCAACGCCAAGCGTCAATTCGAGGATGCTTTTACCTTCATGAAATCAAAACTGCCCGTGCGCGGTACGATAGATAGTAACGGCAAGCGGCGAGATTATTTCGTCATACCCGAGGTTGCACTGCGTGAGGCCCTAGCCAATGCTTTAGCGCACAGAGATTATTCGACCTATTCGTCATCAATTCAGATTGACATTTTTTCGGATCGTATTGAGATTATTAATCCTGGGGTAAGCTTGGTGCCCATAGAGCAACTGGATCACGCTCCATCTGCCACCCGAAATCCACTCCTTATGAACTACCTAAAGGACTACGGTATTACCGATCAAAAAGCTCGAGGCATACGAACCATCAAGGTCTCTCTGAAAGCAGCCGGGCTGCTTGCCCCAACATTTGAAAATGTCGGCCAATCTTTCAAAGCAACACTTTTTGCATCGGCCTTTATCTCTCCAGAGGATAAAGCTTGGCTACAAAAATTCACTTCGTTTGAGCTCAATGAACGACAACTCAATGCACTGACACATGCAAAAAATAACCCCGAAGGCATAAATAATGGCGAATATCGTGACTACAACAGCATGAACAACGTTCGCGACGACAAAAAGGCAAATAAAGAGCTCCGTCAACTTGTGGAAAAAGGTATCTTGATCATATCTGGCGAGAATAAGGCGAGGCGGTATGTACTGCATTCAGACTATGCTCAATAAGTTTATCGCCCCGATATCGCCCGTTTATCGCCCCGATATCGCCCCATCCGCACCCCTGTTGGCCGTATTTTATCGCCCGTTTATCGCCCCGATATCGCCCCATTTATTACAAACCGCCGAGGAGATTGCATGACCAAAAAGACTGCTGCAAAGGTATCGGTAGTAATCCCGAACTGGAACGGCATTGATTCTATCGGTGCCTGTTTGGATTCGCTGCTTGCCCAAACTTACAAGCCACGCATTATTGTCGTCGAAAACGGCTCAAAAGACGGCTCACTTAAATTCATACAGCAAAACTATCCATCCGTAGAACTCGTAATACACAAAAGAAATAAAGGGTTTGCAGGTGGCGTTAATGCCGGCATCCGCAGAGCAATGCGGCATCATGGTGACGAATTTGTGGCTCTGCTTAACAACGATGCCGTGGCGGACGCACACTGGCTCGAACACTTGCTAGACGATATACAAGCCAATACCGACACCGGTATCGTAACCTGCAAACTAATGGATCAGCACAAAAAACACCTCGACAGCACCGGTGATCAATATACCATTTGGGGCCTACCTTTTCCGCGAGGCCGAGGCGAACCAGTGAGCGACAAATACGATGACCACGTGCAAGTCTTTGGGGCCAGCGGCGGCGCCAGCCTGTACCGCGTCAGTATGCTGGAGCAGATTGGGTTATTTGACGAGGATTTCTTTGCCTACTATGAAGATGTTGATCTTAGATTTCGGGCACAATTGGCTGGCTGGAAGGTGCGCTATGTGCCGGAGGCGGTTGCCTACCACCAAATCGGGGCTACCAGCGGTAAAATTAAAGGATTTACGACTCGCCAGACAGTCAAAAATCTACCGTGGCTACTGTTAAAGAATGCCCCGTTCAGCATTCTGGTGCGTGTTTTGCCGCGATTCATGTTCGCTTACCTGTCGTTTATTATTATGGCAGCCGCTCGCGATCAAGGCTACGCCGCACTCATGGGCTATTTTCAGATGGTGTTCTTGCTGCCAAAAAAGGTACTGCAACGATTGCAAATTCAGCATCACCGCAAAGTAAAATCTTCCTACATATGGAACATCATGACGCACGAACTACCGCCAAACGCGCGCAGGCTACGACTACTGTTCCACCCCATTAAAAGTTTGGCAAAAGATAGAGACCATTAAAACAGTTGACCCTCATAAACCCGTACGGTACTATTGCCTCGTAAGCCAAACCAGCAGTGCTGGACGCACAAAGGGACTGTATGCAATTTCAGGCTCACGGTGGCATCAATATCTTGGGAGTAGTCGGTACAGTCTATCACTGGGTAGATGTATTGAGTGGGCCCGTGCTGGGATTGGCGATTGTTATCTGGGCTATCCGAAAATATCTGGCATTTCGCTGGCACCGCACGCAACCAACCATCTTGTTTGAACTGACACCTCCTGCCTCAAGCAAACGGACACCGCACGCCACCGAACAGTTCCTTATGAGTCTGCATTCACTGGGCAGGCATCTTACGTTTAGCCAGCGATTGCTCGGCAGAACAGCGGTCTTTTCGTTGGAACTACCAGCATCGCGTCGCAAGGGTATTCGCTACGCCGTACGAGTTAGGGTTACGAGACGTGTTGAGAACACTATTTTTCGTTGAACGTTTTATTGACAAACGTATTACGTTTTGCTATTTTAAGGACATGAGTAATGTTATTTCTAGCAAATACCAGGTTGTCATACCTAAGGCCATACGAAAACAGTTGGGCATCAAACCTGGTCAAAGAGTACGTGTCGAAGCGGGTAAAAATGGTGATATCGTTCTAAAACAAGAGCCTGAGCAAAAAAGCTACCGAAGCCTCATTGGTACGCTTGAAGCCCAGGCCGAAGACCCTGTCGTGCGGATCCGGCGTTTGCGCGACAACTGGAGACGCGGTGATATACATTGATGCCAACATCCTCATATACTTGCTGGAAGATCATGGCGAAAAAAGCTTGTTTATAGCCGACACGTTAGATGAGTTCCGAGCAAAACAACAGCCGTTTCTTACCTCGGTAATAACCATCACCGAGTTTTTGGCCGGTACCCGCACATTGAACAGAGACACGCTCGGTACTATTTCTGGTCTTGGGTTTCAAATTGTCGACGAAACAATTGCCGAAAGCGCAGCCAGACTCCAAAGAGATAAAAACCTTAAAATCGGCGACGCAGTACACCTAGCAACCGCCATCCAGAACAATGCAGCTGTTTTCTTTACGAATGATAGGCAGCTTGCAAAGGCAGCTTCGCAGTATTTAGAAGTTAAAACACTGTCGATGGTCGTATGAGCAAGATCGTCATCTGTTCACGCGAATGGAGCGGCAGCACCGGCCGGTATGCACGAGCCCTGGTCGAGCATTTGCAGGATATCGACACAAAAAATCAGTACATCATACTGCTCAAACCAGAAGACGCTGCCAGCTGGCGGCCAAAAAACCCGCGATTCTCGGTGCTAGCCTGCCCCCATAAAGAATTTAGTTTCGACGAACAGTTTGGGCTTAAAAAACAACTTGAGATTTTACGGCCGGACCTCGTGCACTTCACGATGGTGCAGCAGCCCGCTTGGTACGGTGGCAAAGTTGTGACCACCATGCAAGACCTCACAACCATCCGTTTTCGCAATCTTTCTAAAAACCCAATTGTATTCGCTATCAAACAACAGGTCTATCGATGGCTCAATAAAAAGGTGGCAAAAAAATCAGTTGCCATTATTACACCTTCGCAATTCGTCCGTCTCGACGTGGCAAGCTTTACGCGCATCAATCCCGACAAGATAACCGTTACCCACGAAGGTGCCGATAGAATTACCAACAACCCGGAACCCGTGAAAGGCCTAGAAAAAGCACAATTCATCATGTATCTTGGCCGACCCATGACTCACAAAAACTTACCACGACTGATTGAAGCATTCAAAAAATTGCAGATAGACCGGCCCGAACTTCGACTCGTGCTTGCAGGCAAAAAAGATGATAATTACCAGAAAATTGAGCGGGTTGTAGCAGCCCAGGGCACTAAAAATGTAGCCTTCACCGACTACGTAAGCGAAGGCCAGCTTCGTTGGCTCTACGAACACTGTGCAGCCTACGTCTTTCCTTCGCTGAGCGAAGGTTTCGGCCTACCAGGTCTAGAAGCCATGGCGCATGGCGCCCCAGTGATTAGCAGTAACGCTACTTGTTTACCTGAAATATACGGTGATGCAGCGTACTACTTTGACCCCGTAAACATCGACGACATGGCAAAAAAAATCGGTGAGGTGCTTGATAGTGAACGCTTGCGTCAAGAACTGATTGCCGCCGGAAACCTGCAAGTCGATAAGTACTCGTGGCGGCGCATGGCCAAGCAAACATTGGCCGTCTACGAACAAGCACTCAAACACACATAATGAGCACTCCAGGTAACGACAAACAACTACTCAATAGCCTGACATCGCTCCGGTTTTTTTGCCGCCCTACTGGTGTTTCTGTGGCACACGCATTTGTGGGGCAACCATCTCGACAGATACCAGCTTGGCTACGCGGGCGTATCATTCTTTTATATGCTGTCTGGTTTCGTGCTGATCTACGCCTATTACAAACGAATTACCATAGGCAAATTTACAGCCATTAAGTCCTACTATATTGCTCGGATTGCCAAGATTTATCCCGTTCATCTACTGACTTTTGCACTAGCAATACCGCTAGCTTTCTACGTCGTGCATGCCAGTGGCGTTGCAGAATTTCTAAAGCAAGCCGTTGCCAATGTTTTCCTCGTCCAAAGCTTTTCGCCACATATTCCCTACTATTTTGCCTTCAATGCCGTTTCGTGGAGCATTTCGGATGAGCTGTTTTTCTATTTACTTATGCCCGTGTTTATATTCATCGCGTTCCGCCTGCGCAACAAGCTGTCTATTGGGAAACTTGTACTGAGCATGCTTGTTATCTGGCTTGCAATGGTCGCCCTACTAACAAGCAAAGTTGCCGTGCTTGATCAGTGGGCCTATTATGTCTTGCCGTTGATTCGCTTGCCCGACTTTGTCCTAGGCATCTTGCTGTGTCTTGTATATTGGAAAAGCCAATCGACGAAACTCAATTCTATAAGGACTACGTGGTTTAGTCTCGCCGAGATCAGCGCACTCACATTGTTGGTAATGGGGTTCATCGGCGATGCCCACTTGCCTCAGGCACTGCACTTCGACGTCGGCTTCTTGCCGTTTTGGACCATACTTATCTTCGTATTTGCACATGAGCGTGGCATTATCTCGAAGCTATTAGGCCGCCGGCCGTTCGTGTTTCTGGGTGAAATTAGCTTTTCGTTTTACATGCTACACCAGCTGGTTATTCGGTATTTATGGCACTACAATATCAAGCCAGTTGCACCAATCGCGTTCACCATAACACTTGTGGGCAGCGTAGCGCTATTCCTTTTGTATGAGGAAAGCGTGCGCAAGCTAGTCCGCAACAAACTCGAAGCTAAGCTCGTTTGGCCAAGAAAAAAACAAAGACACAGTGCTAGCAGAAGAGGCATTTTAGAATTACGAACCAATTCGTTTTACTCTCACTAAATTGCCTGTTGTTTTACGAATTGACAAAGGTTTTACGTTTTGATATAGTTGAACTTATGAAAAACAACTCCTTGGCACTGTCCAGTAAGTACCAAATCGTCATCCCGAAAGCTGCTCGACAGAAAATGGGTCTTGATAAAGCTATCGGCCAGCGCCTGCGTGTGAAGAGTGTCACTGAAAACGAGATTGTTTTTAGCAAAGAACCTTCTATTGACGACTTCTTGGGCGCGTTTGGTGACACCTTCCCTAAAAATACCGCCGCTAAGATCCGTAAAATGCGTGATGAGGAATGGGACTAAACAATGCTCATCGCACTGGACAGCAACATACTCATCGCCGCCCTGTCGCCACACGAAGAGCACTCCACACGGGCACAGCAACTTATAAAAGATATTGCCAGCAACCGCTATCAAGCCGTGGTTTCGTCGATAGCTTACGGGGAAATCTTGAGTTTCAGCACACAACAAGTAGCAAGAGCCCTCGATCTAGGCTCGTTTCTTAGACAGATTAAAAATTGCGCGACTATAGCGGCAGATGACACGATCTGCTTGGCGGCTGGCGAGCTAAGAAGGACGTACGGCGGCAAGCTCAAGCTGCCCGATGCACTGCATCTTGCCACAGCCCTCAACCAAAAGGCAGATTTATTCATCACGAACGATTTTAAGTTAGCGAAAGTTGCAGAGAGTATCGTAGCAACCAAGACTTTGGGTGAGTGGGTATGAAGAGGCATCTTAGAACCGCCAGCTGATTCGCCGGTGAGGCCATATAAGCACTCAACAACAATCGTTTGCGCCAAGAACTGACTGCGGAGCCGGAAATGTTAGCTGCGCATAAACAGATAGTAGAATAGTAAGAAGTATTCTTTTTAACCTACCATTAACAAACGTCTTACTTTTTTGCTAACATTTTACACATGGACATAACTGTTTCAACAAAGTACCAGATAGTAATACCGAAGGCTGTGAGAAAGCAGCTTGGCATCAAACCTGGTCAAAAACTCCGTATCGATAGCGTCGTTGGTAAACAAGTCACCCTATCAGCACCTCTGACAACAGAAGAATATCTAGATAAATATGCCGGCTCACTCAAGGGCACCGTCTGGCAAAAGTCAGGAATGGATGCAACCGAATGGATCCGTAAAATGCGTGACGAGGACTGGACCTAAATCGTGATCGGACTTGTAGCCGGAAAGGGCCCAAGCGCCAATCTTGACTTCTTGGAACACGCTCAAATACTACTTTTACCCGTTGACAACGCTATTGCCCACCGTACTGGCGTGCTTCGATTCAAACACGGTATTAAACACCGACGCTATTCGCTTAGCTACAGCAGAACTTGCTGGGGCAGTCACATTTATTACAAAGACCTTAGGCTGGTTAGGCTCAAACTTGCTTCTGGCCTAAAAATACTACCCTTGGTGGGTTAACCTCAGCCTATTCGGCGAGCTTCAATACAATATGTCGGTCGCGGCCATCGCCGGCCGATTCACTCGTCAGGCCATATTCGGCGGCAAGCTGGTGCACAATGCGGCGATCAGCAGCGTTCATTGGTCGAAGTTCCATTGGTTCGCCACTGTCTTTGACATGCTTAACCCAATCTTCGGCGGTATGGCTAAGACGCTCGGCGCGCTGCTTTTTGTAGTCAGCAACATCGACGTTCACGCGGGTATACTGGTAATTGCTATTTTTGAGGGCAGTGCTGACCAAATACTGCAAGGAGTGCATGGTTTCGGCGTGCTGACCAATCAAAAATCCGTTTAAATGTGTCGAAGGAACACTAAGCTGAATAACTTCTTCGTCACTGCTAGCGTGAATGTCGATGTTGGCCCCAAAAAACGACAGCAAGTCTTCGAGATATTTCTTACCGTAGGCAATCGCCTCTTCCATGGAATCGTTCAACGCGTCACTCATCGTTTTTTCCTCTTCTTATGCTTGGAGGCTGACGATTTTGAGGGTTTTGGAGCTTTTTTGGCCCCTGATGTCTTTAGTGTTTCGGCGGCTGTTTCAACAATTTCTGCTTCGGGGATGACATTCGGGTCTTTAGTAGGCTTATCGGCCATCGCTTCCATTTCCGATTCGTCCTCACGCAACACAATCGCTTGCTGAATAAAGGCCACCAAACCACCGACAAACCAGTACAAACCTAGCGCCGATGCAAAGTTTACAGTTCCAAGGAAAATAACTACCGGGAACAAGAAGCGCGTGCTGCGACCAACCGCGGCGTTAACTTCGTTTTGGTCTGTCTGGTTGCCATCACCGGCGCCTTTAAGGATTTCGCGTAGTGACTTTGAATCTTTGCTGGTCGGCAGGAGCTGTTTACTCTGATAATACTGCGTAATAGCACTACCAAGTACGATGATCATCGCCGGCCAGTACACACCCATCTTGCCCAAGGCACTGCGGCTTAGATCAACAAAGCCAAACAACGTATTGTCAAAAAGGTGGATATTGTGTGCCAATTCCTTCATCCAAGGCAAATGCTGCATTGCCGGATAGGCAAAGGTGACCAGCTCGTGCGGATCTTTGATGACCTTGCGCAAGCCACTAAAGAGGCCAATCAGCACAATAAACTGAATAATAAGCATCGGGAACGCGCCGTAAGCGTTAAAGCCACGCTCTTTGTACAGCTCCATAGTCATGGTCATCTCTTTTTGACGATCACCCTTGGTTTGTTGCTTGATCTTTTTAACTTCGGGTTGTAGCTTGCGCATCGTTTTGGTGTGATGCAGCTGTCGTTTGACAAGCGGCCACATTAGCAAACGAATCAGGACGGTGAAAATAATCAACGCCAAACCAAAATTATGACCCGGCAAAATGCCGTAAATTAAGACTAGTAGGTTAAAAATTGGCTGGACGACAAAAGTAGTAAACATAAATTTATATCTTATTCCTCGGTTTTTACTATAGCATGGGCTTGCTGGTTTTTGGGATCATATGCACCGGCACGCGTAAGCTGTTCAAGCATAATGCGCTCCAGTTTAGGCAACTCGAGGTCTTTAAATTGGGCGTGAAACACTGTAAATATTAAATCGTAGGGCACTTTGATGCCCGTATCATGCAAGCGAACAACCTCGTATATCCGGCGACGAATACGGTTACGCACAACCGCCGACTTATCAACCTTACGACTAACCACCACCGCAACGCGATAGGTTTGACGACGTTGATTCAGCGCGTATTTCAGCGACAGCTGGGCACCACGAACCGTCTGGCCATGCCGATAGGCATAGCTCAAAGAATTTAAACCATGAAAACGGTGCTGACTCGCAAGCATGGTTGTTCGGCCCTCCTAAAATTAGGATTAACAATTACGACGCAGGTGGACTATCGGGCGAAACTAAGCTGTAAGTTTCGCACGGCCCTTGTTGCGACGGCGCTGCAACACGTTGCGTCCAGCTTTGGTGGCCATACGCTTCAAAAAGCCGTGTTCGTTTGCGCGGTGGCGCTTCTTGGGTTGGAATGTTCGCTTTGGCATATTGGTCCTTATTGTATATTACGAGGCACCCTAGTTCCAACACATTTTGCCCCAAGACCTGCGCTCCGCTTCGGTGCTCTGTCTTGAACCAAACTGCACTAAAACTGGAAAGCCCTACTCATTAAATTGCATTTTTGGGTCAATTTAACAATGTTTAGTCCACTAATTCTACCAACTTTTCCACTTATCGGCAAGTATTTTCCACAGTTTCCCAGATTGAATGTCTGGCTGTGTACAAATCTACCCCAGTTTGGCACATTTAATCTAAATTTCATGGGTCGTTTGTAATGACTTGTGGAAAAGTCTGTACTTTCTCTGCTATATTGAATGGAGACAAACGAGCGAACAAGAGGGTTAAAAGGTCAAAGTATGCAAGAGAGCGGTTTATGGCAGGCGGTTTTAGGCGAGATCGAACTATCGATATCTCGCGGTAACTTCGTGACATGGTTCAAAAACACCACGCTGGCAAGCTATGACAACCAAACCGCAGTCATTACCGTAAAAAATATCTTTGTTAAGCAGCAGTTAGAAAAAAAGTATGGCGAGTTAATAAGTGAAACGCTCAAGAAAAACGGTATTAACCCTGTGCAGATCAATTACAAGATTGCCTCCGGCTCCAGTGTGAGTCGACCAGAAAACGACGAACCAGTGCTTGTTACTCAATCTAGCGATCCCGGTCGTCGCTCCAGCAGCACGGGCACCATAGCTAAAACATCGAGCGCCTTGTCGCACTCCTACCGTCAAGGGTTAAACGAACGCTACACCTTCGAAAACTTCATTGTAGGTTCGGGTAACGAACTAGCTTTTGCCGCCTGCCAGTCAATTGCTGCTAATCCTGGCCACAAATACAACCCACTATTGTTATATGGTGGCGTCGGTATTGGCAAAACTCACCTTATTCAGGCCGTTGGCAATGCCATACTCATCAATAACCCCGATGCCCGCATACTTTACATATCTTCGGAGCAGTTCGTCCAAGAACTAGTTGATGCGATTCGCTTCAAAAAAACCGCCGACTTTGCCAGCTATTACCGAACAACCGATGTCTTAATTGTTGACGATGTGCAGTTTATTGCTGGCAAAGAAAAAATGCAGGAAGAATTTTTCCATACCTTTAACGCACTACACCAAGCCAACAAGCAGATTATTTTAACAAGCGATCGGCCACCCCGCGACATTACGACACTCGAAGACCGTTTGCGTAGCCGTTTTGCCTGGGGCATGAGCATTGATATGCAAATCCCCGACTTCGAGACTCGCTGCGCCATCGTACAAACAAAAGCACACACCCAGGATATGGAGCTGCCAAACGACGTCGTCGAATATTTAGCAAACAATATTCAAACGAATATCCGCGAACTAGAGGGCGCCCTCAATCAACTGTTAGCTTTTTGTGAAATGCGAGCCCTGGAGCCAAACATCGGCATCGCCACCAGCCTACTCGGCATCGCCAAGACTCGACCAAAACACTTGAGCGCCAAACAAATCATCGAGCGTACGGCACGCCACTTTCAGATTCCCCTAGAAGACATACTTGGCCCAAAACGTGATAAAGACATTGTGGTGCCTCGGCAGATTGCCATGTACATGCTACGAAGCGAGCTACACCTCAGCTTTCCAAAAATCGCGCGTGAACTAGGCCGCAAAGACCACACTACCGCCATTCATTCGGTCGAAAAAATCGAAAAAGAATCACGACTCGACGGCGATATTCGTGCAGCCATTACCGAAATCAAGGAGCGATTATATGCGTAGCTTTTTGGTCCGTGGAAACATTGGGGAAAACCCGCGTGCTCATAGTGCACAAACCAGTGTCTTATCCCCCGCCCCGCGGTTCAATGATTCGGTCCGGTGCATAAACACCGCTTTTCGTGCACCAGTTCTACCCGCTTCATCCTCCACTTTTCCCACTACACATTACTCATTTTTGTCTCTGTTATTGGACCAGATTTCCCCACTATCCACAGGACCAATAGAGACCACAAAAAAATGTATACATAAATTATTACTAATAGGAGCGAACGCATGAAGCTACAAGTTACTCAAGAAAATCTTAATCGAGCACTCGGCACCGTGGCACGTGTTGCAAACAGTCGGGGTACCTTACCAATTTTGTCTAATGTACTCATCAAAACCAGTAATAATCGATTGAGCTTAGCGGCCACCAACTTGGATATTGCTATCTCGCATTACATTGGTGCAAAAGTAGCCCAAGAAGGTGCCATCACCGTCCCTGCTCGCCTGATGCAGGACTTTATTAATAGCTTGCCAAGTGGCGTGATTGATTTGGAGCTTGATGACTCAAAACTCAAGATTAGTACCGATCAATACCAGTCGACAATCAACGGTATTGTGGCTGATGACTTCCCTGTTATGCCAGCAATTTCCGAGGGTAAAACTTGGAGTGTCGATGGTTCACTATTGAAAAAAGGCCTGCAACAAGTAGTGTTTGCTGCTTCATCTGACGAGTCTCGCCCCGTCCTAACCGGTGTGCTAATCCATAGTTCCGATGGCAAATTGTACCTGGCTGCAACCGATAGCTATCGCCTGGCGGAAAAAGAAATCGGTGCCAGCAAGGACGACGTACGCATGTTGGTGCCAGCCACGGCAATGCACGATTTACTCCGCATACTGGGTGATGCTGACGAAATTGTGCATGTGACTCATGACGATCAACAGGTGTTGTTTAAAGTAGGTGATGTCGAATTAGTCGCTCGCTTGCTTGAGGGTAAGTATCCCGATTATCGAAAACTTATCCCAAGCTCTTTTGCAGTACAGGCGGTACTAAAGCGGTCAGAGTTATTGAATGTCACAAAAGTATCAAGTTTGTTTGCCCGCGAAAGTGCTGGCAGTGTCACGCTAAAGGTTGACGAAAAAGACCAGACCTTGAGTATTCGATCGATCGCCTCGCAGCTTGGCGAAAACACGGCTAGTGCCGCTGGTACAATTACTGGCGAAGGCGAAATCACACTTAATTCTCGCTACTTGCTCGATGCTTTACAGGCGCTATCGGGCGATGAAGTGTCGTTTGGCTTTAATGGTAAGCTCGAAGCAACTTGCCTGCGCGACACAAAAACCAGCGACTATACGCACATCATTATGCCACTGAAGAGTTAATGAGAAAAACCGGCTACTCTTTTCTCTTTCGCTCAGTCATCAAACGCTATAAAGTTTAGATATGATTTCTGATATTCGGTTGCAGCAATTTCGTTCGTATATGGATGAAACGTTTGAATGCAGTCCGTCGGTTAATATTATTGTTGGGCCGAATGCTAGCGGTAAAACAAATTTACTTGAGGCTATACTGGTTGTTGCGAGGGGTTCTTCATACAGGGCCAAAGACCAGGAGTTGGTTGCCTTCGAAAAACCTTGGGCACGACTAGATGCGCATGTTGGCAATGATCTGCGGACGGTCAAGATTGTGAGTGAACCCCAACCCGCCAAGACATACGAGTTTGATGGAAAAGTCTACAAGCGGCTCACTCAGCAACACACCCTCCCTGTCGTACTATTTGAACCAAATCACCTAACATTACTGAGCGGTTCACCCGATCAGCGCCGCAACTACCTAGATGATCTATTAGAACAAACAATCCCTAATCACGCGGCTATGCGTCGTAACTACCGCCGCGTGTTAGCACAGCGCAATGCGTTGCTCAAACGGGCACACAAGCCAAATAACGAAGAACTGTTCCCGTGGAATCTTCGCCTGAGTGAGCTGGGGGCTCTATTAGCACGTCGTCGGGCCGAACTTGCTGCAACCATTGATAGCTTGGTTGGTGACCATTATCGGGCTTTGGCGAAGGCTACAACGAAAGTAAGACTCGAATACGACGCTCAATTCCCGCTGGAATCGTATGAATCACGACTGTTAGAAAAGCTAGAATCGAACCTGGCTGTCGATGTGTTGCGCGGCTTTACGTCGTCTGGGCCGCATCGTGAAGATTTTGAGGTGTTGTTTGATGGTCATATTGCTGAAGAAACCGCTTCGCGTGGCGAAACGCGCACGTTTGTACTGGCACTTAAAATCATCGAGTTAGAAATCCTCAAGCAGGCGCGCGATGTGCCGCCACTTTTGTTGCTCGACGATGTATTTAGCGAATTAGATGGTGCCCGTCGGCATGGGCTGACCGACCAGTTGAAGTTGTATCAGACATTTATCACCACTACCGACGCGGATATTGTGCTTAAGAACTTTATGGCTAAGGCACGGATTATCCCTATCCAGCAAGACCGTTAATCCTCCATCTAGTTCGTGTATGGATTGTTGGTTGGTTGGTATTCGGCGCTTTTATCATTGTATAGCAGGTAGAGGAGGTCGGGATTATAGCCCTGGCTTTTTATCCAATTCAAAGCATCTTGCATGCCATCGGAAGTGTAGTATGTAATGTATATACCGACAGCATTACTGCTCACCTTGTTGTGTTCTGTGCTAGCTGGTGGATCACCGTAGTCGATGCGGTAGGTGTTACCCGGTCCAATATATGGAAGTAATTTAATTATAGGATTATTTTTTATTCTTTGCGCACTATCCGAATAAAACTGTGAACCACCCAGCGCTTCCCGCTTGCTTGCTTCGTCTGGGTGGTTTTTTAACCACGTATAACCTTCGGTGGAGTTGGGGATCAGTATAACAGTCACCGTCTGTATGCCGTTGTTTTTGGCCGTAAACGTTACTTTTTTTGTCGCAAACCCAGAAAAACTTGCCGTTAGTGTGTGTGGGCCAACTGTGACATAGGTCTTGCCGTAGGCTATCTTTTTTCCAGTTTCAAGTTGTGCCGAAGCAACTGTCGGAGACACCACTAGATTGATGTTTGGCTTTTGTCTTGTTAGTGGTAGCTGCAATAAGGCAATAACGCCTATAGTTACTAGTAATGATACTGTGCCGAGTATAATATTTTTACGCATTAGTTATTCACCCTTATTACCATAAAGTTTTCACCATCTTGTGAGGGATATGGGTCGGCATCAATTTCCGGTACATGATCATAATGTGATGCTTCGGCAACGGACTTGCCATCCGATTGTTGCCCGACATACATATAGATGTGGGAACTATTAGCTAATATATCACCAATATTGAGGTCTTTCGTACTAGAGAATCCGGGTAGCACCGTGTATTTTTCTGGATGTGCCTTGGCGTATAGGATCATAGCGCCACTGCCTATTTGTCCATTATTCCAGTTCGGATCAACACCACTAGACCGTACTACTGTTGCGACGAACACCCCGCAGTCGGTTAGCGCGTCGGCATCGGGAGTATTGTCACCAGACCCGAATAATTGATTTTTGGCGTCCAGAAATACGGGCTTAGGATCTTTGGAATTAAAGCTGTGGTTTGGATAGTCGTCCCACGCAAGGTTTACGGCCGTCTGCGCAAGGTTGCCCTGCACTGCCCCGACTCCGAATACACCACAGTTGTCGGCGGAAGTTGCGTTATAGTTTGTGGAGTCATTTACCGTGGTGTCCCCGGAGAAGCTGTATCGGAGGGCGCCCGGTTTATGTAAGTTGTTGCTGTCAGAATTACCGGGTGGGCCAATTATAAATGATGCTATATGGTTATAGTTTGTTTGTGTGCTAGTTATAAGCTGTAGGCGATCCTGGTAGTAGCTTTCTTGTTTTGGTGGCATTGAGGCTTCGGCCCATGCAAGGTTGCCTGGATAGTCTTGGTAGTATGTTAAGGTCTTCATAACGTCTTGGGCATTTGTGTTTGGTTGGGATAAAATTGTACCCAGCCGCGTCTGATAGCCGTTTGAACCACCAGTACCAGTCATTACTCGTGCGGTTGCTTCGACACCGTCATTGAACGACCCGTATGACTGGAGACCGCTGGAGCTATGATTTCCGACGGGCTGAAGGTCGGCACCGATGTAGCCTGTATTCCAGGGGTTATAGATGTCGTTATTGGTAAGGTTACCACCTTCTCCTTGGGCAAAGGCCACTAAGGCTAAGACATGTTGCTGGGTTACGGTAGAAGATTCCGGCACCTTTTCTTTTGCGGCAATGTCTCGTAATAACTCGACTACAAAATCCTCCAAGCTATATGGTGCCTGAAGTGTGGTGACCCACTTTGGTGTATCTGTGCCGGCTGTCGATGATCCTGATGTTCCTGCATTGACATCTGTGCAGCTATCATCTTCGGTATTGAAATAGTAAGCACCACTACCGAGAGCGTCTTTTTGATTCTGGGTAAGGGCGTTCGTATGTACGGGTAAGAAACAGGACGCTAATACAAGTGCCGCTACGACTACTCTGCCGCTAGTCGGCAGTACTCGCTTCAGACTATGAGTTACCATGTCGGCCACCCTGCCGGCAATGGTGTGCTACTAACGGCACTACTGCCGCTTGGCCCACTCAATAAGCCTGGGGGCGTGTGTAGGCTGTTCAGTAGATCGTTAAAGTTTTGGCCATACTCTGTAGCAAGGCCGTCATGGCCATTCACCGCTTCAAAGTTTGCATACTCATCATGACCAAGGGCATACCAACCATTGCCTGGTGGCTGCGCCCAGCCCGTTTCAATAGCATTCGTTCCATTGGTGGCGTTACAGAGCACGGTATCGATCGTGACGGTATCACCGATATTGACAGCCGCCGGACAGTCCTCGGCAACGTACACATACTTTCCCTGCGCCGGGCCATCGGTTAGTTGATAGACTATAAACCAGCCGCCTGGCCACCCTGCATCGGCAGTATGCACAACTGTTCCGTTGCCGAGGGGGTGCACTGGGCCGGAGCCTCCGTAGTCCACGCCTTGGTCAACCCGGTTTGGCGCAAGGTTGGGGATGTCGCGTAGAGGATCTTTGTATACGCTGGTGTCTGTGGTTGATGTACTGGTACTCGCAGGACTGGCTGGTGCGCTACCCATGCTACTGTTAACGCAGGACTGCTGGTTGCCTTGGTAACAGGCATAGCCATCCATAAGGGCAGAGTCACCTATGAATGAGCTAATACGTCCCCAGTCATCGCTCGATGACGGTTTGCATCCAGCGGTATCGTATGAGCCGTCACCGGCGTAAAAGTTTGTCATGACCTGCTGAGCCTCCACTTGGTTTGGTACGGCACTCCAGACCGGCACACCATCTTCATCGGGCGTTTTTGCGATATCAACACCATTACAGGCTTTTGCCTTTTGTATCAGGCCGGCTCCCGCGCTACCGTCCAACAACTTTCCTGCTGCATCGGCATTTGCATAAGGGTCTTCTACTTCGGGATTATCTAAATCCTCGAGTGTAGTACTGACTATTGGAAATGGGTATTGATAGGCGGGTACCGCAGCGCTTACCTGATGACTAAAAATGG
>Ga0207059_1023_pt1 | contig 30385 bp, 23 predicted proteins | sample Alteio_BWMinCont_32_FD_153273 | JGI IMG/M metagenome (GOLD analysis project Ga0207059, IMG submission 153273) | Enriched cells from forest soil in Barre Woods Harvard Forest LTER site, Petersham, Massachusetts, United States -... | ecosystem: Environmental > Terrestrial > Soil > Temperate forest >...
TGAAATTTCCTTTCGATGTGATCATGCCGGCAATAACGGTATCTTTTCTTTTTTTGTTGACCGTGTCAAATTTGGTCAGGATCAATTGCACAGATATGCCGTCGATGCCTTTGTTTTTTTTGGTCTACTATTTTACCATAGAAATGACCTATGCTCGGCGCCTGGCCACCGAAACCTCCTCGTCGCGCGGATGGATTACCAGACCTGGGAGCTTGCGCTATAGAACTATATGCGCTTACTAGTATCAAAATAAAAGCCCAAATCCTTTTCATGTATACTTGTTTCATAGTTCGGCAAAGTTCCGTTCAAAAACCTAGGTGTAGCGATACAAATTACAAACGGCATAAATAAAAGATGGAAGGGTAGATGAAAAATATAATTTATTTAACCAAAAAGTTGAGAAGGATTTGTATACAGCCTGTCAGGAACCCCAAGCCAGCTGCGATGAGTTGGGCCGATCTGAATTGTTTGCTGAGTTTTTGCATTAAAAAATGTTCTAACTGGTCAGCCGGCAAATTGGAAATTTTTTCCGTGATGATTTTCCTAATATCAATATTATGTTTAATGCTTCCTGCGTAGTTTTTCATGATGATAGGGAATAATTCTTCCAGCTCTTTCATAAAAATAGCTTTGAGCTGCTGAACAGTTTTATCACCGATAAAAAAAGAAATGACCGGCATGGATTCTTTTAATTTGACACGCAAAAAATGATCGATATGCTCTTCCACTGTGGGTAATATCTGTTGAAGGTTTTCCGGGTTTGCGATCAGGTTTTCCAAATCAACCGATAATAATTCCTGTTCGGCGATCTTCCCTAATTCATCGGCTAATTGCGGTTTGTATTTTGGGAGGATGCCTTGTATCTTGACCCATCCGATTTTTTTTGGCAGGTATGGATGAAAAAATAATTTCAATGCTATATAAAATGCAAGCCAGTTTATACATGCAGCAATAAATGGTAAAGAAAAAAGCCAATAATTCATAAGCTTTTTAATATATGGCAAATGCAAAGATGCATATGATCATATTAAAAAAAGGCCGCCTTAGCTTTGCCAAAGCGGCCGGGGGTGACTGAGGGGTCTCGAACCCCCGACCCTCAGAACCACAATCTGATGCTCTAACCAACTGAGCTACAGCCACCGTTTCCGCGCAAAGCTAATGGAAATAGATTTTTTCTCAAAAACAATGTCATGATTTGTTTTAGGCAAAATTTTGCAATAGTTTAGTCAACTATCCTTGCAGTCACCCGTTTATATAATTTATAATAAACCAGCTGTTAATAATCTCCGGATTTACAACATACGGTTTATTTTATCGTTATTTTTGATACGTATGTTAAAAGTGTTTAAGTATATGATTAAAAAAAGAAATTTACCGATTGTTTTATTGGTTCTCGCAACTGGCGTGGTGGTCGCTTTCCGTACACTTGCTTTCAATGAACCTGTTCCGTCGAAGTATGAACGCATCCTGCAAAATGTGGGGGAAATGCTCGCCGAAATTCATTATAGCCCAAAAAATATTGATGATAATTTTTCGCGGGAAGTTTTCAAAAAATATCTCGCTGAAGTTGATCAGGAAAAAAAAGCCTTCATTCAATCTGATATCGATTTATTGCGTAAATATGAGACTAAAATCGATGACGAAATCCTCGGCAAAGCGCCACTTGAATTTGTGCATGCAGTGACCGAGCTGTATAAAAAAAGGCTCCTGGAAACACAGGAACTTTGCAAGGAAATACTTTCACAGCCTTTTGATTTTACCAAAGATGAATCTGTAAATCTCGATTTCGATAAAATTGATTTCCCTAAAAACGAAGCCGAAAAAAAAGAAGAATTAAGAAAACGGCTAAAATACCTGACGCTGGAAAAATATGCTGACCTGCTCGATCAGCAGGAGTTAAACAAAAACAAACCCGGTTTCGTTGCCAAAAGCAAAGAAGACCTTGAAAAAGATGCGCGGGATAAAGCATTAAAAGCCATGGATCGCTTTTATGGCCACTTAAAAATAAAAGCCAACGATGACGATCAGTTTAATGAATTTGTAGAAACTATTGTTCAATGCATGGACCCGCACACTGATTATTTCCCTCCTGTCGAAAAAAGATCTTTCGATGAAGATATGAGCGGCCATTTTTTTGGCATCGGTGCTTCCTTGCGCGATGAAGATGGGAATATTAAAATCGCAACATTGATAACCGGCAGCCCCGCGTGGAAATCCGGGCAAATAAATGTGGGAGATGTTATCGTGAAAGTAGCCCAGGCAAACCAGGAGCCAGTTGACCTGACTGGTTATCTTGTGGAAGATGCTGTAAAATTAATACGTGGCTCGAAAGGGACAGAAGTTCGCCTGACGTTAAGAAAAGCTGATGGCACACAAAAAACAATTTCTCTGGTCCGTGATGAAATTGTGCAGGATGAGAAGTTTGCAAAAAGCGTTATTGTAAATAGTGAAAAAGGCAAAATAGGATATATTTTCCTTCCCGAATTCTATGCTGATTTTGATAATCCGAAAGGGAGCCGTTGTTCAATCGATGTTGCGCGCGAACTGATTAAGTTGAAAGAACAAAAAGTTGATGGTATTGTCCTTGATCTCCGCAATAACGGTGGCGGTTCTTTATATGATGTGGTGCAGATGGTAGGTTTGTTTATCGATCAGGGTCCAGTCGTGCAGGTAAAAGACCGCGATAATAAACCGCAAATTTTAAGTGATCATGATAAGACTGTTTTATATGATGGCCCGTTTGCAGTAATGGTAAATGAATTGAGCGCTTCTGCTTCAGAAATTTTTGCCGCGGCAATCCAGGATTATAAAAGAGGTGTGATCATCGGGAGCACTTCAACTTATGGCAAAGGGACAGTACAACGTAATATAGGAGTGGATAAAGCACTTGGGTTTTCTGATGCAAACAGCCCACTCGGCACGGTAAAACTTACGCTTCAAAAATTCTATCGTATCAATGGAGGTTCTACACAACTGCGTGGAGTATCTTCAGATATCGTGTTGCCCGATTTATATGAGCATTATAAAATCCGTGAGAAAGATCAACAGGATGCTTTGCCTTGGGACGAAATACCTAAAGCAGATTATTCTACCTGGAAATATGCGTATGATATCAATAATATCAGGAACAGCAGCAATGAGCGTTTGAAAAATAATACAGCATTCACTACTATTGAAAACGATGCAACATGGTTGGATAAACAAAATGATAAACTCTTCCCGTTGAGCCTTGATAAATACAGGGAATTCCAAAAGCAAAGTAAAAATGTTGTCAAGCAAATTGAAGCGCTTAGCAAATTACCGGTGCCAATGAATATTGAAACTCTTCCACAGGATGCTAATAAGTACGATGCTGATAAAGAAAAAGCCGATCGTTATAAGCAATGGGTGGACAGCAAGAAAACAGACATCTATTTGAAAGAAGCTGTGAATGTGATGGGTGATATGATCTCTCAAAAAAATCTTGTGTATAATAATAAATAATTGTGACGCATTTGTTCAAAAAAATCCGGGCTGAAATTGGCCCGGATTTTTTATTTTCGATCAGTCGCTCATACATCTGCTATGTTCTCCGTGAGGTCAAAATTATTAATAATTGTTTTGCTGGTTGGGCTCAGGTCTTATCCCCAAAAATTTATTGACAGCAGCCTGACTATTTATTTTAAAACATCCGCATATACGATGGAGCAGGGAGAGGAGCAAAAGCTAGATTCTTTTTTTAAAAAATATACCGGTGCAATTGTACTGCAGATAAGTGGGCATACCGATACAGTTGGTAATGCAAAAGACAATATGCAGTTATCATACAAACGCAGTAAATATATCGGCGAGTGGTTAAAAAAATATCCTGGCGCGGGCAATTATAAACTAAAATATTTTGGTGAGACAAAACCCGTCAGCACTAATGACAATGCATTAAATAGGAGAGTGGAAATAAAAATGAAATTGCCATTTGTTATCAACGAATCAGCAGACAGCACGGAACCAAACCTGATACGAAAATTTAATCTTGATAATTTATATTTTGAACCGGATAAGGCAATACTTGAAGATTTTTCGCTCGATTATTTCAATAGCATCATACCTATTTTAAAAAATTATGTAAATACAAGATTTGAGATTAGAGGCCACGTAAATTATGAAGAAATAAAACCTGATTCAGGATATACGGATATCATGAATAAACTTTCAGAGGACCGCGCAAAATTAATTTATCAAATGCTGATCGAAAAAGGGATACCTGCAAATAAGATGAGCTATAAAGGGATGGGAAATACGCAGATGATTTATCCCCATCCTTTCAATGAAGTAGAAAAAAGAAAAAATATGCGCGTTGAAATTCTTGTTTTTAAAAATGAGTAAATCTGAAGTCTGAGGCCTGAAAGAAATTTACGTCATATCGCAATGTTCATTCAGACTTCTGATTTCTAATTAAAACTTACTTCGGCTAGCTATTACCGCTATAATGGAACCTAATATCGCAACCAGGCCGAGGGAAGCACGCAAACTGCTCGCCTGCGCAATGAACCCAATAAAGGGAGGCCCGAATAAAAAGCCCAAATAACCGATTGTGGACACGGCAGCAATAGCTACACCAGGTGAAAGCAATTTTGATTTGCCTGCCGAACTATAAATAAGTGGGATGACTGATGAGACACCTGCACCGACCAATAAAAAACCTGAGACAGCAGTTATAAAAAAAGGGAAAATGACAGCGATCATTAAACCAGTAGCCGTGAGTATGCCACTTAATTGCAAGGTCCTTTTCTTGCCAAAACGTGTGGCCACCCAATCGCCAACAAATCGGCCGGTTGCCATCGTGCACATAAAAGCGGTGAAGCCCATTGTTACCAATGCTTTTTCGGGTTGAACAACTTTTTGAAAATATACTCCGCTCCAATCAAACATTGCACCTTCGCAAATCATGGAGCAAAAAGCAATAAGCCCAAGGTTGATTATCGAACGATCGGGTTTGACAAAGATTGGTTGATGCTCATTTTTATTTACATCTTCTGCTAATAAATATCTGAAAGCAATGATGATGATCAGCAATGCAAGAGCAGTGATGATCAAAAAATGTTGCCAGGGCAATAACCCCAACCTGATTAGTAGCGTACCGATTGCGGCACCAGAAAATCCGGCAAGGCTCCAGAGGCCGTGGTAGGAAGCCATGATCGATCGTTCATAAAGTGCTTCTGTTCCGACTGCCTGAGTATTTATGGAAATGTTCATGGTATTCCCGCCCATGCCGAAAATAAAAAGACATAACATTAATTGGCCAGTGGTCTGTGCAAAGCCAAGCGCAGGCAGTGTAATTGAATAAAGCAGCGCTGAGGCAATTGCGATTGATTTGCTCCCAAGTTTGGCCACAAGCCATCCTGATAACGGAAGTGAAACAAGTAAACCGGTTGGCAGGCTAAGTAATACCGCGCCGAGTTTTGCATTGTTTAAATGCAATTTGGCTTGTATATCCGGAATGCGTGAAGCCCAACTGGAAAAGCATAACCCTGCTAAAAAGAAAAAACTGCTCACAGCTATCCTATAAATTCTTTTTTGTGGGATAGCTATACTGATATCAGTGGCCAAGGGTTAGTAATAAGGGGTATTAAAATAAATTTATTGGAAGATGATCTGCTATAAATATCTTTCTTTAATGATATTCATATGATGAGAAACATGCCCGGAACAAATATAACCCAACGCAAGTGCATTGATATTATTATTACTGGCTATGCCCGGCGAAAGCAACTGGTCATGATCAAATGACTCAAATAATAATTCTGTGCCTTTGCGGACGGCTTTAAATTCTTTTAAAACATCTTCCCATTTTCTTTTTCCGGGTTGGGCATTTGCGGCCCAGGTATTTTCGTCAAAGCCCGGTAATGCGGTGCTGTCCCTTCTTGCAAAAGAAACTGAACGATAGGTAAAAACTCGCTCTGCATCGATGATATGCTGTACAATTTCTTTGATCGTCCATTTTCCTTCGGCATAAGCAAAGTCAATTTTCTTCTTCGGGATTTTTTTTATAAATTTTTTAAAATCCCTGCTGTTTTTCTTTAGCGCTTTTACAACATCATCTTCTTTGACCAAATCTATATAACGCTGAAAATTCCCGGCTGCTATAGCATCTTTTTTTGTGATCATCTTCTTTTTTTTACAAATGTAAAAAAAGAAATTGTCCTGGGGGATAGGTGTCCTACACTTAGGTGTAGGACACCTATCCCCCAGGACAATTTAATTATTCGGCGAATTAATCTTTGTTGTTATTCAAGGTAGACTTAGGAAGAGTTTCTTTCTTTTTAGGAGGTTCGTTCGCAATAACGGATGCCATTTTGATTGCACCATATGCGTTAACGATACCGCCGGTTTTACTGATATCTGATAAATTCACTACTTCATTTTCAGTTCCCGGTTTTTTTGTCTTTGTGCCCGGTGGTTGGATCGCGGTCTTTTCGATACAATATTTTACCTGTTCGGCTGTCAGGCTGGGATAGTATTCCATAATAAACGCTGCAACCCCTGTAACTACTGGCGCAGCCATGCTTGTACCATCGAGGTTGCCATATTTATTGCCTCCGGGCAGCGTAGAATAAATTCTTGTGCCGGGAGCAAATACATCTACTTCATGCTTTCCAAAATTTGAAAATGAAGCCGTATAACTTTTGAATTCAGACTCAGCAAGCGGGTCGCTGCTTGCGCCGACTGTTATCCAGTTTGTCGCTTTAATTTTGGAATCTTTAAAATCAGGATTGGGAAAGTTGCCCACTGTATCTACATCGGCAGCATCATTGCCTGCCGCATGTATTAGTAAAACACCTTTGCTTTCCGCATATTTAACAGCATCATCCACCCAATTTTTTTCAGGAGATAAATTTTTCCCAAAACTCATATTGATGACTTTAGCACCATTGTCAACAGCATAGCGGATAGCAAGTGCGATATCCTTATCGTGTTCATCTCCGTTAGGCACTGCGCGGATCATCATGATCCTGACATTGTCGGCAATGCCATTCATACCTTTGCCATTATCTCTTTCTGCACCAATGATGCCCGAAACGTGCGTGCCGTGCATAGGATCGCCTGCCATAACATCATTGTTCCCGTAATATTTATCATTGATATCAGTTTCGTTGTCTTGTACTATTTCTTTGCGATAATCTTTTGGTGCAGTTTCTTTAATTTCCATTTTCTTTTCCTCGCGATCGGCTTGTTCTTTGAAATCAGAAAGGAATGTTGTGTTCGTCATATCCATGATATGATTTTCCCTGAACAAGTATAGCAATACTGATTTTGCAGTTTTGCTTTCGGGGTCATTGGTTTGAAAAGTATCCAGGTCATTGCCGGTGTATTCTGCTTTACCCATTGCATTTTGTAAAATGCTATCACTTTTAATGCAGGCAGTGACCACTCTTTTTAAAAGAAGCAGATCCACTCCATTGTCGGTGCCATCGCCCATAATTTTTTTCTTGGCGATCAGCCACATTTTATAATTTTCCAATTCTTCCCCTTTCAATGTAGCAGGGTTAGCATCTTCAAATTGTTCTTTGAATTGATAATATACTCTTCCTTCTTCCTGTGAATCATCTTTTACATTTTTGCCATCCTTCCCACCAATAAAATTCCATCCATGGATATCATCTACATAACCATTATGATCATCATCAATGCCATTGCCGGGGATTTCATTTGGATTGGTCCATAAAATATCTTTTAGGTCTTCCTGCAATGTATCAACCCCTGAATCAATCACGGCTACCAATACTGTTTTACTTTTTAAATTTCTTGACTTGACAAATTCATAGGCTTTATCGAGACTGATCCCATAAATGCCATCTTTATCTTTGTCGAGTAAGTGCCATCCTTTTGGAAGTTCGGTTTTTATAGATTTACCCTGGGCAAAACTAAACTGGCAAGCAATCATTGTGAGTAGGACAATCAGGCAACGCTTCATTTTTTCTGTTTTTGATATAAAATTGTTTTTAGAAAAGTACGTTTTTCATAATAGATACAAACCTGCAATATCTTGTTTTTTTTCTTAAAAGTATTTTAAAGTCATCGTTCAATAACTATACGATTGCAATTATTACAGGAACGGCATTATTGAGATGTTAAAATCTAATTTTCTGTTAAGACTATGACCCGCGCTTTATCTTTCTACTTCAAGTTTCAATTCAACTCTTCTGTTTATTGCTTTGCCTTCTTTTGTTTTATTATTTCCTATTGGGTGTTCTTTACCATATCCTATCGCTGTTATGCGTTCTGCCGCAATTCCTTTTTTGATAAGATAATTTCTGACTGCATCAGCTCTTTGCTGCGACAATTCCAGATTATGTGCAGGATCGCCGGTAATATCTGTATGTCCTCCGATTGTCAAATGTAATTCAGGGTGCGCTTTTAGTGTATCGACCAATGCGTTTATTGCGGCATAGGAGCTTGTCGTTAATTTATTACTTGACGATTGGAATAATATTTTCCCTGTTTCATAATCTGTCCTTACCGGGATTTCTTTTTTGATCACCGGGCAGCCCTGGTTATTGGCAGGTCCTGGTTGGTCAGGGCATTTATCATCTTCATCATTTACGCCATCAGCATCTCTATCTGGTATGGGGCAACCATTATATTTCGCTATACCGGGAACAGTTTTGCAGGAATCATGTTCATCATCAATCCCGTCACCGTCGCTATCCGGAACAGGGCAACCATTGTATTTGGCTATCCCCGCAATTGTCCTGCATGAATCATGCTCATCATCGATACCATCATGATCTGTATCGGGCACAGGGCACCCTCGCCAGGTAACAGTACCGGGTTGCAAGGGGCATGCATCCTCATCATCAGGGATACCATCATGATCAGTATCTTTTTTAGGCGGGGCTGGTTTTGTAACAGGGGTTGCTTTATTAAGCCATATCCCGAAAGTCCCACCAAATAATTGATGGTGAAAAGTCGCATCATAATCGGCAGAATAAAAATTGGTAAGCCCCTGGCTGAAATAAGCGCTGAGCATTACATTCCCTAATTCAAAACCTGCTCTTGCATTTACACCCATATCAAATGTTTTGTATTTGCCAGTGCTATTCCCAACAGACAAATTTGCATTATCGCTATTGAAATGGTATTTGATGGTGTCGTTAGGGCTTGGGTTTGGATTGTAATTAGCCGTGCGCGATTGCGTATTCAATGAACCGCTATAGAAAAATGAAAAATAAGGGCCTGCGCTTAAGAAAAAAAAGTTTTTATGATTTGATGATAAGGGCAGTTTGTATGTAATGAATAAGGGCATTTCAATATAGCTAAGCTTGAGATCAGTTTGCAAATAGATGGTGTCTTTATTGGCGCTGGAAGTATCATAATTTTTTGAATACTGTCGGCCTTTTGAACTATAATCCAATGCGGGCTGAAAATAAAATCCTTTATGCCCGATTGGTATTTCGAGCATTACGCCTAAATGAAGGCCTGTCTGGGCTGAATAGAATTTCTTTTGAGCAGTGTCCCATCCGGGGATATTATTTTTCTCAATGATATTGGCACTATGAATACCTCCGTATGCGGCAAGCCTTACCTGCGCGCCTGCCTGCATATATCCGATCGAACACAATAAAAGAAGAGCCGAATATTTATAAATGAGCGCAACTGTTCTCATAGCATGCATGTGGTGTGTCCTAATAACGTGTAAGAATGGCTATTATTTTAAACGGGTAAAAGGTTTAGGGCTTAGGGTATGTCATACCCTAAGCCCTAAACCTTTTACCTCTCTCAGATATCAAATTTAATCCCCTGGGCCAATGGCAGCCTGGTTGAAAAATTAATTGTATTGGTTTGCCGGCGCATATAAGCCTTCCAGGCATCGCTGCCACTTTCACGGCCGCCCCCGGTTTCTTTCTCTCCTCCGAAAGCTCCGCCGATTTCGGCGCCAGACGTCCCGATATTTACATTAGCGATCCCACAATCGCTTCCGGAAAATGATAAAAATTGTTCAGCTTCCCGCAGGTTTAAAGTCATGATGGAAGATGACAAGCCTTGTGGCACGCCATTTTGTATCGCGATCGCTTCATCCAGGTTTTTGTATTTCAACAGATATAATACGGGCGCAAAGGTTTCATGCTGTACGATTTTGTAATTAGGTTCGGCTTCGGCTATACAAGGTTTCACATAGCATCCGCTTTCATATCCGTCGCCTTGTAACACCCCGCCTTCAACGACAAACTTACCGCCTTCTTTTTTGCATGCTTCAATAGATTGAAGATATAAATCGACTGCTGCTTTATCAATGAGCGGGCCGACATGATTTTTTTCATTCAACGGGTTCCCAATCCGTAGTTGTTTATATGCATTTACTAATTTCTCTTTTACTTTTTCATAGATACTATCGTGGATGATTAAACGACGTGTGCTGGTACAACGCTGTCCGGCTGTTCCCACTGCGCCAAATAAAGCGCCAAGTATCGCCATATCCAGGTCTGCATTGCCTGAAATAATAATAGCATTATTGCCACCTAATTCCAGTAATGATTTTCCAAGCCTTTGTGCAACTGCAGTCCCGATTGCTTTGCCCATTCGTGTAGAGCCTGTGGCTGAAATTAATGGGACCGAATGATCCTGCACAAGCAATTCGCCTGTTTCTCTTGCGCCGCTGATAAGGTTGCTTACTCCTTCCGGGACATTATTTTTTGAAAATACTTTTTCAACGATATGCTGACATGCAACTGCGCATAATGGAGTTTTTTCCGAAGGTTTCCACACACAAACATTTCCGCATACCCACGCGAGCATGCTGTTCCAACTCCATACCGCGACAGGAAAATTAAATGCAGATATGATCCCGACAATCCCCAAAGGGTGCCATTGTTCATACATGCGATGAAGAGGCCGTTCGCTATGCATCGTAAGCCCATGCAACTGTCGTGAAAGGCCAACTGCAAAGTCGCAGATATCAATCATCTCCTGTACTTCTCCCAATCCTTCCTGCAGGCTCTTGCCCATTTCATACGAAACCAGTTTGCCGAGTGCTTCCTTATTTTCACGAAGTGCTTCACCAATTTGGCGAACAATTTCTCCGCGCCTTGGTGCCGGCCATTCCCGCCATTCCAGGAAAGCTTTTTTTGCCTGGTCAATTACTGCCTCATAACTTTCTTTATCTGTTGTTGTAACGGTAGCAATTAATTTTCCATCCACCGGAGAAAAAGAGTCGAGAGATGGCCCTTTTGATGATATCCATTTCGAACCGGTTGATGTGCCACTATTTTTGTTTCCGATTGTAAGTTGTTGAAGAAATTCCATAAAAACTGCTTGTGCCGCAAGTTAGCGATTATGTGAGAAATCGGAGATCTGAGGTCAGAAGTCAGAAGTCGGAAATCTGACTTCCGACCTCAGACTTCAGATTTCTGACCTCCGATTTCAACTCATCTTATTATCCATAGCTGCAAAAAAACTTTCGCTATAGCTGACTCCGATGGGGATTTCTTTATCGGCGACTTTGATTTTGCTTTTACTTACATTTTCTATCCTGCTGATCGGCACAATATATGAACGGTGAACGCGGAGAAATTCTTTGGAAGGCAGTTTCTGTGTAATTGTTTTTAATGTCATCAATGTGAGGACGGATTTTTGTGGGAGATATATTTTAATATAATCATCGAGCCCTTCAATGTATAAAATATCTTTCAAATTTATTTTTACCATTTGGTAATCCGATTTGACGAAAATATATCCATGGTTCAATTCCTGGTTATTCAGGTATTCAATATATTCCTTTGCTTTATATATCGCCTTCAAAAAGCGATCATATTCAATAGGCTTTAGTAAATAATCAACTGCATCAACATTAAATCCTTCAACGGCATACTCGCTATATGCCGTAGTAAAAATTACGGCTGTATTTTTTGAAGTGAGTGTTTTTGAAAATTCAATGCCATTGATATCAGGCATCTGGATATCGAGCAATAAAATATCTACTGGTGATATGTCTAACATTTTTTTTGCTTCAAAAGGATCTGTGAATGTGCCTTTCAAGTCGAGGAAATATATTTTAGCGATATATTTTTTTATCACTTCAAGCGCCAGCGGTTCGTCATCAATTGCAATACAGGTAAACATTACATGCGAATATTTAAGTTAATGGTATAAGATGATGGTTCGTCATCGATAGTAAGCAGATGTTTGCCGGGATAAAGCAGGTCCAGCCTTCTCTTGGTATTGTTGATGCCAATGCCGGTATTATCCGCTCGTTTTAAATTTGACCCGTTATGTTTAGTATTGATGACTTTAAAATGAAGATCCTTTTGCTGTATCTCTAGTAAAATTGAAATAGGAGATAATTCTCTCGTGCTCACTCCATATTTAAAAGCATTTTCAACGAATGGCAAAAAGAGAAATGGTGATATTTGTTTCCCATCCGGATCGCCTGCAATGGTAAAGCCAATACAGGTTTTATTAGTTGTGCGGATCTTCTGCAATTCCAGGTAATCGGTGATAAATTGGATTTCTTTTGACAGCGGCACCGTATCATTTTTTGCTTCTGTCAACACATAGCGCATGATACTGGATAATTTCATTACTGCGATAGCTGTTTCATCAGATTTGTCGGCTGCCAACGAATAAATATTATTCAATGTATTAAATAAAAAATGAGGGTTGATCTGCGCTTTTAAAAATGAAAGCTCTGCATTCAATTTTTCATTTTCAATTTGTTTGCTCCTTCTTTCAGATTGTAACCATTGGTTGATGACTTTTAACCCGGTGCTGAATATAAATACCACGAGAAATATTGCTATGGACCCGGGAGAAAGAATAGCAGGGCGGAAATTGCGCGGCCTGTTTGCTCGGACCGAACTGGCAAAACGTTGGAAATCCCCAAAGAAATGTTGGTAAATCCTGGGGAATACGCCAAAAAAAATCAGCAACACGATAATGATTGTAGTGTACAGGATCATTTTATTCTTCTCTAACAATTTTGGGATAAGCAAATTGGTATTGAGATAATAAAATGCGATATAAAATACATTGCTCAGGAAGAAGAAAAGGGTAAAAGCCTGTTCGGGTATAAATGATGCATCGATTGGCCTGGGAAAAAAGAAAAGCGGCAACATCAAAAAACAACCCCAGGCCGCAATATGTATTGTTATTTGTACTAATTTTTTATTCACGCAAAAAAATTTATAGCAATAGCCTTGTGCCTACAAAATTAAAAAGAAATAAAAAGAACAATTATACATGCATCATGCCGGGCTGGTCCTTTATAAAAAATTGCAAATCGTAAATCTTTCTTTTATCAAAGCTATTGTTCTTTTGGTAAGAATAACGTTAAAGCTATACGGGACAGGGGCTTTAAATAAGATAAATAGATGAATGAAGATTTAAAATCGGTGAATAATAAATGAAAAACAGGGATCGCGAAGTTCGAAAGTGCATTATCCAAAAATAATATCCTTTTTAACTTCAGGACCCTGCTAATTTACGGGCAGTTGTTAAAGATTGAACGCAAGTTTCCCAAATAATTTTATACCATCAAAACCCATCTGGACAGAATCCCATGGGCCGCCTGATTCATTGTCAAATGCCCAGCCTCTTGCTTGTGGGTTCACTCCAAGATCCGGATGTACATTGAATAAATTATCCGCACCTATAAAGAGCGAGATTTTCTTTGAAAATTTAAAAGATGCATATACATCAGTTGTCACTTTGCCATTAAAATTAAATTGTTCAGGCACGAAAACGTTAGGGTCCGCATCTGTTGGGACCTGTGGGTTAATGCCGGTTTGATTTGGGTTGTCATCGGTTGCATCACCAAAACCTAATAATACGATTTTACCATAATAGGTAAAGTGGGCGCCGATGCCGAATTTATTGACACTATATTCCAGGCCTAAAGAAAATTTATTTTTTGGCGCTGATGCTAATAAGAAGGCTTCTTCACGATCACTGAAAAATGTTTTTTGGTGTAGTTTGGTATCGTTAAGCAAAGTCGGGACATGAATCGCATCAACGGTCATATCCTGGATATTTCCGGCGAGCAATACTTTAAAGTTTTGTCTTCCCCAGCTTTTATTATAATCGATAACAATGTCTAATCCTTTATTAGTTGTGCTGACTGCATTCGCAAAAAACTGGGCGGTTGATACGCCAATCGCATTCAATTGCGAAGTAAATGCAGCTGGCAATGTGTTATCATCCTTACTAAATAATCCTGATAACACAATCCTGTTTTTTACTTTTACTATATAACCATCAAGTGTAAACGTAAGTGATGGTATAGGCTTCCATGAAAAACCAAGGCTGCCGTTCACAGAAGTTTCTTGTTTTAAATTAGGAATGCCTGCAGCTTTGGTAATTGGGTCATTATTGCTTGCAATACGCGATTGAATTAAAACACCACCACTAAATGATGTCAATGTATTGCTGAAATTAATTTGTTGCAACGAAGGTGCGCGATAACCTGTGCTGACAGATCCTCTCAAATTAAAATTATCTGCAATTTTATAGCGCGATGCTAATTTATACGTGCTTACAAAACCAAAATCAGAATAATTTTCTACACGTACAGCGCCATCCAACAACCATTTTTTTGTAACATTGAGTTCTGCATCCACGTACGCACCGATATTAGACCTGTTTGATGTAACAACATCTGAAGGGCTGAAGCCTGGAAAACCCTGCGAGCCCGGGGCAGGTGTCCGCAAAGAATCAGCGCTCCCATCACCCACCAGATTTGGATAAACCATTTGATCGGTACTATAACTCCCATATGAACCAAATTCTCCTTTGTATATTTCATATCGCTCATACCTGTACTCTGCACCAAGTCCTAAATTAAGGCCTTGGGCAACAGATTTGAATGATTTACTGAAATCGAGGTTAACAGTATTTTGAAGAAAGGTAAAACCTCCATCATCAAAATGATTAGGAGAAGAATGCCCTACATCAGATGCATTAAAAGTTTTATCGCCGAAGAAATGGAAATTATTTCTTCCGACAGTATTGCTCAAGTCCCAATCCCAGTCATTGCCCATAATTCCTTTGACTCCTGCTGCAAACGATATATCTTCAATATGCGTTTGTATATGCGGGTTATAATAAATTTCGCCATCATCTGCCGTGTGCATGATATTTGAAACATAAAGAAGATTCCCATTTTGGTCAACCGGGAAACGTTCTGGTTTTGCGCTCCAGTTCCTCGTGTATGCATAAGCGTCAGAAGCTTTGTAATTATATCCTCCAAAAGAATAGAAAGTCGTTTTGCTATTTGCGCTTACTGGTATTTCCATATTATACATGATGCCACCTGTAGTGACTGAGCCATCGCCAAAAGCCCTGCGGCCTGTATTTAATGGTAACGCATTTGCATGATCGAGATTATTATCATTTACCTGTCTGAAAGTTTTTGCCTGTGTTAAAAAATCTACAGAAAAATTAATGAAGCCGCCTTGTTTACCAATCGCTACACCATTGTTTGCGGATAAAGTAAATGTGCCGCCATCAATCGGGTGACTATAATAATATTGATTGGTTGCTCTTGTTTGATAAGAATTATATTTTGAATCCGCATAGCCTGCCCAACCTGTATTAATTGTCCAATGATTGACATCTTTTTTCAAAATAATATTGATTACACCTGCCATGGCATCAGAACCATATTGCGCTGAAGCACCATCACGCAAAATTTCTATCCTGTCAACAGCCGCTTCAGGGAATGCATTAAGGTCCACGCCAGAATTGCCTCGGCCTCTCGTACCAAATAATGCTACAAAAGCAGTCTGGTGTCTTCTTTTTCCATTAATGAGCACTAATGTTTGATCAGGGCCCAGGCCTCTTAATGTCCCGAGGTCGATATGATCTGCGCCATCGGCACCACTTTGTTTATTATAATTGAAAGAAGGAGCGGCATAGTTTAACACCGAAGTAAGATCCATTTTTGCTGTCGGTAATCCTATTTGATTTACCCGCAAGACATCGACGGGGACAGGCGTTTCAGTTTTCGCTCTCCCTGCTCCGCGGCTACCCACAAAAACAATTTCCGTTAATTCGGAAGAACCTTGTTCAAGATTTATTAAAATTTCAGATTGGTCTGCAATCGTTATGGTCTGTGATTTGTAGCCGATGATGCTTATTTCGAGCAGGTCACCGGAAGAAGCATTGATTTTGAATTCGCCGCCGTTATTTGTTGCGGTGCCGTTTTTCCCTGATTTAATTTTCACTGAAACACCTGCGAGTGGTAAACCTGTCTTAGCATCTTTGACAGTTCCCGTAAAAGTTTTTTGCGCATACAAAAAATAAGAGCTTGTAATCAAGCTCATTAATAGGAGCCATTTTCTCATACGTTAGTTTTTTGTTCCTATGCAAATTAATGAGAAAATATATTATATATCGATTTGTGATTAATTAGTGAGCTAGGTCCTGTCCAATTACTCCATTGTATATATTATCATTTTTAAGATTTATTTTCTGAAAATTTTCAGCAAAAAATTATGAAATATGGCTTTTTATTGCATTCTTTGTGTACCCATTTCTCATTATCCCAATCCGCTTGAATAACCTGTTGTTGCAGGTTTTTTTATTTTACAACCGCACATCTAAAATCTGGTATCAATCAAGTCCTTGAAGCCTTAGAGAACCGTCACCCTATTGTAAACTTGATTAATATCTTTATCATGCGACCCTTTATCCGTACACTATCCCTGTGTGCTTATTTAATTTTTTCTTGCAGCGGTTTATTTGCCGGCAATGCTTCTGTCAGGCCCGTTTCTTCGCTTCATACAAATTTTTTCAGTACTGTAAAAAAGCTTGATTCAACTATTATGGCCAGCCCGGTCACTACAGTCAATGCTGTTGCCCATCATAAAGTAGCTAAGATTTGTTCCTGCCAGATATTGAATTTACAATCTTCGAACTACCAGCATAATAAAGTAGCTGTATTTGCTGAGAAAACAAATGATGGTAATTTTTCTTCCGACTCAAGAGCTGCTAAAGAAACTATTGAAAAAGAGAAAAAACATTTGAAACAATTATTCTACGACAAATTACAGGTAGTAGATCATATTGCTGAAAATACAGATTGCAAAAGCTTATACCTTAAATTGAAAGATAATGACCGGTCTTTAGTGATGTATGATATTTTGGATGCTGATATAAGGAAGTAATTAATCTCGTCGTTGAAGATGTTTAGCGGTGGATAATCTATAAGCTGAATGATAAAAGCTGTTCCGTTTCAATTAATATTGTTCCTGTTCATTTGGAAAATCTTTTGTCTTCACATCTTTGATATATGATTGCACGGCCGTTGTTATTTCCTGGTGAAGAGTAAGATATTGACGGAGGAAACGTGGTTTGAATTCAGTGTTGATGCCAAGCAAATCATGCATTACCAGCACCTGCCCATCACAATACTTTCCTGCGCCAATTCCAATGACGGGTATTTCTACACTCTCTGCAACTTCCTTGGCCAATGATGCCGGGATTTTTTCCAGTACGATGGCAAAACATCCTGCTCCTTCAAGCAACTTTGCGTCTCTTTTTAATTTTTCTGCTTCTGCTTCTTCTTTTGCCCTTACTGTGTACGTCCCAAATTTATAAATGGATTGTGGGGTTAATCCAAGATGGCCCATTACCGGCACGCCGGCAGCGATAATTCTTTTTACAGATTCCAACACTTCTTCTCCGCCTTCCAGTTTGACTGCATGCGCGCCGGTTTCTTTCATGATGCGGAAAGTGGATACGACTGCTTCCTTTGGATTAGACTGATAGGAACCAAAAGGAAGATCCACTACTACCAGGCAACGGTTTACCCCACGAATAACGGATGATGCATGATAGATCATCTGGTCCAGCGTGATCGGCAACGTCGTTTCGTGCCCGGCCATTACGTTGGATGCAGAATCGCCGACTAAAATCACATCTATCCCTGCAGCATCAAATAAACGGGCAAAGGAAAAATCATAAGCAGTGATCATGGAAATCTTTTCGCCATTTATTTTCATCATCTGCAACGTGTGCGTAGTAATTTTTTTGATTTCTTTCTTAGCTGACATAGTTTGTTTTTTAAATTATGAAATCAGCAGTGAAAGGAGAGGATATGGCTCTGCAATTAGAATAAAACATAATCCCATATCTCCCTGCATGCAGGAATTTTGAAGCGGGTGCTAAGGTAGTATAATTTGGAATAATTTAATATAATCATGAGGCCCGAACTATAATGGCCTGCTAAATGCCTGGCCTTATCAATGCGCTATGCTCCATATAGCTTTTAAAACCTCACGCCCTTTCTTACCAATTCTTCAAATAAGTGCTGGATAAGGCCGTCGGCCAAACCTATTTTAGGAACGTAGATTTCTTCGGTATTAGCCCATCGCATAACGTTGATGTATATCTGCAATGCGGGGACGATAACATCGGCACGGTCTTCTTTGAGATTATATAAGCGCATACGGTCTTCAACAGAAAAACTCCCCAGCTCTTTATAATAATCTTTAAGCAATTCAAGTGAAAGCGGTTTCCCGTCTTTTCGTTTGGAAAGAGAAAAAACCTTGTTGATATTCCCACCTGAGCCAATAGCAACAAGATCGCTGTCATGGCCCTTGGTTTCTTTTTTAATGAATTCTTTCATATCCAGCCATCGTTTTTCCTCGACCTGGTTTTTTATCAAACGTATCGTGCCGATATTGAATGATTCCTTAAAAACAAGTTTGCTCTCCGCAAAAAAAGTAAGCTCTGTGCTCCCACCGCCAACATCGATATATAAATAGGAATGTTCTTTGTCGAGGTCTTCAGCGATATGATTTTCATAAATAAATGAAGCTTCATCACCACCACTGATAACTTCAATATCGATGCCTGTTTCATTTCTGATCTGTTGCAGGATATCCGCTGTATTCGATGCATCACGCATGGCCGACGTAGCTGCAGCTTTAAAATATTGTACTTCATACGCTCCCAACAGATATTTATACGCCTGAAGTGTATTGATGATCATCGTTGCTTTTTCAGGGGAAATTTCTTTCTTATCAAACACATCAAACCCTAAACGCAAGGGAACGCGTACCAGGTTGAGTTTGTTGAATACGGGCTTGTTATTACTGATAACAACTTCTGAAATAAGCAGGCGCGCTGCATTGCTACCGATGTCTATTGCTCCCAGTCTCATTTAATGGGTTAACGTTTTTCATATCACAGAAGCCATTTCACTATTAAAATCGGATAGGGATAAGCGTATGGTTTCTGCACTTTTAATATTTTTTTGATTCAGGTAATTATATATTTCAATCTGGGAACGGATTTTTTTCTTTGCCTGCTCACGTTTGTATTCATTGTTCAGTTCATTGTCGAGCCATCTTGCTTTTACATTGTCGGATAATTGAATGTCAAGGATTGCTTTTAACTCACTCCTTATATTTTCATCCAATACCGGGCAGGTCACTTCCACGCGATGATCAAGATTGCGCACCATCCAGTCTGCCGAAGATATGTAAACTTTTTCTTTGCCTTCATTACGGAATATAAACACTCTTGCGTGTTCAAGATATTCATCGATAATACTGATAGCTGTAACGGGCTTGATAAATTTTTTGTTTTTAGTAAACATGCAAAAAATCCCGCGCACAATTAATTTAATTTCTACCCCGGCTCTCGCGGCGTCATATAATTTAAAGATGAGCTCTTCATCTGAAAGTGAATTCATCTTTAATATGATTGATGCAGGCTTTTTATCTTTTGCAATTTTTATTTCTTTATTGATCATCTTCAATAATTCCTTGCGCAATGTAGTAGGGCAGGGTATAAGCGTTTTGCAGGCTTTTAAGTTTGAATGGCCATCTTTCCATTTTTCCAGGTAATTGAATAAACGATTTACATCGGCCATAATATTCCTGTTCGAGGTAAGCAGGCAATGATCTCCATATAGCCTGGCAGTTTTTTCATTGAGGTTGCCTGTGCTTACAAACCCATAATGAATTGTCCTGTTGTTTATTCTTTTTTTAATGAGGCATAATTTTGCATGGACTTTTGTATTTGGGATGCCGATTATGACTTTTACGCCTTCTTCTTCCAGTCGGTCTTTCCATTCCAGGTTGATTTCTTCTTCAAAGCGGGCGCGAAGTTCTACCATGGCTGTCACTGATTTCCCATTTCTCACTGCATTGATTAGCGCATTGATCACTTTTGAATTTGGTGCAAGCCGGTAACAAGTAATTTTAATGGAAATCACATTCGGGTCAATGGCGGCCTCGCGAAGTAAATCAATGACCGGGTTGAAAGAATGGTATGGGAAATGCAACATGATATCCTGTTCCAAAACAATATCTGTTACGCGCGGGCTTTTTAATAATAACGGATGGATAAATGGTTTTTTTCGTTGGCCTTTTTTCGGGAACACATCCGGAAATTCCATAAAATGACGAAAGTTGTGGATGCGCCCGCCCGGGATAAGATTCCCTTTTTTAACCAGGTTGAGCCGTTTGATCAGGTATTGCAACAAACCTTCATCTATTTCCTTATCGTATACAAACCTTACCGGCCGGCCTTTGCGCCTGTTCTTTAATCCTTTCTCAATTTTTTGTATGAGGGTTGTTGAAACATCATTATCGATATCAATCTCTGCGTCTTTGGTGACTTTAAATACCCAGGATTGATATTTATCATAACCGAAATAAGAAAAAATACTACGCATATTATATCGCACGACATCTTCTAATAAAATGATATAATTTTCTTCTGGGTTTGGAGATGGGAGCAAAACAAATCTCCCTAATACACGGCTGGGTATTTCAATCAACGCATATTTTCTTTTCATAGCCCCGTCCCTTCGTGAAAGCACAACACCGAGATAAATTGATTTATCGCGTAAGTACGGAAATTGCGGGATGCTTTCAATCATCAGTGGGATGATATTGGAATGGACTTCTTCTTCAAAATAATTTTGAACGAATTTTTGCTGATCCTTATTTAATTGTTTCTCTGTTAGCAGGAATATTTTTTCTTTTTCAAGTTCATTGCGGATCTGTTCCCAAATTTCATTGAATTGTTCTTGTTGCTGTAATACGATGGATTGTATCTGGTCCAGTATTTTGTCGGGCGCGAGTTCCATATGCATATTCATTTTTTTCCCGCTGAACTCGATCATGCGATTGAGCGTCGCTACGCGAACACGGAAGAACTCATCCATATTATTGGAGAATATGCCTAAGAATTTTATCCTTTCCCGAAGCGGGACGCTGGGGTCTGCAGCTTCCTGCAATACCCGTGCATTAAATGATAACCAACTGATATCCCGAGCAATGGTCCTTCTTTTCATACTTGCCATTTGTGCCGCCTTTCTTGCAAAGTAGGCAAAGTGAAAGGGAACGGTAAATTAAGTAATTATTAATAGATTTGGCCAGCCCGGCAAGATAGCCCTCACTGTTGGCTGTTATTAGCACCGAGGATATTTCTTTTTTACTCACAATCGCTGTGAAATTGGAAAAAAAGCCGGTTTCTTTTTGCTAATTAGAGAGATTTTACGACCTTTGCCGTCCTAAATTTCGACAGTCATGGCAAGAGTATGTCAGGTTACGGGGAAAAAACCGGTTTCTGGGAATCGTGTTTCTCACTCGAATATAAAAACAAAGCGCAGGTTTTTACCCAATTTGCAGAATAAGAGATTCTTCCTGTCTGAAGAAGACAAATGGATAACGCTTAAAGTTTCTTCGGAAGGTTTGCGTACAATTAATAAACGCGGGCTTTATAGCGTGGTAAAAGAATTGAGGGCTAATGGCGAGAAAATCTAAATAATATGAACATGTGATAATGTGGACATGTGAAAATGAATAATCACATCCCCATTTCTCACATTTCCATATTATCACATTTCCACATTATTTTAAATTAGTTATATGGCAAAGAAAGGAAACAGGGTTCAAGTGATATTAGAATGTACCGAGCATAAAAATAGTGGTAAGCCCGGCACCAGTCGCTATATCACCACTAAGAACAAAAAGAATACTCCTGAACGTTTGGAGTTAAAGAAGTTCAACCCGATATTAAAAAAGATAACTGTTCATAAAGAAATTAAATAGATTAATGTGAAGATGTGATAATGTGGACATGTGAAAATGTACAATAACATCACATCACTCCATTTTTCACATATCCACGTTATCGCATTTCCACATTTTTTAAATTAATTCTATGGCAAAGCAAGCTAAAACCGCGATTAAGACTAAAGATGCCAAGACTGCTGCCGAAGCAAAAAACTGGACAAAAGTTATTCGTTCAGTCCGCAGCCCAAAAACAGGCGCTTATACTTTTAAGGAAGCTATCGTGCATAAGGATAAGATTAAGCAGTTCCTCGCTCAAAAATAAATTGATTACGGGTAGTAAGATATGAAGCTGTCTCTGAAGGGGCGGCTTTTTTTTATCGTGGATTAATGGTGAGGAATTGTGGAGATGGATAAAAAGTACAAAGGACGAAGTGCAAAGGGCAAAGGGTTGGCTAAATCTATTATTGATGTTTTTCACCTTTGCCTATTGCACTTTGACCTTCAATCGAAATTTTGAATTAACGAAATCGTGAATCATGAGTTTTTTTGATAAACTTTTCGGGAAAAAAGAAAAAGAAAACCTTGACCAGGGTTTGCAAAAAACAAAAGAAGGTTTTCTTTCCAAAATCACCAAAGCATTGGCTGGTAAAAGCACAGTCGATACCGAAGTGCTGGATAACCTGGAAGAAGCATTGGTTGGCGCTGATGTTGGCATTGATACAACCATCCAGATTATTGAACGGATAGAAAAAAGAGTTGCCAAAGACAAATACCTAAATAGCGGCGAGCTCAATAAAATATTACAGCAGGAAATAGAGTCCATGCTTGTTGATGATAAGGAACAATCCTTTCGTGATTTTGAAACGCCTTTAGCTACTAAGCCTTACGTAATACTCGTAGTAGGAGTAAACGGGGTTGGCAAAACAACAACAATAGGCAAACTCGCATATAATTTTAAGAAAGCAGGGAAGTCAGTTTTATTAGGGGCTGCAGATACTTTTCGCGCAGCCGCCGTGGATCAACTAACGGTATGGAGTGAACGCGTTGGAGTCCCTATTGTAAAACAGGGGATGGGTGCCGACCCCGCTGCGGTCGCATTCGATACGGTGCAAAGTGGGGTGGCGAAGGCTGCCGACATCGTGATTATCGATACAGCAGGCCGCTTGCATAATAAAGCACACCTCATGGAAGAATTAAGTAAAATAAAAAGAGTATTAAAAAAAATAATCCCTGAAGCGCCGCATGAAGTATTACTGGTACTTGATGGCTCAACCGGTCAAAATGCCATTGAGCAAGCCAGGCAATTTATAGCAGCTACCGAAGTATCAGCGTTGGCCATAACAAAACTCGATGGCACAGCGAAAGGCGGCGTAGTATTGGCGATCGCCAATCAATTTAAAATACCTGTCAAATTTATCGGTGTAGGAGAAAAAATGGAAGACTTGATTGTATTTGATAAGCATGAATTTGTAGATAGTTTATTTAATATGAAGATGGGTTGAATGTGGAAATGGGTTGAATGTGGAAATATGAGAAATGTGGGAAATGTGGAAATTGATGGGCCGCGGATTTATTATGATAATTATGATTTTCACGGATACATCATAAAAAATCCGTGTCCCATCTTACTAAATTAGCCCAACCATTTCCCACATTTTCACATTATTCCACATATCGTTGTTTACCACTCAAAAATAAAATAATCATCCCCGCCACCGCGGCAAGCATAGAAGCTAGTAGGACAGCGATTTTTGAATCCTGGATAATTTCTGTTTCACCGGTAAATGCGAGATTTGTAATAAAAATAGACATCGTAAAACCAATCCCGGCTAAAATGCCTGCGCCTAGTAGTTTTTTTAAATCGGTGCCTTCGGGCAGGCGGCACCATTTCATCGCAATCACAAACCAGGATAAAACAAAAATCCCAATAGGCTTGCCTAATACAAGCCCGGCAATAATACCAATACTGTTTTTTGAATATAAATGATTCAGCCAACCTGCTGCAAGCTGAATGCCTGTATTCGCCAATGCAAATAATGGGATGATAAAAAAATTGACAATATTATGTAAAGCGTGTTGTAATTTATAAGAAGGGTTAACGCTATCATCTTTATTGAAAGGAATTGCAAAAGCAAGGAGTACCCCACTGATTGTTGCATGCACTCCCGATTTAAGCATGAAGTACCACATCAATGCTCCCGGCACAAGGTAAACCCAGATTTTATAAACCTTAAGCCTGTTCAAAATAAGCAGGAACAAAAATATCCCGATTGCTATGAAAAGATTAACTGCGGAAAAATCTTTTGTATAAAAAACTGCGATAATAATTACAGCGCCGAGATCATCTATAATTGCCAATGCAGTTAAAAATATTTTCAGAGAAGGAGGGACCCGGCTGCCTAACAAAGATAAAACCCCTAAAGAAAAAGCAATATCCGTAGCCATGGGAACGCCAATGCCCGATTGTGTTGTTGTGCCATGATTAAAATAAAAATGAATGAGCGCAGGGATTGCCATACCGCCAATAGCAGCGACAATCGGTAATAATGCATTTTTGAAATCAGATAATTCGCCTACATATAATTCGCGTTCTATTTCCAACCCGACCATTAAAAAGAAAACAGTCATTAAACCATCATTGATCCATTCCTCTACTGAATAATCTAATTTGATAGTTGAAAAAGAAAGATTAAGCGGCGAATGCCAGAAATGCGTATAACCATTTCCCCATCCGCTATTTGCTATCAGCAGAGAAATAATTGTACAGAAGATGAGAATTAAACCACCTGCCTTTTCGCTTTTAAAAAAATCTTTAAAAATATTGGATAAGCCAGGGCTAGTATTATTTGTCATAATAAAAATACAACGTGTTCATTTCGAAGGTATGTATTTTATAGCATGATTATCGTCTGAAAGCTGCGCAATCCCGATGATCTGTAGAAAAAACTTTCTTCGGATTTTGCGAGAGACAGCAGCGGAACAACACGAATCCTGCGTACCTTTGCAACCGCATGAAAACAAAATCAATCAGGAGAGATAAGGTCAATATCATCACATTGGGTTGCAGCAAAAATATGGTGGATAGCGAAGTATTGAGCGCCCAATTACAAGCAAATGATATTGACGTGGTGCATGAAGATAAAAGCAGGGATCACAATATAGTCGTTGTAAATACCTGCGGCTTTATCGATAAAGCAAAGGAAGAATCTGTAAACACCATCATTGAGCAGGTGAGCCTAAAGCGCAAGGGCAAGCTGGATAAAGTATATGTAACGGGCTGCCTGAGCCAGCGCTATCGCGATGATCTTGAAAAAGAAATCCCTGAAGTAGATGCATGGTTCGGCACGTTGGAACTACCGCTGATATTAAAACAATTTGAAGCAGATTATAAATCAGAATTATTGGGCGAGCGATTATTAGCCACACCTAACCATTATGCCTACCTGAAAATTTCCGAAGGCTGTAACCGTACCTGCGCATTTTGCGCCATACCGCTTATGCGCGGCCAGCATATCAGCAAAACAATCGAAGAATTAGTTAAAGAAGCTGAAGGTCTGGTGAAGAAAGGCGTAAAAGAAGTTATGCTGATTGCACAGGAGCTTACCTATTACGGCCTGGATATCTACAAAAAAAGAATGCTGCCGGAATTGCTGCATCGCCTCGCAGATGTAAAAGGTTTGGAATGGATACGGTTACATTATGCATATCCTTCGAAATTTCCACTGGAGATCATCGATGTTATGCGCGATCGCGAAAATATTTGTAATTACCTGGATATGCCGCTGCAGCATGCCAGTGATAATATGCTCAAAGCAATGCGTCGACAAATCAGCCGCTCGGAAATGACCGACCTTATTCATGCGATACGTGACAAGATTCCCGGCATTTGTTTGCGCACTACATTGATCGCAGGTTTTCCCGGCGAAAAACAGGAAGATGTGGAAGAATTAAAAGAATTTTTACAAGAGCACCGCTTTGATCGTGTAGGCATTTTTACATATTCTCATGAAGAAGGGACAGGCGCTTATGAACTTGCTGATGATGTGCCGGCAGAAGAAAAAGAAAAAAGAGCACAGGAAATAATGGAGATACAGCAAGAAATTTCTTATGAAAAGAACCAGGAAAAAATTGGGAAGATTTTTAAAACGCTGATCGATAAAAAAGAAGCCGGGCGATATCTCGGACGCACAGAATTCGATTCTGTCGAAGTAGATAATGAAGTGATCATACACGCTGATAAAAAATTGCCAATCGGAGAGTTTGTACATGTTAAGATTACTAAGGCTTATGATTATGATTTGGAAGGAGAGGTGGTTTGAGAAAATGTGGAAATGTGAAAATGTGGAGATGTGGAAATTGCGAGTGAGGTGAAAGTTTTATTTATTTGCGGCTGATATTAATTTTTTTATAAAGTCTGTCCCCACCAGCTGTTACTCCCATCATCGTCACGGTGTATGTTGTAGCCGGATCTGCAGTAAAAAAACTGATAGACGCTTTCCCCTGGCTATCCGTCAGGATGCTTCCATTCCAATAAATGGTAGCTCTTTCATCTGGATAAGCTGATTTTTTTATTTCTTTTTTATCATAATCAGGACAAACAAATGTGGATGAAGTAATATATCCTTTCGGATAAAATTTTACCAGGTCCGGGCTTCCATATTTGCCATGTGGGCTGGTTGTCGTGTTAATCAGAATTACTCCATTGCCCCCTCTCGATCCGTATGTTGCGGCTTCTGCGCCTGTCAGCACCTCTACGAAATCAATAATGTTTGCGTCCATTCTACTTAAATAGTAGGACAAGGGGCTGCTTTCATTCATGAGGGGATTAAATCCACTAATAACATCAATTTCCGCCCCATTTACAATTAGCGTTGGTTCGCTGTGCGGATCAATTTTAAAATCACTCAATCCGCCAATGACTAAATATCCGTGCGAGTAATGTAATCCCGGAACCATCAGCAGCGCATCCCTGATATTATTGACACCGGATTGCCTGATCATATCAGAAGTTATGATATGCGAGAAATTACTTACCCGTTTCTTTGAATCATAATTAACCGGTTTCTTTTTTGTTGTCTTTACTGTTACCGCTTTCAACCATTCCTTACCCTTACCTATATGCGCAGTATCAAATGAATAGGTTTTAATATTGTTGATGACAACAGAGTCGTCAAACGTAAATCTTTTTTTTAACTGATATGGAGTATTAAATCTTGGGAAATTAAATGTGTCCAGGATAATTTTCTCATCCAGTTTTACCCCTTTCAAATTTGTTAGCTGCAATGTAAACTGCGTACTATCATCATGGCTGGGTAAGGGAAAATGAAAACGCCCGTCTTCTTTCGTGGTATCAGTTTCAAAAATGATCCCCCGGTTATTTGAAAAAAGCGTCAGGACCCGGTTTCTGACCGGCTCATTTTTTTTATTGACAACTATGCCGTTAATATTTAACAACGCACTGTCATTATCAATATTGAGCAATGGGTCGCGCGGGCTCATATTATAATCATCGCCATAATAATTACTTTTTTGCGTTAGCATGACAAGATCATTGCTGTCGGCGATATCAGTTTCTGATTTTTGTTGCAGCGCGATTTCATCTTTATCCGGCAATTCGGTAGCTAGTTTGTCGTCTGTAACTGCTACTGAAATCAATGAGACCATTGGATAATTGTTTGAATCAGTCACCTCTATATCTAATTTTACTTTTTCCCTCGCCGCATAATTTTCTTTATCTGTCTTAAGATTGATGACCGGGTTATTTTGAATATAAATATTTCTTTCACTGATAATTTTTCCCAAATCGTCGAATAAAAGAATAGTCGCCATCCCATTCGGGAAACTTTTTTTCGGAACAAAAATTTCATACATATCAGTCCCGATGGCTGCAAAACATAAACTGTCCCTGCTCATTCCTAAAATATAGGTACGTTTATTTTTCTTATAAAGAGAATCGCCCAATGATAATCTTAGCTTTATCACATTGCCCGACTGGTCTGCTACGGATAACTGGCTGGCATATTGATCGATTGCCGGAAGTGGGTAAACAAATTCGTGGCCATCACCCCAACGTATATGCGCATTATATTTTCTGGATTTCCATACATACAAACTAAATTTCCCCAGGCCTGCTGTGCTGGTTTTAAAAGTCGCTACAACAGAATCCCAACTATCAGTTACATAGCCGGAAATATTTAATGGGCTGCCCGTATCATCGTAGCAGCGGAAAGCGACGAGTGAATTGGTTCCGGCTATCATGGAACCCCCTTCCGGATAAAAGCTTATATGCGGTGGGTTGCAGTATGGAGGGCAGGCAACAATTTGTTTTACGCCATGACTTAATGCAAATGAGTCTTTTTTTGTTGGGTTCAAAATATATAAAGGAGCGACGAAAATCCGGTTACGATCCTGTTGCAATATGTTTTTTGTATACGCACGCAACCAATAATATCCACTGCCAAGTGATACCGGAATCGATATATCTGCATCTGTTTTTTGTTCTTTATTATTGAGCAATAACTGACTGATCACGCTGTCCTGTTCATTAACAAGATCGACAAATAAAGTTTTACTGTGACTATATATTTTATGAGAGATCCGATTCAGGCAATATGCCTTGAACCAAATTGTCTCTCCGGTTATGTAAAATTTTTTATCCGTCTGCACCTGGATTTCCTCTGCTGTATCAGCCCGCAGGTTTTTAATAAACTGACCGGCAAGATGATCGATAGATGTAATTTTTATAGTTTGGGACGAGGCCTGTATCACCCAAAACAGAAGCAGCAGTGATATAATTTTTTTATTCCTCATAAAAGGGATAAAAAATGTTTCTGGGCTATTGCAGCGATCATAGTATTTATTAAAGCTATTTAATTTTTTACTTTTTAAAGTATTTATCATTAAAATAAAAGGTTGTGATGAAGGCAATCAATATTTTTGATAAAAAATAAAATATGTCGTTTGAATGGAAAGGGATTTTCCCGGCTGTTATTACTCCTTTTACTGTAGATGATCAACTCGACCTGGATATGTTCGCGATCAATCTCCAGGCGCAAATGTCGGCAGGCGTTGATGGTATCATTCTTGGTGGGACTTTGGGAGAGGCAAGTGTGCTCACGATTGCTGAAAAAGAAAGGTTGGTAAAATTTACTATTGAGCTTACCGCTGGTAAATTGCCTGTATTATTGAATATCGCAGAGGGCTCGACCCATGAAGCGCAACAGCAGGCGGCAAAAGCAAAACAATGGGGCGCGAATGGGTTGATGTTATTGCCACCCATGCGTTATAAAACCGATCATCGCGAAACAGTGACGTATTTTAAAAATGTTGCTGCTTCAACCGAACTTCCTATCATTCTTTATAATAACCCGATCGATTATAAAACTGAAATTACGCCGGATATGTTTGAAGAACTTGCTGCCAGCAATAATATCCAGGCTGTAAAAGAATCGACCCGGGATGTGTCCAATGTAACGCGGATGCTTAACCGATTTGGGAAAAGGTTCGCGATACTTTGCGGCGTCGATACAATTGCCATGGAAGAATTACTCATGGGCGCCGATGGTTGGGTAGCGGGTCTTGTCAATGCTTTCCCTCGGGAAACGGTTGCTATATATCGGCTTGTCAAAGCCAGGAAAATAAAAGAAGCAAGAGAGATATTTCAATGGTTTTTGCCTTTGCTCGAACTTGATATCCATCCTAAACTGGTTCAATATATAAAACTGGCTGCAACGCAAGCGGGGATTGGCTCTGAATGGGTTCGCGCCCCGCGATTATCGCTTATTGGTGAAGAGCGCCGCAACATTTTAAAAATAATCAATGACGGTATTGCTTCCAGGCCAATTTTACCGGATTATCTTAACTTGTAAAAAATCATTCCGGTTAATGATAAAGCGTTCCTTCTTTTTTCTATCATTATTTTTTATTAATAAACCCTGTTGGTATTTGAACTGTTAGTTAATTATAAAAATCAAGAGTATGTTTAAAGATGCTACTTCCGCAGAGATAGATGTATTGATGCAACAAGCATGGGAAGCATTTCATCAATATCGAAAATTATCATTGAAACAACGTGCTGATTTTATGCGCGCGATTGCCATAGCGATAGAAGATTTGGGAGATGATTTATTACGGATATCCACAACCGAAACCAATTTGCCTGAACCACGTTTGCGAAATGAACGGACAAGAACGCTTTTCCAGTTGCGCAGTTATGCAGATGCATGTGAACGTGGCGAATGGCTGGAAGCAAGGATTGATACTGCTCTCCCTGACCGCAATCCACCAAAGCCGGATCTTCGGAAAATGCTTATTCCATTGGGCCCTGTCGTTGTTTTTGGCGCGAGTAATTTTCCTTTCGCTTATTCAACAGCAGGTGGGGA
>Ga0207059_1021_pt1 | contig 30377 bp, 32 predicted proteins | sample Alteio_BWMinCont_32_FD_153273 | JGI IMG/M metagenome (GOLD analysis project Ga0207059, IMG submission 153273) | Enriched cells from forest soil in Barre Woods Harvard Forest LTER site, Petersham, Massachusetts, United States -... | ecosystem: Environmental > Terrestrial > Soil > Temperate forest >...
GCCCCGTCCGACACGATCGCATCTGCGGCCGCCGAATCGATGACGAAGGAAAGATGCTCAAACGGCAAATCGGGGGGACAAAGGATGAGGCGGCGCGCAACGCCGTCGAGCTCGACGAGCGCGATTGCTGCGGTGAGCTGATCCGTTGCCGCGATGAGCACCGACCTTCCGCGCAGTTCCTCTGCGCGGCCATCGAGGCACGACCCCCGAAACAGATCGCCAAAGGTGAGCGTCGCGTCAGCGCCGGAGAGAAAGCGGTGGGACAGATTTCCGGTGGTGCTGAGCCCGTTCCAGAGGGACGCCCGGTCAGTTTGCGGCATCTTTGGAGAATCCACAAGTCCAGGTCATCGCACGGCGGCGTCACCTGAGAGGGCATGATGCGCTTTGATTTCCGGGATCATTATGAAATCAAACTTGCTGCGCAAATTCACTCCGGCGTCGAGTTCCAGCCGGTTCCCGTCAACGGACCTCAGGCGCAGCTGTTTGGCGATCGTCATCAGATGGATCTGCATCTCGATCCGCGCCAACGATTCGCCGATGCATTTTCTCGGACCCGCCGAAAACGGAAGCATCGTCAACCCATGCCGTTCACTTGGCTGATCGGCCTCGAATCGATCCGGATTGAACCGATCCGGATCCTTCCAGAACGCGGGGTGCCGCTGGATGAGGTACGGTGAAATATAGATTTCCGTTCCGGCGGGAACGAAATAGTCACCAAGCTGGTCTTCTTTTAATGCCCTACGCGTCATCAGCCAACCAGGCGGATACAAGCGCATAGCTTCGTCAATGACTTGGCGTGTGTAGGTAAATTTCGAAAGATCAGCAAGCTCTGGAAGGTCACTCCCGACTAAAATACTAAGCTCTTTAGACAGTTTTTCTTCGACCTCTGAGTGCTGGGAAAGCAGATACCAAGCCCAATTCAATGTGCTGGTGGTCGTCTCGTGTCCGGCAACAACGAGTGTCATGATTTCGTTGACCAGTTGGCGATCCAGCATCGCTTGGCCGCTTTCCCGGTCCCGCGCTTCCATGAGCATGCCGAGAATGTCCGGGGACGATCTGTTCTCTTTCAGCCTTTGAGCGATGACCTGAGCGACCATCTTTCCCAACAACCTGAACTCTTGTGCAAAGTACAGGTCGCGCGCTGACTTTTCGGAAAGGATGCCGAAGCTAGGTGCGACGTTGGGGTAGTCATCTCCGAAGACAGAAATGAGCACGACTTTCAGGACCATGAGGCTGAGGTCGCGCGTGACATTGACGCTTCGCTTCTCGCGAGCGGCGCGCTTCCAGTTCTTACGTAACTCACAGTTAGCCGCCGTAATGACATCAGTCATCGCATCAATTGCGTTGTCATGGAACGCAGGTTGGATCATCCGCCGCTGACTTTTCCACAATTCGCCTTCGCTCACCATGAGGCCATTACCCAGGAGTAAGCCAACGCGTTTGATAGCCTGACCCTTCTTGTAGTTTTGCCAGTTATCGCGGAGGACGTAGCTTGCATATTGGGGGTCACTGACTACGTAGACGCTGGCACCGTAGATAGAGGCCTTGTAGACGTCTCCGAATCGCTTGAATTGGATATTCAGCCAACCCAGAAGATCCTGAGCGGTGTCGTACTTTTCGGCAGGCCCAGCCGGGATTTGCCTGCATCCAGTAATCATCTATTTTGAACTTCGATTTTTCCCCACCCGATCAAAGGCCTATTTCCGCCATCAAGGAGATTACCGTCGGGCTGCTCGGCAACGGAACTGGTCAGACATAAAGTGGATTAGGCGAGAAGCAACTATCGGAAAGGTTCTCCATGTGGCACAGCGTGCGCCAAAGGGGGTCCGTCTACGGTACAGCCTTTTCGTAGGACTTGATGAAGTCGCCCAAAGTCACGGGGAAAGGAGCGGCGGCGACACTGAACGGATCTACCCCCAGCACATCCTCAAGCCGCGCGACGATCACTGCAAAGCATAGCGAATCGAGTCCAGACTGCAGAAGGGGCAGATCGTCAATGAGCGGCGCCAAACGTTTGGTTTGCTCCTCGGCGACTTGCGCGAATTGAGCAATCACCTCGGACCTGATTGACATCTGCGGGTATCCTCCGATCTCTTGATTGCAGCCTGATAAAGTCTTCTGATGTCTGAGAAGTTGGTCGGCTGGAAAGAAATGCAACTATCGGTGTAAGGATTTATGTAGTTGTGGCAGGGCGTTTGTTTTCTGGCCCAATCGGCGCAACGCTGAACCCGGTTGGGATCCTTGGAAAGCGGGCCGTTCGAACACCGTATCTCTTGAGAAAGCTCGATACCTCATCACCGAGATCATTCGAAATTCGAATTTGTTCCTTTGTCGCAATGTCGATCCACATGATATTTCGCGAGCGCAAAAGGTCTCTCATGTCGTCCGGTATTTCGCAAAGACTCAGAAACACATCGAGTCGGGCCGCCCCCGCTCTCTTCACCGCTTCCCGTACATCTCCGTCCGTAACCTGCAGCCGCCATGATCGTCTCACCACGCGCCAACGCAGCTTCGGTTTCCGAATCTCGTACGATTCGCCATCCTTCTCGCACTCCAGACCCGATCCGACGAAAAAGTTGATCATATCCGCAACAATTTCCCGAAACATCGCTACTTTCTCTTGGTCCGAGACCTTCTTCGGAAAGACGGGCGCTTTCCCGACTACGCGTGCCGGATAACCGACTGCCATCGAATTGGAAGGCAGTGTGCCGGACACCACGGAGTTTGCCCCAACCATCGTGCCGTCACCGATCTTAGCCCCTGGGAGCACAAACACTCTCCAGGCCAATCCTACCCGGCTGCCGATTTCAATGGAAGCAAACTCAACTGCATATCCGTCAAACTGGTTGTGAAATGAGGAGTGGCCGAATATTAAGCAGTGTCCACCGATTCCGGAGTCGTCGCCAATCACGATCGATCGCGCCGGATTGATAAACGACATCTGCTGGATCTGACAATTACGGCCAACCACAAACCGGGAGTCCGGAGACTGCAGGCCGCCTACAAATACCTGCTCGTTAATCTTGGTGTCCTCGCCGATTTCGATGTACGGTGTATCAAGGAAAGTCATCGAGCCGACCTGGACGTGGGAGCCCAGACAGATCTCTTTTCCCCGAATGATTGTGAGGAATCCAATCGACGTGTGGGCTCCAACCTCCACACGCTCCCCGCAAACCACTGAGCCGAATCCGATTGATACTCCCTTACCGATTCGATAGCCCCTCAGCCGGTAAAGAAAAATCTTAAAGAACCCCGGCCACAACCCATAAAGGAGAACGGAACGGATAGGAATGCGTGGCTTCTCAATCAGCATTTAGCAATTCTCGATCCGTTCATGCACTGTTGCCATCATCTTCCTGTGCCCTCAGACGCTTCTGCGACGAGCCCTAAAGATCTAGTGTCGAGTTCCAGAAATACGTGAACAAAGTCTGGTGTTTTTGCCGAGGATAGAATCGGCGGTGGCAGTCCAGACGAACGGCCGGTGTGAGCGATTGTAATGCTGGACGAAGGCGTCGATTTTCCCCGCCAGTTCTTTCACACTGCGAAATGAACCGCGGCGGATTGCGCGTTGCGTAATCAGGGCAAACCAGCGTTCGACTTGATTGAGTCGGGACGAGTAAGTAGGCGTGTAGTGAATCTGGTATCGGGGCCGCTGCGCCAGCCATGTGCGCACCTTTGAGTGTTTGTGAGTTCCGTCATTGTCGACGATGAGGTGAACATCGAGCTCGGCCGGGATGCACTCGTCCAGTCTGCGCAGGAACGCGAGAAACTCCTGATGCCGGTGCCGCGGCTTGCATTCCGTGAAGACCGCTCCGGTGGCGATGTCCAAGCGCAGCGAATAAAGCAGCCGTTCCGTGACGGACGTAATCATGGGTCACACCCTCGACGTAGCCGAGGCCCATGGGCAGGACCGGCTGAGTACGATTCGGGGCCTGAATCTGGCTCTTCTCATCCACGCAGAGCACCAGCGCATGATCGGGCGGATTGAGATAAAGCCCGTCAATGTCTCGCATCTTTTCGACGAAGAACGGATCGTTGGAAAGCTTAAAGGTGCGTGACCGATGGGGCTGAACCGCGAAAGCCTGAAAGAGCCTGTGCACGGTGGATTTGGAGATTCCACTGGTCCGTGCCGCCTCCCGAACTGTCCAGTGCGTTCCCGCCTTCGGTTTTCGTGACAAAGTGCGCTTCAACAGGGCCGCGACCTGCTCGTCTGCAATGGAGCGCGGGCGGCCTGGGCGCAGTTCATCATAAAGACCCTGTACACGCCGCCCAAGGAAACGGCGCCGCCATTTCCCGACTGTCGCTTTGGTCCACTGCAGACGGCCGGCGATCTCTGTATTGCTGGCGCCTTCTGCCGACCAGAGGATGACTTTGGCGCGCGCGACCAAGGCATGGGGCAACGAGCGCGATCCAGCCAGACTTGAGAGTTGAACGCGTTCGTCCTCACTCAGAACCAACTCAGTTTTGGGGCGGCCAATGGGCATGCCCCAGATTAAAGCAACTCACTCATTATGTTACTTATTTATGGGACATAAGACTAGTGGACCGTTTCGGTCATATCGTTACTATTCTGCGGCGGACTTCGGTGTATTTCCAACGGAAGGGTCTGGCGGATTTGGCGTAAAGGCGGATGTACTTCATAAGCTTGCGTGAAAGGTCGGCGACTGAAGTAAAGACACCGCGAGCAATGACATCACGCTCGATTTTCGCGAACCAGATTTCCACCTGATTGAGCCACGACGAGTAGGTCGGGGTGAAGTGAAAGCGCACACGAGGGTTCTGTTCGAGGAACTCCTTCACCGCCTGAGTCTTGTGCGCCGACAGGTTATCCAGGACAATGTGGATCTCTTTGGGCTGGGCGTTCCGCTCCACGATTTCCGTCAGGAAGCCTATAAAGTCGGCACTGGTATGACGGCTCGCGGTTTTGCCATGTACCCGACCCGTGGTCACGTCCAGCGCAGCGTAAAGCGACAGCGTGCCATGTCGATAGTATTCGAATCCGTGCTTTTCAGCGCGTCCCGGAGATAACGGAAGAACGGGGTCGAGACGGTCCAGTGCCTGAATAGCCGTCTTCTCATCGACGCAAAAAACGGCTGCGTGCTGAGGCGGTTCCCTGTAAAGCCCGATAATCTCGGCCGCCTTCTCCTCGAACGCCGGATCGTTGCTGGCCATGTAGCGATCCAGCCGATGCGGCTTCAAATTCGTTTTCGACCAGATCCGGTACACGGTGGCCGGACTCAGACCAATTGCTGCGGCCATCTTTCGGCACGACCAGTGCGTGCTGCCATCTCCAGGCTTTTGCTGAGTCTTTTTCAACAGCCGTGCCTGCACCGCCGGTGTCGCCTTCCGGACCCGGCTCCCCTTGTGCCGCCCTTCGAGTCCCGCGATCCGGCCCTTTTCAAAACGAACCTTCCAGCGCGCGATCGTCGGTCGCGACGTGTTCAGTTCTGCTTCCACCGCACTGTAGCTCTTGCCGTCCGCCAGAGCCAGAATCAACCGCGCCTTTAAAACGTCTCCCGCCGGCAACGTGCGCGACTTGGACCAACGGGTCAACTCTTCGCGCTCCTCTGCCTTCAGCTCAATCACCGCCTGATAGGGTCCCATATGAACCCAGGCGTTTTCCACAGTCAAATGGTTACGATATCAGTGAAACTGTCCACTAGTACAGATCAGACGCTACCGCTTCCAGACTATATGTCCACCGAGTAACGTGCCATGGCCTGCGCAAGCTAACCGTGGGCAAGTACGTTGCTGATCGCGGCCGGATTAACAATTGTCTGAAGCAGGGCGTGAAGGAGTGCGACGCCCTCAAACAAGTCTGTCCCGGGGTCAGATGGGTCGAGCGCCATCTCAGTCGTGAGCGTGTGGAAGAGTCCTTCCGTGTGGGCTATATCGCAAACGCGGTGAACGTCCGAGTACTCTAAGTCTGTCGAGCCCTGTCGTTGGGCAAGTTCGGCCAAAAAGGGCATAAAACGTTGTATGAACTGTTCGAAGAACGTCATCATGATAACCGTACGCACTGCCGAGAGCTGGCCCACGAACAGTCGGACATTCGTTAAATCCCGATAGACCGCCGCCGAATCCGAATCGGTTGGAGCCGCGTGGGCAGCGATGGCAAACTTCCGAAGCATGGCCGGATGGGAGTCGCGCACCTCTTCGTGGAGGTTCTCGAGGATGATCGAGCGGGCTTCCACAGAGCGGACGGATAAGTAGGCGCCGGTCATCCAATAGATGAAATTCCCTTCAAGTACCGCAGTGTATCGTGCGATAACGTCCCGCCGCTGGTCGGCCGACAGCTGTTTTGGATCCGGCAAAGCAACCAACAGGTCATCGACTGCATAACCTATGCGCTCTCGAATCGACGCTATCCGGGACTTGGTCAACGTGCGAATGGGCGACGGCGAATTCATAGTCTCCTCTTGCGATGACGTGCCCGTTGGAAAATCGGCATACCTTGTATACTCTACGGTGCCGCGCAAAGTATTACTGTAAGCTGATTCTAATTCTCCAGTCTTGCAGGGTACCGGCCGGGCCAAAGTAATATTTCCAGCCTTGTAGTCCAAAATGAAAGGAGAATACCGGTTGGATTTACAATTGCAGCCGGAATCAGGACTGGCCCGATCGGATTGGTAGCTTTGGTTTGAATCTGGGCTTTCCGGTATTCTTAAGAAGATTAACTCGCCAGCGTGTCCGCCGCTCACTACGTCACAGAGCACGCCTGGCAGCTAAATAAGGAAGTAAGACGAGTTCCACGATTCCCGGAGGAGGGTTCCCCAACTAAACAACGCCTCCACATCGAAAGCGACTAATGATCGCACGTAGGCGCGCCGGTCCTGGCGCCCGCGGAGAACCTCGGGGATTCCGGTCGGAAAATCTGTGATAAGCGGAAGCCATGTTACTCCGACACGTGCTCGACAATCTTGAACTACCTCCCCCAGCTGATCGGCGAAAAGCATATACGGGAAATCCACCCCGGCGCTCAACTCGTCCGCTGGATTCAGTGAAACGGAAAGCGACAGCTGCAACAGGCGGAGACTGGGATGATTCACACGCCGGACAAGATAGTGATGCCACATGCAAATGCTAAAGCGTTATCCACTTGGGGGATATGCATCTAAAGGATGGCTTTTTGTCGCATCTGTGTCACCCGAGGTGCTTATAAAACACATCGCCAGCTGAACGAAGCAACGGATTTGGCAGGTGGGGTATGATTGTTCGCAGAGTGTCCCACCTCCGATCTCTTTCGCCGACCGCGAATGACGCCTCTGACTCACCCGCGGCTGTAAATCGTCTGTACGTGAGTACAGACCGCTCGCTCCCCCATCGGTCCTTAAACCGAACTAAGCCGGCATTGTCAATGTCAGACCGCCCCAAGTCAAACACCTGCAGGCCCTGGCGCTTGGCGTCCATTATAGCCTGCCAAAACAAAAACTGCATACTCCCCAGATTGTGAAACTGCGAATCACTGCAGCCGTACTTGTAAACAAGAGTGCTTTTATGCCGCAACGTTAAGATTGCAGCAACCGGCAGCGTAGCCTTAAATGCCACCCAAATGTTAAGGGATTCTCCCAAGCAGCCGATCAGATTCTCGAACCATTTCCTAGGCTGTGGCGGGAGGCGATGGCGTTTGCGCGTTAAGACCAGCAATTGGTGAAACGCGTCAAGAAGGCGATCGGACCGGCCCTCCTCATGACTCAACCCTTCTCGATCTGAGCGGAGGATTTTTCTTTGCGTTGAACTCTTGTGGCAGTTTGTGAAAAGCGTTGTCAAACCGGGCCTAAGGTCTAGTCGGTGCAGATAGTAAGAGGCGGTCGCGTGCACGAGCGACTGGTCAAAATCTGCTTTATCTACAGGTCGAATTTCCGCATATTGTAAATTTGCCCGCCGCAGTCGCCGGGTCGCCGCAGTTAAAATGGCGTTCAAACCCACCAACTCGTCTACGAGCGGCTCACAATGATCCGAGAACGGGAGAGAGGTCAGCCGGTTGCCAGTTAGCCAGCTATGAATTTCACAGAACACAATACCGTTACTCAAATCTATGCCCGGACTGTCCGTCGAGAAAACAATTGGTCTGTAGCCATAAGTCCGCCGAAGTGCTCCCAGCCACTGTGGTGTGTGAAACACAGAAGAGCGAGGGTGCCGCTTAACAAAATCGCTCCAACGCGAATCTGCTATTGGGTCGATCTCATAAACCTCGGGCATATTTGGGCTGGGACCCATCCGTGCCGCCGTGTTGGAATTGATATTCACAATTCGGCGGTCTCTCAGGATTTTGGTCCGATCAAACGATTCTCGATAGAGGTTGAGCTTGCGGATCGTTCCGACTGAGCTCTTAAATGGTCAGAGGATCGCCGGGACAGGCAAGTAGTACTTGTCAACGTAAAGAAGTTCCGCGCCCCTGCTCTCTCGTAGTCACCCCAATAGCGGTCGATGCAACCATTCTGGACAACGTCTCTGCGCTCAAGACCAAAAGGGCAACCGAATTCCTGGACTAGCTAGAAGCAGCTACAAAGAAGCCGGCCAGAGGGTAAGTAATCCTACCCTTGCAGCCCGCTAGAGGGCGCCTCCCATCGCGAAAGGACTCGATCCAAATAGCCAGGCCGGAGAATCTCCCTGGATATCACGAATCTTCCCGCTGGGCTCTGTTTGATAAGCTGTTTCAGCTCACGGTATGCCAAGTAGAAGACGCGCAGCCTCCAAGCTGTGAAATCGAGCTTGGCATCTGAGCTTACCTGGTACCCCAATTCTCGCAACAGGGGCGCCAGCAACGCCTCCATGCGTTCCGCTTCCGCTCCTTTGAGCCCTTTCCAGCGCCCAACGGGGTTGAAGTTATCCCCCCGTGCTATGCCGCTGAAAGCCGAGGTCGGCTTCCTTACTGCGCCGATGCCGCTTTGCTGGATGCGCTCGTAGTTCAGGTCGTGATGAATAAAATCGCTCAATACGCTGAGAGTCTCTCTTGGACGTTGCACCAGTTCTTCGTAGCGTACTTCAAGATAGTCCGAACCCAGCTCCCGACCAACCTCCCGGCCCTTCCTGACAATCCATTCCCAGTAAAGCGCTGAAACCAGCAACCCGTGATTTCTATCCCATGGAAAGTGATGCCCCACCCAACCCCATCCCAGGCGGTCCAAAGACATCGCGACATCTCTTCCGTCCCTAATGATATGAATGATTAACGCATTTGGAATAGTTGCTTTGATCTGCCGAATATGCAGAAGATGGGTAGGCGTATTGTCTGCCCAACGCTCGACGCCCTGCTTTTGAGCTATGCGCCCCATAACGATCCGCAAAAAGTCACCGGCGTTACTGCAGTCGGATAGGACTTCTTTCCGAATGTCGTCGGCGTCAAGACCGCTCCTATTGAAATGATCACTCTTGAGCCACGCGCCCATCATCTTCGCCCGATTGGCTTTTGACCGTAGATCTCCGAAGGCAGGTGCAATAACATTAAATACATCGCTCTCAGATTGGTAAACCGCAAAATTTCCGGCTGACAAAATAGTATGATACAGCAGCGTCGTGCCCGATCGAGAACAGCCCAGCACAAAAACGGGTGCCCGTGACCTGTCTCCTTTCGCGACTTTCCCCTCACCGGGAGGCTTCATCCGAGCCTCTTGAGGTATTGCAGACTGAGGAGGTTGCCTATGAAGAACCGCACAACCTCGCTCTTGTACAGCCGAGCACAATCGACTGGCCGCGCTGCATCCCAAAGGGACGCTAAACCTCCCACATCTGGCGCCATTGGCGCAACTCCTTGACGCCGGCAGATCGACTGCATGAGATCATAAAACGTGGCGATGCCTTCCCTGCATCCCTCCCGAATACTCACACCCTTCCTCGTCACTTGTTTTACTTTGTGCATGCACTTGTGACCCCACAGGCGCTAATAACTCTATACCATATCATCGCAGCAGACTTCTCACCCCCATTGTTGCTGAGACGCGACAAAAGGTGGGGCGGAGCGGGGTCTCCGAGTTACGAAAGTGAAGCCTCTGCGAAATAGGCGATTCGTTAATGACGCCGTAAGCTTTCCTTCAGGACATCCCCGCATTCTTTGCAAGCGATGCCTAGAGCCAAGCGGCCGGAGCTAAATATATTATGAACTCGCCTTAGAGCGCCGTGTTACGGCAATCGTAGAAGGTCCGCCCTCCGCAACGTTCATCTTAATAATTTGCATTCGCTCCCGGCCCTTTATGCATACCAGCATCCTGCGACTTATTGCAGCGAGAATCATCGACCACCCTGAGCGAACCAAGCGTGTAGCGTCCGCATACAAGCGGGCTTGCAAGAGCCTCTTCACGCAAAAAAGAATGATTCCGCCGTGGCGGGCGCGTCGTTCAAACTTTTTCGATGGCCCGCCGGGATAAACGCCGGCGTACTCGCGTCTCATGATAAGCTGGGCGGCCGTTACATATGCCGACACAGAATGGATGCTGTTCGCAGCGTGCATTCGATAAAACATTGTATATGGCGCCTGAATCAGAATTGCCTTACCGGAATATGCCAGCTTGGTGTACAAATCCTGGCCATCCAGGTGGAAAAGCTCCCGAGACCACCCACTAACCTGCTGGAATGCCAGCCGCTTCACGACGAAAGCGCCGTTATAGATACCGCAGGGGCGATCCTTCGCCATCAAACAGTGATATTCAAAAAACTCGATCCGCTTAGGCGACTCGCGCCAAGCCTTTGGGACCGAACCTGAAAACCAATGCGCGCCAGAGACGATTGCGGTTGGGCCGCGTTCTGTTATAACGCGTTGGTAAATCTCAAGTGCATCGCCAGTAAGGACGTCGTCGCCGTCCAAAAACAAAAGATATTCTCCCGCCGCCACAGCGGCTCCTATGTTGCGCGCGGCGGCCGCTCCGTGATTGACTGGGAGACCCATCACGGTTATGGCAGGCTCATAGTATTTTAATATCGTTAACGAATTATCCTGAGATCCATCGTCAACAGCGATCACTTCCCTTCCGATGTAGGTTTGCGATAGTGCTGATTCAACAGCGTCCCTAATAAACAGTTCCTGATTATAGCAGGTAATAATAATGCTATATTGAATCTGGGCCATAGTTCTCTCAAGTCCAAACAGTGACCGGAATTGCGTATCAAACCATCGGTAATTGCTGGCGTTAAATTATCCGCGCTTTAAGTGTTTTACGTCTAAGGTGTTCTTGTCAAGGTTCACATGATTCGATTCGGTGCCCGCATCTTGGTTTAGAAAGGTACAAAAGTCCCAGAGCGTCCTTGCGAGTAGTACACGGCGGAAAGGGAGCAGCGCCTTAATAAGAAGATTAACTAGTTTCTTGCGCTTCAACATGGGCTCCGAGCCATAAGCGCCACGCCAGAGCACAACCGTGGGATTCCGGAAGCGAAAGAACTCACGCCACGTTACGCCCGCCCATCCGCGGACGCCTTGCTTCACAAACCTAAGACTTATTATTTGGCTCCCGCATTCCTCGGCCTGCCACGCAAGGTCTTCTGATGCGTAGACACGAAGATCGACATTGGGAAAGGTCTTTATCAAAGACTGGCTGTCCGCTTTCCAGCTTCCCAGATGGCCAGAGGGCAGTGCCATCACGGTGAGGCGGCGACACTTCACTCTGTCTCGCAGCAGCGTGCGCGTGTTCACTTGAAGGGAGGTCAAGCCGGCCGACTCCCGAGAAAGATTCGATTCGAGAGGTAGGCAAGGTGTTCCTTCGACTTGGTGGCACACCTCCGCGAGTATGCCCTTGGCTCGCCCCGCGCGATCGGCAAGACCACGAATCGCCGGTTCGATGCTGCGAAGCTTAAACTGAGACGCATAGATCGAAACCACCCGCAACTTTTCATCGAAAACATCCCTTACGTCCTCGATACCGCGGACCAGACGCGTACCAACACCAGCCATGGCGCGAGTTATTTGGCCCGCATGGCCGACCGTAGCCGCGTAGGGAAGGTCTTCGTACATAAGGATCGGTATGCCGGCCAAGCGGCCACGGGCCTCATGAAGAAGCAGCAAGCATGCGCTCCGCGTTGTCCTGTGATCGATGTGGTTGCCCAATCCCATGGGGATCCATAGCTCGTCCGGCGCAAGAGCCTCTAAATGTTCCCGTAGTTGTTGGGCAAGTGAAGACACCTCTTTCGGAGCAGGCAGCAGATTCGTGAACATTTGCGGAGCGCGGCGGAATCTCTCGACGGTTGTGGAAGACCAGCGCTCGGTCGGCCAAAAACGCAGCGGCGCATCGCTCCATTCCAAACAGCGATGTTCAGCCCCGAGACACTTCGCTACAAGCACCGATTCCTGACGCCTTAACTCGCTGATCTCCTCGACGTTTACGTAGTCTTTCCCCACTGTCAAGTAGGAAGTAAAATTGCTCCACCTGACAACTGAAAGAATGGTGATTCGGCATTTGCCCCGCCTGTTGAGAAGACGGCCCCCAACACTGAGCGCGGCGTCGTCCATGTGCGGCTCAATTACTACAAGATGTGGACCGGCGGGGGTGGAAATCGGGGGGATTAGTTCGATGATCGAGGCTTCGTACCACTCCAGCAGTCGGTGGCGGACGGCTCCGTGCAGCTCCTCCAACCGTTCCACAGTCTTGCGCCCGTCTATACTGTCATAGAGAAGGGCGTCTTCAGTGGACAACGTCACCTGGGGCCGCCTGGAGATCATGAAGAAGACCTTCTGGCCGTCTCTTCGGTTGTGAGGCCGGAGGTGCGCTGTGTACGCTCCAATCTCCGCCGATCTCATCGTAATGGGTCTCTAAGCATGCGGGTCTAATCGTGAGCTACAGAAATCTATACACCTGGTCGCTCAACCACGCGGTAACGCGAAGTGGCACTATTCGCCAGACAGCTTCTGCGATTCGTCTGCGCTTACCCTTGGAGGCAACTATGCCCATATTCGGTACGCTTGGGGCTGGATAATAGTATCGATAGAGCCGAGTCGGTTGCGCTCCCCATTTGCGTTTGAATGTAGCCAGCTCGCTGTGTTCTTCAGCGACCTCTCCGAAATCGAATAACTTAAATCCCTTCGTACATGCATCATTGATTGCTCGCCACTGGATAACATCGTTCGGCCGTAAGGAGAGATATCTACGTCTTGAGCCGTTGAACGCATATGAAACCGTTTTGCCCCACATCAGAAAGATGGAACCCGCCAACATAGTAGCTCGTCCAGTCCCTTGTTGCTCCGCTATGAGCAACTCCATCATTCCCTTCGGACGAAGCAAATCCCAAAGACTGCTGAAGAAACGGTACGAACGCGCCGGCACGGCATTCCGTCGCATCGCCTCAAGATACAACATGTACCACGCGCGGAGATCACTCTCCGATTCGGCCACACGGACGCGCACGCCAAGCCGCGTGGCCTTGTTGATAGCCCACTTGATGGTCGCACGGGTATGAGTGTTCGGGACTCGAAATCCCCCGCCGGAGAATTGTGAAATGTCCAGCAGGTAAGATAGTCTCCACTGTGTGCAGGCTAATCCGTCGACGAGCCCATCGAATTCGGCCCTTTGGGCCTTGAGTTGTAGTTGTACTCGCCCTGCGTGATCGGCCCGCCGCATCGCCTCCTTGAAAAGAGCGACTGTCGCAATCGGGTCGGTCGAGAGTGGCCCCGCTATGGGAGTTCGAGGTAGAGACGACAGCCTTCGCGTGGTCAAGAGTCCACCGCGACTAAACGGAAATCCTCGAGTCTGGAGCAGCGGTAATACCGCGAGAATTTCACCGTCTATGCTTTCACATGCAAGATGGCCGCCATTCTGGCCGTACTCCCTTTCCAGTGCTGTTATCCAGGCAGCGTGGTGATAAACAGAACTTTCGGGTTGCCCTGACACAAATGGTTCCCAGCGAGGATCATTTTGGGGATCTGTCTCCACGACGCGGATCCCTTGAGAATGATCTATCGCCAGGATCTTCTCGGCAAAAACCGGAATGCCATCTATGACCGGCCATACCCGACCGCACTTACAATGAATTCGGCGGGGCTGCTCCCTTTCCCTCGAAACCGCAGGAACGTCGCCACCCTCCCAACGAAACTCATTGCTACCGCAAGAGCAACGGAGTCGATCTATCAAACTCGTTTTCAATCCGCCTCCCGGCACTTCCAGCGAACCCTCTAGTACTCTGACGCCGTTTGGTCGCATTCCTCTCACGCGGCATGCCTATAAAAGAAGTTGCCAATCGTGCGGAACACTCGATCCGGCAGCTGGGGCATGATCGCCCCACCGCGAATCCTCGTAACAGTTCAGGTGGTCGAAGCTGTTTTGAGCGGGGAAGTCACTGCTTTCGCTTTGCGGTGTGACCGGATGGCGTTACCGAGGTAATCGGGTGGCTCTCGATTCTGCATGCGGCAGGTGCGAGTGACCGTAAGTAGGCGGGCAATGGCGACTTCGCCTTGCGAACTCCGTCTCCCGAAGCTGATCTTGCGCCACTGCACGGCGCACCGCAGGGCGCACTCGGCGGAGTTGTTGGTCGGCTCCACGCCCTCGTTGCGCAGAAATGCGAAGAACTCCTCGAAGTGTTTGAGCAGCGTAAGAGCAGGGTTGCTTACGTCTTTATCGGGGCTGTCCACATAGCGGTCCGCCAAAGCGAAGAACTTCTTCTCCAGCGGTATGGATTTTGCGATCAACTGTTCGCGCGTGATGGGACCGTATCGGATACCGGGTCCGGCGCGAAAACGGTGCCATAGCCGGAAGAGCAGGGCATGCAGGGCCAGAGCGTCGCGGCAGAAGCGTTCCGCGTCGGTTGTCTTGCCGATTTCCTATATGCTCAGGATGTTGCGTTTCAAGTGAACCCAGCAAAACTGACCTTCGCCCCTGTGGTGCTTCAGGTAACTGGCACAACGGTCGCTGGAAAGGATTCCCGTGAACACTTCACCGAGCAGTTGAACCAGCACTTCGGCCCCGCGCGGGAGGGCTATCTTATAGAAGACGACGTTCGCTGCCACCAGAGCCCAGAGCCAGCGCTTATCGCCGCTGGTGCGATAGCCAGTTTCGTCGCTGTTGTGACCTGCCCCCAGAATCCGCACGTTTTGCCGAAATGAAATTCTACACGCAAAAGTTACCCAGGCGAAAGGTCAAAGCTTTCCTTCTGTCGTTAGTATGTGATCTGTCCGGTCGAAATAATTAGTGATCTGTCCGCTTTAACAAAACGGGCCGCGAAGGTGGGTTGTGACGGAACCCGGATCGATGAGCGCCAGAACCGTGGAGCGGAAGATGAGACTACAGGACGTGATTTTGAAAGCGATGGCGAAGAAGATCAGCTGGCTGGAGGCGGCGGAGATCATCGGCGTTTGCGACCGGACAAATGCGCCGGATGCGTGAGGGCTATCAGAAGTTCGGCTACAACGGGCTGATGGACCGGCGGAATGGGAAACACAGCTTTCACCGGATACCGATGGAAACGGCTGAAGAGGTGCTGCGGCTGTACCGGGAAGTATATTTCGACCTGAACATCCGGCACTTTCACGAGAAGTTGAAGGACGAGCACAAGATCGAGTTGAGCTATACGTGGGTTCAGCTGGCGTTGCAGGGAGCCGGACTGGTGGCAAAGCGGCGGAAGCGGGGACCGCATCGCCGGAGGCGGCCACGGCGCCCGCTGCCCGGGATGTTGTTGCACATCGATGGCAGCAAACACCGCTGGCTGAACGATGATCGCCGGCATGACCTGATCGTGATCCTGGACGACGCCACCAGCGGGATTTACCATGCACAACTGGTAGAGGAAGAATCAACACGACCGTGATGACCGGGATCCGGGAAGTGATCGAAAACAAGGGTCTGTTCTGCGCTCTGTACAGCGACCGGGGAAGCCACTTCTTCGTCACGGTGAAAGAAGGCGAAAAGGTGGATAAGCACCGTCTGACACAGGTCGGACGGGCGATGAAGGAACTGGGAGCGCAGATGATCCCGGCCTATTCGCCACAGGCGCGTGGCCGTTCGGAGCGCAGCTTCGGGACCTGGCAGGGGCGACTGCCGCAGGAACTGCGCCTGGCGGGGATTGCAACGGTGGACGGAGCCAATGCCTTTCTGCGGGAGCGGTATATCGGGGAGTTCAACGAACAATTCAGTGTGGCGGCAGAGCAGAAAGGCACGCGTTCCGGCGCACCGGCCGGAGCGACCTGAACTGGATCTTCACGGTGCAGACCGCGCGAGTCGTGGCCAAAGACAACACCGTGGCCATTGCCGCGCGGTCGTGGCAGATCGACAAGACCCGCTTTCGCCATACGCTGGCCGGCTGTACGGTGACGATTCACGAACACCTGGACGGCACCGTTTCAATTCGATATGGACCCCACGTGATCGGGCAGTTTGAAGCTAACGGGGAGCGCCGTGGAAAAGTGCAAAGCCCGCCAAAACCGCGGTCTTCCCACTTTCCCACCGCGCCGACGGCGACGACCCTTTCTCCCAAGCTCAAAAGGCAGGCGGCTCACGCCGCCTAAAACCAAAAGCGGACAGATCACTAACTAATCAAACCGGACATCTTGACAAACTAACAACAGGTCAAAGCTATCCTTCGCTCGATACCCAGACGAAGGTCTTTCGCGGGAGAGGGCGACCGTCAAGGCCGCCGGAGGCGCCGAAGGGAAGCCTTGACGGGCGCCCTCTCCGGCCACAATCTCGCGGTTGCGAGCGAAGAAAAGCGCGTCTGTTGACGCGCGAACGTGGCCGGTGTTTGATAAGCCAGCGCGCTGTGCGGCCGCTCTTCGTTGTATTCCTGCCGCCACGCCCGATTTTGTACCGCGCATCGAACAGATTCCGGAACCAGCTCACATTCAGACATTCATCCCGCAGCTCGCCGTGGAAGCTTTCTACTCGCCCGTTCTGCGTGAGCCGCCCCGGCTGAATGTGCAATAACTCGATCCGCCGCTCGATCGTCCATGCCAGAAAGTGACGTGACGTAAGTTCCGGTCCGTTGTAGCACCGGATCCGCCGCGGCCATTCGTACTCACTCATCGCTTCCTCCAGCACCTGGGTGACTCGCCGGCTGGCGAAGCTGGTGTCGGCCTCCAGAGCCAGGCACTGGCGCGTGCAGGCATCCACCACACTCAGTACCCGAATGGCCCGCCCGGTCGCCAGTGAATCGGAAGCGAAATCAATCGCCCACTCTTCGTTGACCTGAGTTACTGCTTCTAGCTGGCGGCCGATTCGCACCAGCCGCTTTCGCTTTCGGCGTTTCACGCTCAGACCCGCTTGCCGGTATATTCTCCAGACCCGCTTGTGGTTGACTACTGCTCCGTCGCGTGCCAGCAGCACATGCAGACGGCGGTATCCGTAGCGGGGCTTTTCACGCGCCAGATCGATGAGTCTGTCGCGGAGGCTGTCATCTGCAGGCAAACCCCGATAGCGATGCGTCGAAACGGCGATGCCGAATTAGCCCGCAAGCACGCCGCTCGCTGAGTTCGAAGGTGGCTCTTAAATGCGCCACGTCTTCTCTCAGACCCGCGAGCTCCAGGCGTTTTTTCTTGTGACCGACTATAGCGGATCCCTGTCCAGGCTCAGATCCGCTACCAGATTCTTCAGCCGCGCATTCTCGTCCCGAAGTTGCTTTGCTTCCTGAGCCTGATGTCCATACCACCGTACTTCGCTTTCTACGAGTAGATCGTGTACGTACTGACCCCCGCTTCACGAGCTACGCCAGCCACCTTTCGCCCCGCATCGAGCTGATGCAAAGTCCGGATATCTCCGCCTCAGTGTGTTTGCTTTTCCCCACCTTCCGTTCCCCTTTCCTTCGCCCGAAATCATAATCAATTTCGTACGGCTTTCGGGGGGCAGGTCAGTTGAGTACCGGCTCACAGTCCAGTTGCTTTTCCAGTTCCGTGCAAGGTTCGGCGTCCGCCTAGCTGGCTTCATCCCAAGAGTTCTGAATGCTTCCCAGACTGAGCGGTATGCCCAGAAGTACTTCCTGAACCACGTAGCGCGGCATACGGCAAACTACCGTCAGATAGGCGATCAGCGCAGTCAGTTCCGGTCCGAAATGCCCTTGCACCTCTTGCGGCAACTCTGCCTGGGTGGCTTTTCCGCTGTCAGAGCAGACAGCGCTCTGGCATCGGTACTCCGTGATATGCGATTCGATAGACGGCACCTCGGTCACTTGATGCCGTCGCGGCTCGCCCTGCGTTGACATCTTACGGCTGCCACCGGTCAATCGGCAATCGCAATGACGGCAACGGCTCGGGCAACAAATCGATCACTTCATTGACCCGATCCGCCGGCGCCAGGCCGCGCCAGTGCCCGCGATGACCAGGCTGGCGCCAGGCTTTGCGGCGACTCTTACTCCCTTTCCGGCCCCTCTGACGTTGCTCACCCGCTGGGCCGTCTGATGATAGCGGCTTAGATGTGGTACTTGAGTTCTGCAGCCGCAAAGCCAGCTTCCGTTAGAGATCCGCAATCTGCTTTTCGGCTTCAGACAGATTTCTGTCGCGCTCGATCAATTCTCTTGCCGTTCTCGCGGCTTAGACGCTAGTTTTCACGTTCTAGTGGGCTGTTTCCTTCATTTCGTGACCGATTTCGCGCCGCTCCTTCACAGTCGCGGTTCGGAAACGACTGCCGCTCAAAGGGGCTGAACCGTGAGGCAGCGGTAACGAAATCACCGAAACAGCCCACTAGTGGCCGCTGTTCCGATTGCAGCGGCTTTGCCCTGTGCGACGAACGACGTCTACCCTTGCAGCCCTCAAACGTATACACTGCCAAGTTTTTCAACAAAGATCCAAGTCTAACGTGAAGATTCCTCGAGGTTCTTGTAGTCGCGCTTTTCCGGCCACTGAGCTGTCACGAATCCTCAATCGCGTTGATCTCAACAAATGTCATTCATATGAGCACGTGCCTGCTCATCGCTCTTCCGCTTTAGGCGATCTGCTCTCTGCAATCTCGGGTTTACGCTTACCTGAATTAGCAAGCTGAAATCTTTCCACACATAAGGCATCAACTAGAGACAGATAGCCAGCCTTTTTTGAGTCCCAGTTGTTACGTCTAGCGTAATCAAGCCCGTTTATCGAAAGCCGCTCCCGCAGATCCGGGTTCATGATAACTTTGAGCAATGCCTCCGCCATAGCCTGGTCGTCACCAGACTTAAAGAAACAGACTGTCTCGTCACTAAAATAATAGGTATCGATAGCAGTACGCGAAGCGACGACGGGAATTCCCTGCGACATGAATTCCATAATCTTGGTGCTGTAAGCTTCGTTGCCGAATGTGTCGGCTCGTTTGGGAACTACACCGACGTCGGCGTCGGCCATCACCTGAGCTATTTGATCCAGAGCCACCGCACCGCAGAAACGAACCCTGCCGTTAAGACCTGACTCCGAAGCCAACTTCTCCAAAGTTCTTTGTGCATCGCGGCCGCCGCCGCCCCCATAAAGGTGGAGCTCACAGTTCGGTAGTCTGTCTTTCAGTCGGGCCAGAGCCTTTATTGCAACGTCCAAACCTTGATGCGCCTGGAAACTGCCTGGAAACAATAAGATCACTTTCTCGTCCGCTCTGGTGCGATCTCGCCGATAAAACATGGCAGGATCGACATGATTTATCAACACCGAGCACTTATTATCGGAGACCGAACGTTCTATCAACCGTTCTTGCCACAGATGATTCGAAATGATCACGTGATCCGAGAAACTCGTGGATAGGCGCTCCACGATTTTGAGTATTTTTATATATGTACTGTCTAGCTGTGAATCAAACTTTCCCGCAAACAACTCCGGTACGACATCGTGAATGTCCAGAATAACCTTCGCGCCGGTCCACTTTGGGTATAGAGCGGCGAACACCAGGAAGTCTGGTACGTTGTGAACGTGGATCAAATCGTACCTGACTTTGTAGTGGCGGCGGCTCACGAATACGAACGAACCAGACAGGAAACGAAGCAACTGCCAAGCATAGCTCCATTTTCCAGTTTCGTTGTGTGCCCGATGCTGAATCCCATACACATTTACCCCCTTCAACTCGTGCACCTGCCCTGCATGGGAAGATCGCAATGCTATCACGTCGACTATATCGCCACGTGCCGCCAAACTCTCGGCATAGCGCCTGACTCGATTGTCGCCTGCATAGCCAGTGTGCGCGATCATACAGATCCTTGTGCGGGTGTTTCTGGTCCCGGCTGGAACGCTTGCCCTATAGTAGTTATTCACGTCGCGTGGTAAAGCAGCCCAGAACATTTCGGTATATTTTTCACGGACGTAGGTTAGAAATTCGTGATACAGTTCAACGGGGAACTCGTCCCGCTCCATCTTTTGGTCGCCAAAAGACATGTAATCGGGGTGAGTATTCAACAAGGCCATGCCGCCCCGCTGCGCGACCCAATCGAGTTTCTCCTTCCAGATGTTGATGTTTTTCTCCCGAAGGACCACGAAAAGCGTGAAGTCCTGAGCCAGAGTGTATGGAAGTTCGACAAATCCCGCATTGTCGGGGCCTGGCACCCAAAAGGGGAAAATGCTCCGTACGCTATCAGGCTCAGGCTCGAAAGGATCAGTGTCGAACGTGGAAGAGTCGTACTGCATGTTCAGTTGATGCAGCCAGCCCAGTCGGTGCTGCATTAATGGCGAGCGAAAACCATCGGCCCCCCATCGCTTAATATACGAGTTGATTCTGGAAGCTTTGAGCTTAAACTGTGCCTTCGAATTATAGAGCTTGCCGTCGTGCTCCAGTCCGTGTACGCCGACTTCGAAACCTGATTGATCAATCGTCCGGACTAATTGATCTGACACTCCGTAATCTCCTTCAGGCACGAGATTGAAGGATGATCTGAAGCCAAGGCGCCGCTCCAGAGCCATTAAACGTTCAATGTTCCGTAATCCTTTCAAACCCTCCACATCGTGAGTGAGAACAAGCGCAAACTGCTTTCCGCTTGGCCAGCCGGGCCAGCCCGGTGGAGCAACTCCCGCCATTTCGTCAATCGGCCAATAAGCGCGGCTCGCAGCTCGGAGTTTTGCGGCCCGTATTCGTCGGACGGCAAGGCGGGCGGGCCACGGTACGAAGGGCTTAATCAAATAGTATGCTTTGTTGAATCGCATTCTTTGTAGCGGGATGCGCTAAGGTTCCCGCGTCGCGCCGTAAATGGATTGGTGTCGACTGGGGCCCAGGCTCTTTGGGCGATCATGCGCTTCTGATTTACGCAACTGAAGAAGCAGAGGTACGACTATCGCTATATCCAGGAGAGAAAAACACAGACCGCCGTATAGATGCAGGCGGCCAGAGAGAAAGCCCTTATCGACGTAAAGGGCGAGAATGGACAGTGCGACGATCCGAACGGCATTTTTGAAAACAACAATTGGGACAGTTATGACAACTAGGAATAGTCTGTTCACCGAGCCTCGCAGTAGAACGAATCCAGCCAGACTACTCGCAAGGACCAATGCAATGCTGGAACGGATTCCGCTGCATTGCTCCGCAACTCCGATGTCGATTCCCGGCAGCGAAATGGTCACTCCTTGCCGAAGGGCCGGCACCATCAAGGCTTTGAATAAGAGACCGCTCACGTACGCCGAACTGTACTGCATGAAGGAGACGAAATGCTTGAGCGCCGGCGCAGGAATCGGAATCATCAAAAGGAGGAAACCAAACGGAAATCCCGCCACAATGATCGCGTGGAGGCCAAAGATAAAGACGAATCCCGCTATCCATATAAGCACGATGCCGCACACTGTCATCGAGAGATTCTGGTGCGGCGTGCCTTCATATGATAGAACTGTCCCGAAAGCGATTAACGGTCCACCGACGGCGGGACAGTACCGTGGATTGAGAAAAATCGCCTTTCTACTTACGAGAACGAGACCGAGGGTGACGAATGGTATCAGAAGGACGTAAGAATATCCTTCATCGTTCAGGGACAGCTTGATCAAAGCGGCGAGGGGTACGTGGAACGCTATCGCCGTTACAGCCAGCAACTGCAAGAGCCAAGAAATTCGTGTGGCGGTGGCGGGCACCTAGGGCTCCGCCACCAGGTAGAGATTCGTTTTCTCCGAGCCCTCGTGCCGTTGGTCTGACGCGATCTTGTCCCGTAAGAGCACGGCAAGTTCCAGCCGGCTCGATACGCCCACTTTTTTAAAAATATTCGTGAGATGATGTTTTACCGTACGTTCGCGGATCGAAAATTCCCGGCCAACATCTTTGTTCGATCGCCCGGCCGCAATCTTCCCGGCGATCTCCATTTCTCGCAGTGTAAGCCCAAACTCCGGAAGTGCCTTGGCCTCGGGCCGAACAAGGAAGCCCCGGACCGCCTCCAGCAAGAGAGCCACACTCTTATCCTCGACCCAGTATCGTCCTGCAAGAATGCTCTGAATCCCTGTCCTCCACGAGAGTGGCAGCGAGGACCTGCTGACTACACCCCTGGCGCCTAGCTCAAAAGCCTCCACGATGTCTTGTATACGAGGAGTTTCAATGATGACAACGATGCCAGCGGCGGGCCCAGTATCACTTCGGCCGGAAGAGGGCAACATTGAAAGCTTCCGATTCAGGGCGCATTCGATCAATAGTATGTCGGGTTTAAGGCGCTGTGTAAGTGTAAGCGCGGCGCGAGTTTCAGAGGCGTCGCCGACCACCTGGATTCGCGGCTCGGATTCCAATTGCTTGCGGAGGAGTTCACGAAAAGACGATTGCACAGCGGCAATTACGATCCGAACGAGACGTGACTCGGGCTGGAGTGGCGCAGCTTGAGATGGCATCAGGAGGCTATAGGAATATGAATAGAGGTTAACGAGGTGAATCGCAAGACGGGGAGGAAGAACGGCCATAATAGGCTCTGTAGAATTTCTTGTAGGCTTGATCGAGGCCTTTCGCGCCATTCAGAATGACTGCAAGCACGTGTTTCCGCCCCACGAGATTCAAGGCCTCCTCGGTAGCTTGGGTTGGCGTACGCCCCGCCCGGACTACCAGCAACGTGGCGTCAGCTCGCTCCTTCCATGAAAGGGCGTCAGTCAACGGAGCGACCGGTGGAGAATCGATTATAATCCAGTCGAAGTGTGGAGACAACGACTCCGTCATTGTCGACAGCGCACCCCTCTGCAGAAGTTCACTTGGGTTACTGCGGGGACTTCCGGCCGGCAGAAAGTAGCAACCGATTGGCTCGATACGCCGGATAAGTGAGCAAGGATCGGCACCACTCTCCAGACATTCCGCCACTCCGGGGCGGTCAGCAAGGCCAAGTTCCCTGCTGACTGCTGAGCGATGGAGGTCTCCCTCAACCAACAGCACTGAGCGCTTTCCTTCTTCAGTGAGGGTGACCGCAAGGTTAAGCGCAATCGTGGACTTTCCATCGTTAGGCAGAGGGCTGGTAATCAGAAGCTTTTTGAACTTTTCCGCGTTCCAGAGCTGGTTAAGACGCAGGCGCAGAAACCTGAGGCGGTCAGCGGTGGGGCCGCGAGGGTCGGTGTAAGCGACAATCCTGGTTTCCGGCCGCACTTTGACGGTTTCAGCTGGAGTCTGAAGGCCGAAAGGGCCGGGAGAAACGCGCGCCTCTGTGGCCTCGGCCTGATGGTCAGAACGTCGAAGCGCTTCCCAAACCCGGCTCACTGCTGCACACTCCGGCGTGACTGAGATTTACACGGCTGGAGCCAGCAGTGAGGATTCGCGTTATTCATTACGGGTGCCGAAGAACGTAAAACTCAGCTGCGCCGATGGCTAATGCGAGTACCGAACCGCTCATCCATTGAAATGTCATCTTCCAACCCCGGCGCCTTTTCTCAGACTCGGTAAAAACCAGGGGAAGACCGATCACAAGAGGAGCGCCAAATTGTTGGCTGACTTCCTTCATGGTATGTAAGGTCGGCCGGGCTAACTCCGTAACAAATGCGATTACCAACCCCAGGAACAATCCCGCACCTATACCCATCAAACTGAATTTTATACGCTGCGGGCTTGAAGGCAGGTCGGGCAGACTGGATGGTTCAACAAGACGGAACTGCTGCCCCCCCTGTTGCTTCTCCAGGCTCGTGGCCAATTGCGATTGCTGCTCTTTGCCGAGCAGATCCGCGTAATCTTGCTTGGAAAGTTCATAGTCGCGGAGGATGGTAGCCAGTTGCTGCTCCCGAACCGGCGTCAGATTAAGGCGATTCTGATACTGCGAAATGACTGCCTTCTGCTGCGTTTCGTACTTCGTAATGTTCTCGATATCCAGCCGGTTGGCTTCCAGCTGGCTCTTAAGTTGGGTGATGGAACTGTCGTCTTCCGGTGCCTCGCCTTTCGTAGTAACTTGCGCTGTGCGGACAGCTTCAGGCGCGTTCTCAGCGGGCGAGTTCCCCGATGTTCGCAGACTCTCGACCACGGCTTGTGTGGTCGAAATCTCCCGATCAATTACACGCACTTCAGGATACGAGGATTTGTAGATGTTTAATAACTTTACTTTCTCGAGTTGCAATCTGGTTAAATCGTTTTGGGCTGTCTGAAGCGGGCTCAGGGGCCGAGCGGCGTTCGGACCTGTGGCGCCCGGGACCGAAGCGCCGCGGGAAGCCAAGCGCTGATATCCGCTTATAAGGGACTCGAGATAAACGCGCTGCTGCTGCGCGCGATCGAGGCTGTTTTCCAAGTTCTGGAGTTGTAATTGGGCCCCATTAAAGATGGCCAGATTGCCCTGCAGTTGCTCCGGTAATTCGCCCAAATACTGGGCCTTGAAATCACGTACCTTCTCTTCCTGGGCAGCAAGCTTGCTCTTCGCACTATCCAGTTGCGCCTGGAGAAAGTTGGTCGTATTTGTGGCCTGGTCTTCGCGGGTCTTTAAATTAGCCTGAATGAAGAATGACGTCAACTTACTGGTTACTTGCTGTGCGAGAGCCGCCTTTTCCGCCACGAAAGATATCTTGAACGAATTGATATCTTTGTGACCGGGAGTTGGATCAGCAGGCTTGATATTGATATACTTCCGCATGAGTTCGAGGACTTCTTCGGGCGCAAGACGCTGCCGCTCTTTCGCGTACAGGCCGAACTCATCGATCAATTCGAGCAATCGGGCACGTGAAAGAACGTCCTGCGTCATCGCCTGGAGCGCATCCGCGATATTCGTTTCAGTAGTGGGGGTGACGTAGCGAGTCGGGACCTGCTGCGGGACTACAAGAAGAGTGGCCTCCGAGGTATAGCGATTAGGGATCTGGTACAGGGCCGTGACTGTTGCAAGCGATACCACGGTGGTGGTCAGCAGTATCCACCATCGCCCCCTTGCGACAATGCCCGCTACGCGTTGTAAAGTGTCGGCTGGAGAGCTTTCTATTTCCGGCATTGGCTAGAACCTTCGCTATTCATACGACAAATCCGTAAGTGCTGTCTCGGTGAAACACTGGCAGGAGCGTGACTGCTGAAGACCTCCTCGATATCTGACATTCTAATGACCCTTTCCACACTCAAAATGGAGACCGCTCCGCCGGACCGCGGAAGCCAATTACGAAGCCATTCGAACCCAATTCAAACCCAAGCGATGTTCTTTTATTGTCAATCACTTAATGCCTGAACATTGAGTTCGAAGGCTTTATACCGCCCCCCCCGGGAAACCCGCTTTTCCGGCTCACACGATCAAGAAACGTGCTGCGCCGGTCACCGCCCCTGGGTTACATTTCCGCGGCGCATTCCACCACGCCCGCAGCATACACCATCGAAAGGAGCGTCCGGCGAGTAATTCGCGTAAGGCGTTTAGTTTCAATGAAGATATTCCCGAGTCGGTTGTGAACGGAGTTCCCCTCCGAGGGCCCACCGAGAACGATAGTGGCTGCCTCGACTCTATTCAGAACCGCGAGTGCGGTCGAGAGTCAGGAGACAAATGTACTCTTCCCCCCACCAGGTGTTTCGATTCTTCTTGCATGTGCCGTTTATGGTCCGAACTATTTTATATCGCATCTTATGACTCAAGAGCCGCAAGCCCGGGAGCGCAGGCAGCCCATAGCGGAACTGAGAAATCAACTGTAGTCCATATCTGTTCACAAGTTGAAAAGCCTGAGCGTATGAGAACAGGTTAACCGGGTAGCGTGCCGGCGCTATAAGTTCTCTAAGAGCCCTGAAGAAACGCGAGGTGCGTCCTGCAAGACTAAACGCATCTGTGAACTCGATGATCAGGCTGCCGCCCTGTTTGAGCAGCGCGGCGATTCTTCCAACAAACTCTTCCGGAGCCACCATATGCGCCATAACCCCGATGCAGATGATCAGATCAAAAGACTCCGGACAGAGGGAGGCTGTCATAAAATCCTGGTGGAGAATCTCCACATTGCCGGCGAATTCCCGAGGCACATTGGCCCGAGCCGCAGACAGCATGTTTTCAGAAAGATCCAGCAGCGTAAAGCTCGTCTGTGGCCCGACAAGAGGTAATGAGATTGAACCATCCCCGCAGCCAATGTCCAGGACGCGCCGATATTGTAGACCCGCGGCCAACGATTTTACAGTTTCCGTCCGAATTTTCACATCGTATTGCCGACCGCCAAAATACCGGCGAGGATTTTCGAAAACCTCTTTAACGAGATCTTTCTTTCTCGCAGCAATAGTCATTTCCATATAGTTTCCGCACCTGTCAGGCGCTTCAATTGCTGAGCCCGGATATAACGGATCATTTCCAGATCTCTCACCTGGGGAATCCGATTCAGGTAACCAGTGATGAAACCGTAGAATAGCGCGAGAGGACTCCGGATTTGCCCGTGCAGCAACCGCGACCCACACTTTGCCAGCATAAACAGCGGATGATAGCCAGATATGTAATTCGCCCGGCCATTTTTGACGAGGCCACGCCAAGGCCCATCCGCCGATCCGGTAATGCGATGATGTACCAAGTGCAAGTCGCCGAAGCTCCTAGTGCTCCAGCCAAGCATGTTTGCCTTGACTTCGTCTATCGTGTCCCAACCTGGCGCCGGCCAAAAACCGCCTATGGATTCCCAGCAGGCTCTTCGGTAAATCTTCGTGGCCCCTCGGACATGGAAAGCAGGGTTTTCCTCGAAGCGTTTTGAGCCATCTTCCTCCAAATAGCATATGACACCGCCTCCGACGCCAAGCCGAGGGTCAAGTCGAAACATTTCGAAACACGACTCAAAGTAGCCAGCGTCAAATTCAAGGTCCCCATCCAGCTTGACGATGAAATCCCAGTCCGCAGTGGTGATTGCGCTCAAACCGTCATTAAAAGCCTCGACTACTCCTCCGCCCGCCTTGCGAAATCCACGGTTTTCACGATGAACGGCTCGGATCCACGGAACCAGGCGCGCGTGCTCTTCGATTATTCCAGGGGTACCGTCCGTCGAACCATCATTGACAATTGCCCACTCGACCGGACGGATCGTCTGGGCCATCATGCTTTCAATCGTAGATTCAAGGTGTTGCTCTTCATCCCGAACAGGCGTGATGACGATGTACTTTGGACCGATCATGCTCATGCGAATCCTCCCCGATTTCAGGGTGTTTTTTTAGACGTGCACCTGCGTTACTTTGGCCCAGCTTGGCGGTAAGTTCTTCAGTATCTCTATTCCTTCAAAGATGTTGCTTTCTCTGGCGCCATGAGCCTTCACCCAGGTCGCCATAGCGCAAACGCCTTCCTGCAAGGACTTCTTGCCGGGCTGACCGAACATGCGCTGCGCCTTTGAGTGGTCGGCAAACGCAATTTTCACTTCATTGCGCGGGTCGAGATAAATGAGTTCGCATTTTACGCCCATAGCGTCGGCGATAACGCGCGCCAGATCGTTCACGGTGTGGGGTTGGTCGGCACCCACATTGAAAATCTGGTTGCGCGCAGCAGGGAAATTCACCGATCCCGCAATCACCGGAGCGACATCATCTATATGCGTAAACGCGCGTTCCTGATTTCCGTCGCCAAAAACGGTCAGTGGCTCGCCCCGAAGCAACTGATTCATAAAAATTCCCACAACATTCCGGTACCGATCGCCAATGTTCTGCCGCTCGCCGTAAACGTTGTGCGGACGGAAGACGATGTAATCCAAGCCAAACATTTCGTGGCTTACGCGGAGTTCCTGTTCGACCGCGAGTTTGGCGATGCCGTAGGAATCCTCGGGAAGAGGCACCGTTTCCTCGGACATTGGACTCTGGCCGGCTCCATATACGGCAATCGATGAGGTGAATACAAAGCACTTCACGCCGTGATTGACGCATGCGTTGATCAGGTTGACCGATCCGATCAGATTGTTATTGTAGTTGAACCGCTTGATAAAGTGACTCAATCCCTCCGCAGCATACGCCCCAAGATGGTAGACAAAATCAAACGAATACCGATCGAATATGCGGTCGAGCAGACCATGATCAGTCACCGATCCCTTCACGAAGATCGCACCAGCAGGAATGTTTTCCCGAAAGCCTCCGCTCAAATCGTCCAAACTGACCACCCAATGACCCATGTTCAGCAAATGTTCGGCCACGTGGGATCCCATGAATCCCGCGCCGCCGGTTACTAAAGATGTCGGCATTTTTAATTCACCTTTCCTTCGGAATTAAAATCGACGATTCCGGAACTCCGCTTACGCCGAGCGAACCGCCTTCGTTTCATCCATCCGTGGTTCGGTACCGCGCCGCACGAACTCGATCGGGTCCAACAAACTGTTCCATTTAGTGGCAACCCGATACATATCCAATCGGTTGCTGACGGCGGTGGTGGGCCGAACCCATGAAATGATGCGATATCCCAGTTGCCGTATCCGCAGGTGCATCAGGAGCACGTACCGGCATCTCCGGGCGCCCTTTTCGCCAAAGTGTTTGTAATAGTAGCGATAGCCGTTCCGGCACTTCTCGATCGCGAAGCGTACGGGAAACCGGCCGACAGATTGCCCGCCGAGATGGGTTATCGATGCTTCCGTTGTAAAGCGGATACTGTACCCCGCGTCCCAAACCCGACGACAGAGATCAACCTCTTCGTATTGATAAAAAAACTGCTCATCGAATCCGCCCAGTTTGCGGAGTAGGTCGGCGCGAAACAGTACGCAACATCCGGATTGCCAGTCGACTTCGCGCTCAGAGTCGCCTTTCCAACCAGGATAAACATCCGTCAGGAAAATCCGGCTCATGTGAGCGAGGGGCCGGAGGTAGAGCGCCGCCAGAGAGGCTCGCCGCACTGTCGGGAAAGGCCGCGCGGACACCTGATACGTGCCATCGGGATTGTGGACCCTGCAACCGAAGGCGCCAGCCTCGGGATGACGATCGGCAAATTCGATCCATCGATCCAGAGACCCACGGTGGACGATAGTGTCGGGGTTCAGAATCAGAGCATATTCTCCGCGCGCTTCGCGAATACCCGCGTTGTTCCCTTTCGCGAAACCCAGATTAGCCCGGTTTTCCACTATACGCACCGAGGGAAATTGGTCTTTGGTCTTCTCCACTGAGCCATCGGTGGACCCATTATCGGAAACGATCACCTCAAATGTGAACGGGCATTCGCCGTTGAAAATCGACCGCAGACAATTCTCAAGGACTTTCCAGTCGTTCCAACAGATAATGACGATCGACAGCTTCATAACGATATTTCGCTCCTTGACGCAGAACTCCAGCCGGCAACATTCACGCGTCCGCGAGCATGAAGGTCGCGAATTCCCGATCCGGGTCCGGCTCTTCAAAAACGAGCGGTTTCGTAGGCGCGGCGGCCGTGGCCGCCGAAATCATGGCGACAAAGGCAAACCACAATATCTTCGTCTGGTCAAAATAATCAATACCAAAAAACGCCATGAGATGAGTAAACAACGACGTTCCCATACACCAGAAAAACCACTCCTGGCGACGGTCCCCTTCCGCCTGCTTTCGCGCCTTCCCAATCATGCCGAAGCCGTGCCGCAGGATCGTCATAAACAAGACCAGGGTAACCATGCCGCCCGCCGTTGCCTCAGCCACGAACTGGTTACAGGCGTCCCAAGTATCCGGTCCCCAAGCCGCATTGTCTTTCGATCCGAGGAGCCACCAACTCCCCACATTCCTGACGGTTTGGTCGATAAGAAACGCCCTGTCCCAGCCGTGTCCACCGATAAAGTCCATCCTCGCAACCAAATACCAGACGGGGGCCTTCATCACCAGGGCCAGCCCGAGCACAGTGAAAACGATACCCCATCGCACGCTCCGCATTCGTTTCCGTATCGGCCACAGACACAGCCCCAGAAATGCCGCCAGATACGCTGAGGCTGGCGTGCTGGCTCCGGAGGTGAACACGATAGCGCTGGATGCGGCAAGCCCGACTGATCCCCACAATTTCGCCTTACCACCCTTCCACAGCCAGAAAAAAAGCGGCATCAAAACCGCGCCGACCGTCCCAGCCGTGATGGAATTCGCATATACACCCTGCGCGCGAACCCTCCCATCCCGAATCCAAGGGGTGATGGTGGCGCCTTTGATGTAGCTGAACACGTTCACGCGCGTCAGATATTCGCACACCATGCAACAGGCCAAAACAGTCGCGACAGCTGAAAACATCTTTGTTACACGAAACACATCGCTCTCGTCCTGAATGAAATA
>Ga0207059_1009_pt2 | contig 29187 bp, 23 predicted proteins | sample Alteio_BWMinCont_32_FD_153273 | JGI IMG/M metagenome (GOLD analysis project Ga0207059, IMG submission 153273) | Enriched cells from forest soil in Barre Woods Harvard Forest LTER site, Petersham, Massachusetts, United States -... | ecosystem: Environmental > Terrestrial > Soil > Temperate forest >...
GTTTTGAAAACCACTTTAACTTCTGATATTTAGGAAAAAATTGAGTCAAAGCAGGGAAATTGCAATTTTTCAATTTAAAGAAAGTGTAAATATTTTTAAAGATGGAATTGTATGTGAAGGTCATGATAAAAACAGTTTTTGGAATGAAAGAATTGGGTGGAATGAGAAAATTAGCTACACATATGAAATTATTGATGCTTTATTACGCCTAGTAAAAGATGATTCTCTAATGATGGCTGCCTATTATGTTCGCAAGATACCTGTTGGTATTATGGCTATATCGATAAACAGAAGAGTATGGTGTTCGCAGCTAGAATTTTTAGTGACTTCCCCAGGGTCAGAGGCAATAGGAAGCACCTTAATTGAATTTTATGCCAATGTGCATGCTCAGCAATTAGACGCTGATAGCAGGATGTTTGTAGTGCCAGCAGGCGATCAGATTGGCGGCTATAAACAGAATCTGGAAGGCTTCTATGCGCATCATGGTTTTCACGAATCTGGAGGTGCTAGTGATATACGCCTGAGGTTATCAGGTTCAAGTCTCTGGGCTCAAGATGATGAAAATAACTGGCACCTCAAAAGTAAGATAGGAAAACTATCATTGGGTTAGTATTTTAGCCTTTTGAGTACTACTTTTAATTGATATTTTGCACAAAAAAATAGTTAGGGGTGCTATTGTATTTTTTAGCTAAAAATTGATGATAAAATAAAGACCGCATTTTTTTAGACTTAAAAGTCACTTATTAACCCGCGCCTCAGCAACCTCACTAGCCAAATTGATATAACGTTTCCTGTTTTTATCCGAAGGATCACGTTCATATTCTTTGGCTATTTTAAGTAACTCGCTTTTTCCTTCATAGGGATCAGATAGATTAGCACGTTGGCTGCTTAATCCAGGCAGCAAATATGGTTTGCGAAGAAGGAAATCGAAAACCGGTGCTGACGGTACTGCGGCGAGTCGCGTAGCGTGCCAGCTTCCGCAAAAGTCCCGCACGGACTTTTTTGAGTAGGTTCGAAATTGGTGTAAGTCTTTGATTTGACTGGCGCGCCCGGAGAGATTCGAACTCCCGACACCCAGGTTCGAAGCCTGGTACTCTATCCAGCTGAGCTACGGGCGCATAATCCCAAAGAGCTCGGCATTTTAGCAGTTTGTTATTTATTCAGCTAGTTTGGCCAAACTCGCGTGTCCTAGGACTAAACACCTTAAAAATGAAGTCAGCATCCTGTAGACTATGGCGTCTATGAAACCACTTAGCGCTGAAGAAAAAAAAATTATTCTAGACAAAGGGACTGAACGTCCTTTTTCAGGGGAGTATTGTCATTGTAATAAAGCGGGCCTTTATTCTTGTAAGCAATGTGGATCACCTTTATACCGTTCAACAGATAAATTTGATGCAGGCTGCGGTTGGCCAAGTTTTGATGATGAAGTGTCGGGTGCTGTGACGCGTTTACCCGATGCAGATGGCTGTCGTACGGAAATTGTATGCGCTAAGTGCGGTGCGCATCTAGGTCATGTATTTCTGGGCGAGGGATTGACCGCAAAAAATGTCCGACATTGCGTTAACTCAATTTCGTTGGAGTTTACTCCGCAATCCATGTCAGAGATGGGTGTCGATCCATCTATCGAAAAAACGGAAACCGCTATTTTTTCCGGTGGTTGTTTTTGGGGGGTTGCGTATTTTATGAAACAGTTACCCGGCGTTCTATCCGTGATTACCGGGTATACCGGTGGCAAAATACCGCATCCTACGTATCAGGCTGTTTGTGCGCAACGTACCGGTCATGCAGAAGCGGTACAGATTCTTTTTAATCCGAGTCAAATTTCTTATGAAATCTTAGCGAAACGATTCTTCGAAATTCATGATCCAGAACAAAGCAATAGGCAAGGTCCAGATATCGGGGATCAATATCGTTCTGAAATTTTTTATACGACGCCAGAACAAAAAGAAGTGGCTCTACAGCTGATCGATGTTTTAAACGCAAAAGGTTATTCAATTGCAACGAAAGTGACTCCCGCCACAACCTTCTGGACAGCGGAAGAAACACATCAACATTATTATGAGAAAACAGGAACAGAACCTTACTGTCATCGGTATGTCAAAAGATTTTAAATGCTCTATTTTTAGGCGGCGCCTACCTAAATAAAAGTAGGCTCCGACACAGATAGCGTAGGTATTGTTTAGCTTTAAAAGATCATTAGAGTATGCTACAACACCTTAGTTGAGTCGGGGTTACAGGGCAGTGTATTGGATTCAAGTTAGATAATTGCTACATTAAATTAGTATTTGGAACTCTCAGTCATCATTAAATTACGATCATGTCACTACCATATGTTTATACTATGCGAGCGGTTGGAAAAATTGTTCCACCGAAGCGTCAAATTTTAAAAGATATTTCATTGTCTTTTATTCCCGGTGCAAAGATTGGTGTTCTGGGTCTTAATGGTGCAGGTAAGTCCTTGCTACTACGCATTATGGCCGGTGTCGATCAGGATTTTGTGGGTGAAGCCAGAGCACTTCCGGGGATAAAAATTAGCTATTTACCCCAAGAACCACAATTAGAGCCCAGTAAGGATGTTCGAGGTAATGTGGAGGAAGCTTTTGCTCCTGTTAAAAAGCTCTTAGATCGCTACAATGAAATTAGTGCGAAATTTGCTGATCCAATGAGTGAAACAGAAATGAATCAGTTGATCGAAGAACAAAGTAAGTTACAAATTCAGATTGAGGAACAGGGTGGTTGGGAATTAGAGCGAAAGTTGTCGATCGCAGCGGATGCATTGCGTCTTCCTCCTTGGAACGCAGACGTTACTAAACTCTCAGGGGGAGAACGGCGACGTGTAAATTTATGCAAGATTTTACTATCGAACTCTAACTCTCATGATAAAAATGTATTATTACTCGATGAACCGACGAACCATTTAGATGCCGAAAGCGTTGCCTGGTTAGAACAGTATTTACTGCATTATCCAGGCACCATCGTAGCGGTTACCCACGATCGCTATTTCCTTGATAATGTGGCTGGTTGGATCTTAGAGTTAGATCGAGGTCAGGGTATTCCTTATCAAGGCAATTACTCAGCTTGGCTAAAACATAAACAAAAACGCTTGGCACAGGAAGAAAAACAGCAACTGGCCCATGAAAAAGCGTTAAAGGAGGAGTTGGAATGGGTGCATAGTAATGCAAAGGGGCGTCAAGCAAAAAGTAAGGCGCGTTTATCCCGTTATGAAGAACTGGACTCACAGGAGTTTCAGAAACGTGCTGAAACGCAGTCGCTCTACATTCCGCCAGGACCGCGTTTGGGTGATATGGTGTTAGAATTTGATAACCTTTCTAAGGGTTTTAATGGTCGTTCGTTAATTAAGGCTCTCTGCTTTAGCGTACCTAAAGGCGCAATCGTCGGAATTATTGGACCCAACGGTGCTGGTAAATCCACTTTATTTAAGTTAATTATGCAACATGAACAGCCAGATCACGGCCAAATACGCTTAGGAGAAACCGTTAAGCTGGCCTACGTCGATCAAAGTCGTGATACCTTGAATCCTGAAAACACTGTTTGGAAAGAAATTTCAGATGGACAGGACGTTATGGTGATCCATCAATTTTCAATGCCATCGCGTTCTTATGTAGGGCGGTTTAATTTTAAAGGGGTAGAACAGCAAAAACTAGTTAAACATCTTTCAGGCGGTGAACGCAATCGAGTCCATTTAGCCAAAGTGTTACGTGCAGGAGGCAATATCTTGTTACTGGACGAACCTACTAATGATTTAGATGTGGAAACTTTACGCGCATTGGAAGAAGCATTATTAAGTTTTCCCGGTTGTGCCTTGATTATTTCGCATGATCGTTGGTTTTTAGACAAAATTGCTACGCACATTTTGGCCTTTGAAAAGGATGGTCATGTTAATAATTGCATCGGAAACTATACAGATTATGAGGTGGATCGTGTAAAACGTTTAGGCGTTGGAGCTGACCTCACTGACAAACGAAACAAATATAAAAAAATAGCTTATTAATCTGTTTTATGTCAGTTTATTTGCTTGCCAATGAGCAAGAAACAAAGCAGTTCGCTGAAAAAATTGCGCAATACTGTCCTAAAAATGAGCAGCTAGTTATTTTTTTAAATGGAGAGCTTGCTGCAGGAAAAACAACATTTACGCGATTTTTTATACAGGCGTTGGGTTACCACGGTATAGTAAAAAGTCCGACTTATACCATTGTTGAAGCCTACCAATTACCGAAATATCGTATCCTGCATATCGATCTTTATCGCTTGCGTTTTTCTACCGAGGTGCTCGAAATAGGCCTGTGCGATGAATTGGATCAAGCATCGATTTTTCTTATTGAATGGCCAGAGCGAGCGACGTCTTTTTTACCCGCACCTGACATTGTGTGTACTTTTACGATGCTTGTTGCTCATCGACAGGTTGCGTTGGAATCCTACTCTGCCAGTGGTCAAAAGCTTTTACAATTGTGTTGCTTCGGAAGCTGGTTTCCTTCCTGAGTTTTCCTTTATACTCTACGGCTATGGAAACGGACGCGTATCCCGCATTTCTGATACCCACTTACCAGCCTAATGAAAAGTTGGTACAACTTATAAAAGCTGTGCGAGAATCTTGCTCAAACCAGCGAATTATAGTAGTCGATGACGGTTCCGATGCGGCTAGATCAGCTATTTTTTCAAAGATTCTCGGTTGTAATATTGAATTATTGAGGCATCCCAAGAATCAGGGAAAGGGACAAGCGCTTAAAACAGGTCTGAGGTACTGGTTAGAAACGAGTTCTCCCGGTGCCATTGGCATTGTCACTGCTGATGCAGACGGACAGCATCTGCCTCAGGATATTTTGCATATCGCTACCGCTTTTAGAAAGCATCCTTTGAGCCTCTATCTCGGTGTTCGGCGGTTTGATAAGTATTCCACACCGTGGCGTAGTCGATTTGGCAATAAATTGACTGCCTTTGTTTCACGTTTATTTATTACAATGCCCTTACAAGATACACAAACTGGCCTGCGTGCCATACCTAGAAAGTTAATGGCTACCTTGCTTAAATCAAATGCCTCAGGATATGACTTTGAGTTAGAGATGCTATTGACGGCCGGAGAAAATAAAATTACTATTCAACAAATTCCCATCCATACTGTTTATCTCAATGAAAATAACAATTCTCATTTTAATCCGTTGATCGATTCAGTAAAGATTTATTTTGTCTTTATCCGCTTTGCAGCGATATCATTGATTTCGGCAGTCATCGATTTCACAATATTTTCCTTTATGTATGGAATGAAAAAAAATATATTTTTGGCTGTATCGTTGGGACGTATTCTTTCAGCGACCTTTAATTTTATATTGAACCACCATTTAACTTTTAAAAGTGAAAATAAACCGCTGCCGGCGGCCATAAAATACGCTAGTTTAGTCAGTTGTTTAGGGTTAATTGCTTGTTGCTTGATCACACTGATTCATGATTGCGGCGTCAATATATATAGCAGTAAAATCATCGCTGAAATAGCCCTATTTATTTTATCCTTCAGCATACAGCGTTTCTTTATTTTTAATAAATCCATTCTACTGACACCGTAAGAAGCTACCATGGATGGTAAAATATTCTTTTACAAGAAGTAATTGAGTACTTGTGACCAAGGGAGTATTATTACTTGAATGAGGCTGGAAGTTATGCATGCAAGCAATAATGTGAAGCATTGTTGTATCGTGCTGTAGGTAATTTTTATTTACGTTTTGGCTAGCCCAGTTTCGATGATGAAGTATCCCTCTGTACACGATATAAAATAACTAAAAAACACATCAGGGTGCTCTAAATCAGAAATTTTTCTTCAAGACCAGGTGTGATGGTGGCGGGGTTTACACTGAGTAAATGAGCTGCGTAGCTGACATCACAACGATGTATTGAAGTAAAATGGAAATTTATAGAAGTGCCATTATAAGAAGTATAAAAAATGCCACAATACACACGACTCTCTGCTTTAAAAATTCTTGGCTTACCTAAAACAGCTAGCCCGCAAGATATCAAAAAAAGCTATTACAGCCTTAGTAAAAAATTTCATCCAGACAAAAGTGCAGGTAAATTAGCTGTAGAAATAAATGAAGCAACAGAGAATTTTAAAAAAATTAGTATTGCTTATTCTTTTTTAAAAGATAACTGCATAAATTCAGAAAATCCTGTTATTTTTTCGGGATATTCTGTTGTAGTTTTGACCAGACCAGAACGAGTTATAGAGCAAAAAACAAAGAATGCATGTGAAAAATATATATTTAATCTGAAAAAAAAACAAATAACACTACAGAAAAAAATAACCGAAATCCAAGAGCGTATTCAAACCTTGTCTGTTCAAAAACAGAAAGCAAAATTATCTAAGAAAGCATACATAGCATCTGCGATACAAAAGGATGAAAAAGATTTAAAAGCATTAAAAATAGAAGCATTAGAGCTGAGGGATAGTATAGAAAGCTTAAAAAATTACCAGTGTTTAATTACGAAAATTTTATTAGATTTCGACATACAACGAGAGTATGTTGAAATTCTAAAATATCGCTGTTCTATTGAATCAAATGAATCAAAGACTAACGATCAAACAAATTTATATGCAGAATCAATTGTTGACATATCGGCTGCATGCCTTTGTTTCTTTTATTTAACACCTCGAGATACTGAGATTACGCCAGAACAGCTTAAGAAAACAATTCAATTGCTATTGTTACATATGCGGAAAGTTTATGTAGAATCTGATGCTGATTACAGCCAATCAGCAGATCCTACAGGGTTAAACTATCTTTTATCATTGATATTACACATGCTGATGAGTAGTAAAACGATAGAAGCGAGGTTAGCGTCGCAATGGTTAATTCAATCTATTCTTGAAAACAAAGATACTTGTGATCAATTGATGGTACTCAATGTTTCTGATTTTCAAATAGAAAAAATAAAAACATGTATAACAACAGTAGGACAATTACTGGGTTATAACAATATATTTTTCCATCAGATACTTGCGATATTACCTAATTTTATTCAGGAAAAAGTGCAACAAATTTTTCAAGAGCGGATTTTTCAAGAGCGGATTTTTCAAGAGCAGCAAGCTAAACATTCGTTAAAAAATATATTTGTTCGTTGCTGTCAAGCCTTAAATAGCGATGGAAAAAAAAACAATAGAGCAAATCGTTTCATGGATTTTATAGAACTAAGCGGCGACCGTTTGGCAGAAATCTTCGATCAAGTGCTACAGAAAGATATACAAAGAGATACAGGGATACTGAGTTCAAAGCAAACAGAAAATGTGGCGCATGTAAATGAAAAAACAGTTGTATCTTATTTGTGTAGCGAGTTATTTTTTATAACGGATTTATTAAAAGGGTTGTATCTACATATTTTAAAAAATCCCTATAAAATTACTGATAGTAACCTTGCTATTTTGATGAAAAATATACATGTATTAAATCAGCGGCAATATATAATAATCCAGACCATATTTTATATCTTTTGCAGAGTTATGCCAGCAACATATACTCGTCATGCTGATTCATTACCAATGACACCTAAGAAGTATTTTATTTTATTTGTGGAAAATATTGTCGATAAAGAACGGAATAATCTGGAGCATAAAGCTAAGCGTTTGGGTTCTGGTGAGAATCAGGATAGGGGTGAAGGTATGTATAGCGTAACAGCGATAAATATTGCGATAAATACGTATGGAGATGTTCTCAATTTATTAAAACAATTAGATACGCCAAAAGATTTTTTTTGCACTTATTCTGATAAAGGCGTTAAACAAAAAAGTATTTTGTCTGATCAAGAGATCCAACTTGTTGGGCTGCTGCAAGCAGGGGTTGGTTGTTTCAACCTGCATCAGTGGAATGCAATTTTAAATCAAGATGGTGAAAGTAAATTTTTCATCGAATTAGTAGAATTGTATTTACATAGTCTTTCTTTCAATCCATTGCAGCATGAAATAGGTGAAAAAATGTCTACAAGATTATTTCATTTGATAGATCAACAAATATTGTTGAAAAAAGAAATGCAAACTAGTACAAGTTTATCTCAAAGAGTTGATGAATTAAATTACGATGTAAATAATAGTAAAAAACAAAAATCAATTCAGCTGTTTAGACTTAACTATTTGCTTCTAAAATTAGAAAACCTGTATTTTGAAATAGAGAATATAAAACAAGCTCAAACTCAATCGAATTATTGTGACGTATTGATCTGGTTTGTATGTATGGATGATAAGTCGAATTTCAATTATTTTGTTTCTTGTTGTGATCAAGCAATTGGTGTTATAAATAATGAACTTCCGCTATTGTTTGATTCTAGAGAGTTAATTAGAACCTGGTTTCCAGAAAATGAATTAAAAAATAGATATTATGCTTCAAAAGTTGCCATACATCCCGAACATTTTACGCCTGAAATCTGGAAAACATTTTTATTGTACATTCAATCATGCATAACTATTCATAATATTGATAAAAAGGAAGTTTTAATTGAAAAGATAAATGAGATTAAAATGCCTCTTGTTTTGAAAAAACAGAATCATTTTATGGAGCAAATAGAAAGTTTATTGAAATATCATGATTTGTTTTTTATGGAAAAGCAAATTGCCTGCGATAGTGTCGTAGAATTATTTCGTGAATCAAAAAAAGATCAAAGAGCTATTATGGAAGAATTAAAAAATTTACAAGGTAGCTTAGATCAGGTGCAAACATTACTTCTTCTGGAACAGCCTGATCGAAAAACATTACAAAAAACGAATGAATCGGTGAATCGTTTGATGCAAACAATTACTAAACAGGAAGAGGAATTGAATAAAATATACTTATACAGTATGGAAAAAATAAACAAATCCATATGGCGTTGTAAATGTGAAATAGAAAGTTTCGATATTTTTCGTCAAAGAACGAGATTTGATCTAGCGGCGTTACAGATTCATAATGCCAATGATTGGGATAACATACCAAAAAAAATACAAGAAAAATCTGATGAATTGTTTTATCAGCCGCAAACAAAATTCAAAACAGGAGTCGTTAAGACGGAAGTTGATTGTAGATTTGTATTTAATTGTTATATAGAACAACAAAAAAAATTATTTCAAAAAAATATTAAAGAATTTCATTTATTAAGAAATTTTTGTTATGAACAGAAATTTATTATTGAACATTGCAAAAATCGATTAAAAAAAATAACAGAAATAAAAGAATCACAAGATGATTATGAAAAATTAAGAGAAAAAGTAGAAGAAAAGAATGGGAAAATTAGTAAATGGATTACAATGTATAGTGAAATATTTTTCGATCCATGTATTAATGATTCTGATTTAACACAATGTTCAGTTTATTTGGACAGGCTGTCCTTCTTTTCAGAAAGGAAAAACGAAATAATTCATGCTTTCAAAGGTAATAAAACCAGAGATTTTTCATTATTCTTTCCAGAAGAAGATTGTATTGAAGTTCTGATCGCTCAAATTAATAATATGAGATTTTTGGAAATCGATCATGCGTATAGAAACAGTACAATTACTGAGTTGCATGTACTGAAATCGCGTATAATAAAGCATCGTGAAGAAATTCAAAAACAATCAGAGCAAATATCAAGGATTATTGATTTCTCTTGTAAAGATTTAAATATTAAAATAAAAAAACTATTTGAAATTTTTACAGCTGATGAGAAGGATTTATTATTAATAGATTTTGCACAGCTGGATCAACAAATGCTAGATTTTTTTCAGCATTATGAAATTTTAGAAAAATTAATAAGAGGGTATGAGGAAATAGGCTTGCCTATGTGCCATAACCAGGAAGAAGTGAATACTGCATATAATAATTTACAATTATTTTCTCAATATGTTGATATACTAAAATTTAGATCTTCTGTTGCAAGTGTACCATCTAGGAAAAATAAAAGGAATTTTGAAGAAGGGGCGGCCGTTATTCCTTCTCTAGAATGTAAGAGTCCAGAATTAAGAGCCGATGCTTTCCATGAAAAGGTAAGCAGTCCAGTAACTACCACAGCGCCATTAGAAACAGGAGAAATGAGTGAGTCGGATAGCCCTGACGGAACTGGAACGCAAACAGATAGTTTGGAAAATCTATTCAGGACTGTGAAGAGTCTCTTGGATAAGGAGCAGCACTCTTTTAATTTATTTTGTGAATTAAAAAACATAAAAAAAGAAATAGATGATCAAGTGATAAATGATCAAGTGAAAGATAGAACTCTGCAAACACAACTTTTAAGTAGTGTGATGAAAAGGATTGAAGAGTGCGAGAAGATGATGTATGAGACAAAAAATGAAAAAACTGCGCTATCGAATCAATCCATTCGATTACTGCTTTCGCTGCTACAAAAAAATGCAGCGATCGATATAGAAAATCTGAATGGAGCATTGCATTTCTTAGACGAATCACAACAACGACCGCTACAGATTCTCATTGCTGTATCAGAAGAAAATAATGTTTGTTTAGTTCAAATACAAACAGAAGACGACGCGCGTTTTGCTTTTAATATATTTCCTTATGATGTTTTACCTAAGGAATTACGTGAATCCTTGTCTTGCATAGCAAGACAAGGATTTTTACAGACAGATCAGCCTGCTGCACTATTAATGAATGCGCTTCGGCGACGACTTTCTGAATTGGTAACAACCTCTCACCAAGAGCAACAAGCAACAGGAGAAAACAATGGTGACTATATCACAGCTCTGACTGGATTAGCTGTATCAGCAAGCCAAGTGATGTGCGAAGTGATAAAATGTTTGGCCTGGAATGACAATATTAAAAAAATGAATGCGAGTGAGATAACTCAATTTGAAATTTTATGCAAACAGCGTCATGATTTACATGAACACTTATGCTTACAATGTGCTACCTTACAAAAAAAAATAAGTAGCTTTGAAGAAAAATATTACTGTATGGATGACAGTGATAAATGTAAGATGCACAAGCATTTAGATCGGATGAAAATATCGAGCACTTTGTTTCTATTACAGAGCATAATAATGATGCTAGGGCAGCCGCAAGAAGCGTTTTTTCCTGATGCTCATGATTCTGTTCAAACACTTTCACCACCTTGTTTTTCTGCAGCATGTAGCCCTGCTGGTTTTTGGTGTGTTCCTCCTGGCGACGTTACAGCTTGTGGTAGTTCGAGCAATTGTGAGTATACCGCCTGTATTTAAATTTGATAAAATTTGAATTTGAAAATTAAAAATTTCAATAAAGCTCCACTTACTTGTATCAGTATACTGGGAACAACATGGGTGTTGCAGTATGGAGTTGTAGCTGCATCGCTTGAATCAGGCCTTTGCCATGCCTGCTTCTTGGCAATAGTAAGCGACCAGCTTGGATAATTTTTCCTGTTTGATCGGCTTATAGGCAACGGTGTTGATGCCTGCCTGTAAACAATTGGCATGAATTTTTTGGTCATAAAAACTGGTGAGGGCTACGATGGGAGTTGTTTTCTTTGCAGAGCTTAGTTGACGAATTGCCGTGGCCGCTTCAATTCCGTTCATACCAGGTAACCCTATGTCCATAAAAATAAGTTTATAAGCATGTGCATCTACTTTGTTTAAGGCTTCTTCGCCACTTTGTGCTATTTCTACAAAAAAACCCAAATTCCACAGCATTTTTTTACATACAATTTGCAAAACAGGCGAATCTTCCACAAGCAAAATTCTTGCTTTGGAGTGAACCAGATCAACACTATCTTGCCCATGCTGTTTGATGTCAAACTCTGTGGAAAGCGACGATAATCTATCGACCAAACTCAACAAAGAACGCGCAGAGGCTTGTAGGTCCTGAAAGTGGAGTCTTCGATCAAGATCAGGTTCTGCTTTATCTAAAAAGGTCACTATGCTAAGGATATCTGTTAGTGATGCACGGAGTTCACGGCTTAATTTGCTCAAACTGATGGGTAATTTGAAATTTTTCACCATCGTCAGTACTCCCTTTGTAGTTTTTTTTATCATGTAATGATCGTTTTATTATGACTCGCTTACTAATGTTACGCACGCTACTGACATAATTTCATGGTAAATATTTTGTGCAGTAAAAATTGATAGCTTTTGGCTTAAATGAGTGTAATAAATTAGCTATAATCTCAGTTATAATCTTTTAATAGTGGCATCGCAAGATTTTTCGTCGTTGTGTCGTTGTATTGAAGTAAAATAGCATCTTATAAAGATGTTCCCTGTATACAATGGAGAGTACTATATCGCTCGTACGTGAAGATGCGAATCTTTTTAACTCACAGCGAGCGGTATGCCTGATCACATGACTGGCAAAAGCAAAGCTTCCGCGCAGTCATTCAAGGAGAGAATCGCGATTCTTTCCTTGAAAATCCTCATCGCGCAAAGAAAGTACTTAAAGTGGCGAATTCGCACTGCAAGTACAATGGGTATAGGTAGTGAGGGTTGGTTTCTGCCTATTTTGTTCGTATAACGGTCAATTGCTTGCTTTAGCTTTTTTCAAAATACCGTGTACCGTACAATGGAAGCGTTTTTAACGTTACTGTTAATAATTCAAGAGATTTTCTATGTCCTTGCAGAGAAGCTTAAAAATTAAGGTAGCTGTTTTATATGGTGGTTGTTCCGGCGAGCACGAAGTATCACAGCGATCGGCGGCGGCAGTTATAAAAAATTTAGACAAAAGTCAATTTGATGTGCGGCCTATTGCCATTGATAAACAAGGACACTGGTTCGAAAACGATATTAAGCAATTGGTTATTAATGAATCCATGCCCATCAAAACGGCTTCGTCACGAGAATTTTCACCACTGGAAGCTATCATCGGCCAGCCATGTAAAGTGTTTGGTGATGTTGTTTTTCCAGTTTTACATGGTCGATTTGGTGAAGATGGGACCGTACAGGGTTTATTGGAAGTACTTGGAGTCCCTTATGTAGGAGCCAATGTATTGGGTTCGGCGCTGGGTATGGACAAAGAAGTTTCCAAGCGTTTGGTAGGTGTAGACGGCATTCTTACAGCGCCTTTTTTGTCTATTAATTTAGGTCAGTGGCAAAATAAGCAAGCAGAGCTTACAAAGGAAATTCAAGAAAAAATCCGCTATCCTCTCTTTGTAAAACCGGCTAACACGGGCTCAAGTTTAGGTATCAGTAAAGTAAAAGAACCAGCCGCATTGGCATCGGCTATCGAAATAGCTTTTTGTTATGATATAAAAATTTTGGTCGAACAGGCACTGGATGTTCGAGAAATTGAAATTGCTGTGTTGGAAAATTTACAATACGGTGAAGCACCGTTAGTTAGTACGATAGGTGAAATCGTACCTCGTCACGAATTTTATTCCTACGAAGCAAAATATTTGGATGAACATGGCGCTGCACTTATCATCCCTGTCGTCTTGGAATCGTGCCAATCGAATCAGATAAGAGATTTTGCGGCAAGGATTTTTACAGGTCTAGCCTGTCAAGGTATGGCGAGAGTCGATTTTTTTATAGAAAAAACCACGGAAAAAATTTATTTTAATGAAATTAACACGATTCCAGGCTTTACTAAAATTAGCATGTATCCAAAATTATGGGCAGCATCGGGTCTATCTTATCAACGCTTGCTAACGCAGTTAATTAAATTGGCACTACAGCGACACGAGCGTATGTCTAGATTGAAGCATTGCTAGCACAGGGCAAGTACGTGATCGGATATTAATATTTGTTTAAGATTAGTTTGTTAACTTCATCATTCATAATAATAAGAAAGAAATGGAGCTGTGCAAAACTAATATGCGATGTCCAAGGAGTGTAATTTATGCCTAAAACTGAACAATTGAATAAGCAATTGATTGAGGCGCTGAGGCCTGGAACGATAGATAATCGTAACGGAGCGAGTGTAGAAACTATTCGTGATCTTTTAAAACAAGGCGCTGCCCCTGATTGCATCGATACTAATTGTCCAAAAGACATGCGTCGTGGATACAATTATAGGGGAATACATTATGTAAGCTTCTGTAAGAATGAAAACTCCATAGAGATTTTATTGCTACTTATGCAGTATGGAGCTGATATTAATGCAGTTGCTGATAGAAAAATTACAGCACTGCACTTAGCAGCTTTCTATGATAGAGAGTCGCATGTGCGATTGCTGTTGCAACATGGAGCTAATGTGAATGCTCAGGATGATGGTGGACGTACAGCATTGGCATTTGCTGTGCGCCGTAAATGCAAACGAGAGGACGAATTAACAGAAAACAACCTAGGAACAGTAAAATTGCTGATAGCGGCTACTTTATTAAAAAATCCAAGTACAGCCCAGCCTCCTTTCGATGACTTTACGGACAATCCCCAGTCCGCTTGGAATTCCTATATAGGCTTGGTTCTTCCTAGCGATAACTTCAAGTGTATGAGAAAGGCAGTTGTACGCAGCTGGCATTGTATTGACTTGGAAATTATAAAGATGAAAAATGAAAAAATTCCTGGTACAGAATTTTCATTTTATGATGTTTGCAAGGAAGAAAATAGAAAAAAATTAGCCGATATGTGTAAAGATCCAGAAACAAGAAGCGCATTGCAAGCGCAAGCCACGGATATTAAGTTAAAATTTCCTCACTGTTACGCTTTAATAATGGCTAACTTCCACAAAGGAACCCTTGAAGGTAGAGCTTTAATGCCATTATGCGTTTACAATAAGTACAATGAGAATGGCGATACATGCTTACCTGAAGACCTTTGGATAAAGATCTTTAAAAATGCAGACCTTTGGAGGAATATTTTGCAATATTTACCGGAGGAAGATGTGAGAAACGTTGCAAAGGTATCCTATCTTTTTTTTAAAGCACCCAGTCCTAAAGTAGAAAAAACCTCTGAAGAGCAGCCTCAGAATCGTACTACGTGTTCTATACCGCTTCGTACTTGAAGATACGAATTCGCAACTTCAAGTACTTTGGGTATATATTGTAATAACGTAGCTTTTCTTCGATATGGCTTCGTGCAAATGGGAACCAGTCGTTTGCAGCGACTCCAGTCTGTATGCATCACTGTTTCTTGTAGGGTAAGGGCACTTTTATAAATTGCTACTTTACTTTAATACGAGGTTGTATAATGACTGAAAGGTTTACTAAGTTTTGGTAGAAGAGCGATGTTGCAGCATTATTTTCCTATTCTTGTGTTTATTTTTTTTGGTCTTTTTATTGGAGTGGCTGCTTTGTTTATTGGTTGGTTTGCCGCACCTAATCGACCGAATGTAGCTAAATTATCGCCGTATGAATGTGGATTTCCAGCCGCCAATGATGCACGTTTACCCTTCGACGTACGTTATTATTTAGTAGCGATCCTGTTTATTATTTTCGATTTAGAAACTGCCTTTTTGTTTCCTTGGGCGGTTTCACTGAGGCATATAGGCTTGCCAGGTTTGACGGCAATGGGATTGTTCATTGGGATTCTGTTGCTTGGCTTTATTTATGAATGGAAAAAAGGTGCGTTGCAATGGGAGTAGAATTTTTACTCAAACAACAAGGGTTTGTAACGGTTTCGTTAGATAAGCTGCTGGCGTGGGCACGTAGCGGATCCTTGTGGCCTATGTCTTTTGGTTTGGCCTGTTGTGCAGTAGAAATGATGCATTCAGCTGCTGCCCGCTATGACCTAGATCGTTTTGGTCTGGTATTTAGACCCAGTCCAAGACAGTCTGATGTCATGATAGTCGCTGGGACACTATGCAATAAAATGGCGCCCGCGTTGCGGAAGGTCTACGATCAAATGGCAGAACCACGCTGGGTCATTTCCATGGGCTCTTGTGCCAATGGAGGAGGGTACTATCATTACTCTTATTCCGTCGTGCGTGGCTGTGACCGTATTGTTCCGGTCGACGTATATGTTCCTGGCTGCCCACCAACTGCCGAAGCACTGGTTTACGGTATCATACAGCTTCAAAATAAGATAAATAAAACACGTTTCATCGAGCGAAACTGATGTCAGAAAGTCATGATCTTGTGCACGCTGTTCAACGTCGTTTTGGCGATCTTGTTCAATCGTTAACGGTGTCACTGGGCGAGGTATCATTAGAAATTGCTCGAGAGAAATTGCAGGAAGTTTGCATAGCTCTACGGGATGAAAAAGTTTTTGCGTTTGCGTTGTTGCTCGATGTCTGTGTAGTCGATTACCAAGACTATGGAGTTAGTGAGTGGGCGACTGAGCGTACAACATTGACGGGGTTTGAGCGAGGCGTCGACAGCAGCAGTCTTAAAGAACGTTCCGTTATTTGGAATAAACCACGTTTTGTTGTGGTATATCATCTATTGTCGATAATACATAACCATCGTCTACGTCTGCGTGTCTTTGCGGAGGGAGAACCGCCGCTGCTTTCTTCCGTTAATAATATTTGGCCTTCTGCAAATTGGTATGAGCGTGAAGCGTTTGATCTGTATGGTGTTGTGTTTGAGGGCCATCCTGATTTGCGGCGCCTATTAACGGATTATGGTTTTGTAGGCCACCCTTTTCGTAAGGATTTTCCATTGATTGGACATGTGGAGGTTCGCTATGATGCAAATGAAGGACGTGTTATTTATCAATCGGTTACCTTACCATCGCGCACTTTAACGGCAAAAACCATTCGTAGAGCGCCTAGCAAAACACCTCCCCCCACGCCAGAGCAAACCTGATAATGCCAGAAATACGCAATTATACCTTGAACTTTGGGCCGCAGCACCCAGCCGCTCATGGTGTGTTACGTTTAATTTTAGAGCTAGATGGTGAGGTTATACAATCTGCTGATCCACATATTGGCTTATTACATCGCGCTACTGAAAAGCTAGCGGAGTCTAAGCCATACAATCAAAGTATTGGTTACATGGATCGCTTGGACTATGTGTCTATGATGTGTAATGAACATGCTTATGTACTGGCGATTGAAAAAATGCTAGGTGTGGTGCCACCGAAACGTGCGCAGTATATTCGTGTCATGTTTGATGAAATCACGCGGATTCTTAACCATTTATTATGGCTAGGGGCGCATGCGCTGGATATCGGTGCAATGACCGTTTTTTTATATTGTTTTCGCGAGCGTGAAGACCTTATTGATTGTTATGAAGCGGTATCAGGTTCTCGTATGCACGCTACTTATTATCGTCCTGGCGGCGTGTATCGTGATTTGCCGAATAAAATGCCACATTATAGACCTTCACGGTGGCATGATGAAAAAGCAGTGCGTGAAATGAATGTCAATCGAGAAGGGTCTTTACTGGATTTTATTGAAAATTTTACGGTTCGTTTTCCCAAATTAATTGACGATTACGAAACTTTACTGACAGATAATCGAATTTGGAAGCAACGTACCGTAGGGATTGGTGTGTTATCACCAGAAAGGGCATTGGCATTAGGTTGTACAGGTCCCGTGTTACGTGGATCAGGCGTAGCATGGGATTTGCGAAAGAAACAGCCTTACGAAATTTATGAAGAGCTTGATTTTGATATTCCTATTGGCAGTCAAGGTGACTGTTATGATCGCTATCTTGTTCGTATCGAAGAAATGCGTCAATCCACGCGCCTCATTAAACAATGCATTACATGGTTGAACCAGCATCCAGGTCCGGTAGTAATTGATGATCACAAAATTGTTCCGCCAGATCGTGTCCATGTAAAGACTGATATGGAATCATTGATTCACCATTTTAAATTATTCAGTGAGGGCTATTGCGTACCGGAAGGTGAGGCCTATGCCGCTATTGAGCATCCTAAAGGTGAATTTGGTATTTATTTAGTATCAGATGGTGCTAATAAACCGTATCGCGTTAAAATACGCGCGGCTGGTTTTCCACACTTAGCTGCCTTGAATGAATTAGTTTCAGGACATATGATAGCTGATTTGGTAGCTATACTGTCCAGCCTTGATATCGTGTTTGGTGAAATCGATCGATGAAAGAAACAAAAAGCAGTGTCGTAATTTTATCGGAGGCGCTAAAGGCGGGTATTGAAAAATGGACAAAAAAATATCCACCTGAACGACGGCAATCAGCGGTATTGCCAGCACTAACCTTAGCACAAGAGCAAAATCAGGGGTATTTATCCAGAGAATTAATTGATGCCGTTGCGGATTATTTAAATATGTCTCGTGTGGCGGCTTATGAGGTTGCTACCTTTTATTCCATGTATGAGTTGCAACCGGTCGGTAGATATAAAATAGGTATCTGCACCAATATCTCTTGTATGCTTCGCGGCTGTGACAAAATTGTGAAACATTTAAAAGATCGTTTGCAGATTGATTTTGACGAAACAACTTCTGACGGTCAGTTTACTTTGAAGGAGGTAGAGTGCTTGGGCGCGTGCGTGAACGCACCCGTTGTTTATGTTGGGCAACGTTATTACGAGGATTTAACACCCCAAAAAATTGATGAAATTTTGGATGAACTCAATGGCCAATGACGTTTGCTTTCGTACACTGCACTTTGAACAACCATGGAGCTTAGCCAGTTATCGTCGTGTTGGCGGCTATGAAGTTTTGGAAAAAATATTACGTGAAAAAATTCCTCCAGAGCAGGTGATTGCCGAATTAAAGACGTCTTGTCTGCGTGGTCGGGGTGGTGCTGGATTTCCGACTGGTTTAAAGTGGAGCTTTATATCGCGCGCTGCTCCAGGGCAAAAGTACGTTTTGTGTAATGCGGATGAAGGTGAACCAGGTACCTGTAAGGACAGGGATATCATGCGCTATAACCCACATCAGCTTATCGAGGGTACTGCTATTGCTGGTTATGTCATGGGTGCGACTGTTGCTTATAACTACATTCGTGGCGAATATCACGAGCCTTTTGAGCGCTGTGAAGCTGCCTTGCAAGAAGCATATATGGCTAATTTGTTAGGCGATAATATTTTTGGCTCTGGTTTTAATTTTCAGTTTTACAATCATCTGGGTGCTGGCTCCTATATTTGTGGTGAAGAAACAGCTTTGATGGAGTCTTTGGAGGGAAAAAAAGGTTTTCCTCGTTTTAAACCGCCTTTTCCAGCCAACTACGGTTTATATGGTTGCCCGACTACGATTAATAATACTGAAACGTTGGCGTCTGTTCCTGTTATATTACAAAAGGGTGGTCGATGGTTTTTAGAGCTGGGTAGGCCAAACAACGGAGGTTGCAAAATCTTTAGTGTCACAGGACATGTAAATAAGCCAGGGAACTATGAAGTTCCATTAGGGATATCGTTCAAAGCACTATTAGCCCTAGCTGGAGGTGTAAAGAACGGTCAAAAATTAAAAGCGGTGATTCCTGGGGGTTCTTCGGCGCCGGTATTGACTGCTGAAATCATGAATAATACGGACATGGATTATGATTCGATCAGTAAAGCAGGTTCTATGTTGGGTTCCGGTGCCGTAATTGTGATGGACGAAACGACGTGTATGGTAAAAATTTTGGCGCGCATTGCTCATTTTTATAAAGAGGAATCCTGTGGTCAGTGTACACCCTGTCGTGAGGGTACAGGTTGGATGTGGCGTGTGCTGCATCGCATTGAACATGGTCAAGGGTGCTTAGCTGATCTAGATTTACTGGATAGTGTAGCGGGTAAGATCATGGGACACACGATTTGCGCGCTAGGGGACGCTGCTGCAATGCCAGTGCAAAGTTTTATAAAGCATTTTCGGGATGATTTTATCGAACATATTACATATAAGCGTTGCCCAGTAGGTGATCCACACGAATAAGCGTGTTGAGTGTACCCTGAAAGAGGGAAAGCCTGTGCCAGTTGTAGCATCGCTTTTTCACTGTTATGACAACGATGCTAAAAAGTAAAGCCATGATAGATATTGAAATAGACGGTTGTCCACTACAAGTTACACAGAATACCACCATCATTGAGGCGGCGGATCAAGTTGGTATTTATATTCCTCGTTTTTGCTACCATAAAAAACTCTCCATTGCGGCCAATTGTCGGATGTGTTTGGTAGAGGTGGAGAAATCCGGTAAACCGTTACCAGCTTGCGCAACGCCGGTTACAGCAGGCATGAAAGTGTTTACTACGTCTCGGAAAGCAAAAGAAGCACAGCGTTCCGTCATGGAATTTTTATTGATCAATCATCCGTTGGACTGTCCTATCTGTGATCAAGGTGGTGAATGTGAGTTGCAGGATTTGTCTTTAGGTTATGGTCAAGACATTTCTCGCTTTACTGAAGGAAAGCGAGCGGTGAAAGATGATAATTTGGGTACACTCATTGCTAGTGAGATGACGCGCTGTATTCAATGCACGCGCTGCGTACGTTTTGGACAAGAAGTGGCTGGTATTAAGGAATTGGGCACATTAAATCGCGGTGAAAATTTGCAGATTGGTACTTATGTAGAACACAGTCTCGTATCCGAATTATCAGGTAATATGATCGACCTATGTCCTGTAGGGGCACTGACGTCTAAACCCTTCCGTTTTCGTGCACGTGCTTGGGAATTAGAACAACGTCCCTCCATTGCGACACACGATGGTTTGGGTTCCCATATTTACTTACATATACGTCGTGAACAAGTACTGCGTGTAGTGCCACGAGAAAATGAAGCGATTAATGAAACTTGGCTATCAGATAGAGATCGCTATAGTTACTTGGGTATTCATGCCGAAGATCGCCTCATGAAGCCCCATATCAAAGAAAACGGCCGATGGTTTATTGTCGATTGGGAAACCGCTGTAGAGAAGCTCATGCAAGGATTTAAAACAGTCCTACAGAGAAAAGGTCCTCATTCTATGGGCGCCTTAATATCCCCTAGTAGTACCACAGAAGAACACTATCTTTTACAAAAATTGTGGCGTGGTTTAGGTAGTCAAAATATTGATCATCGTCTACATCAAACGGATACTTCTGATCAAGCGCAGGCAGCGCTTTATCCTCCAGGCATATCATTGCCGGAACTAGAGCGGCAAACATGTATTTTGCTAGTAGGTTCGAATATTCGACGTGAGCAGCCTTTAGCAGCAAATCGTTTGCGTAAAGCGCAGTTAGCAGGCGCAGAAATAGTAAGTATTAATTGCTTGGATGTAGAATTTCCTTTTCAACTGAAGGAAAAAATTCTTACGAGCCCACAGGAATTCGTGTTTACTTTAGCGGCTGTTGCCAAGGCCTTAGCCGGGGATGCACTTGCTTTATCACTCGTAGATAATCTGGTTACTCAACAACATGTAATCTTAGCGCAACGGCTGAAAGCAAAAAAATCTGCTATTATTTTGGGGGCTATCGCACACAATCACCCGCAAGCTGCCTTGATCCGGCAGTTAGGTCAATGGATTGCTAAATACAGTGGGGCGCAGTGTGTGCACTTACTGGAAGGTGCTAATCATGCGGGTGCTTGCTTGGCAGGCGCACTTCCTCATCGATTACCTGGTGGTGTCACGGTCACAGAGCCTGGTTTATCGGCACATGAAATGTTTAGTGTTGGACTGAAAGCGTATTTACTCGTCAATGTTGAGCCGCCCTTGGATTGTGCAAATCCAATGCGCGTAACCCAAGCGTTGCAACAAGCTGATTGGGTAGTGGCACTGTCAACGTTTAAAGCCAAATCTTTACTAGATTGTGCGGATATAATGCTGCCGATGGCGAGTTTTGCAGAAACGGCTGGCAGTTTCATGAATATCGCTGGCCATTGGCAAGATTTTATGCCAGCCATTACTCCGCGAGATCAGTCAAAACCAGGATGGGAGATCTTAAAAATATTGGGCAATTCATTTGCATTGGCTGATTTCGATCGTGTCGATCATGCAACCATTCACGATGAATTAAAGCGGATATTAGAGGAAGAAAAAGTAGAGATAGTGTCGTCAGCAGCAGCGCTTTCGTTGCCATCGTTAGTAAAGCTACCACAGTGGAAAGTAACGAGGATTACAGAATGGCCACTATATCGAAGCGATAGTTTGGTGCGCCGGTCACAGGCTCTGCAAGGGTCAGCGGGTCAGGATAAAGTTGGCGTTGGCATGAACTCCAGTTTAGCCGAAACGTTGAGGCTAAAAGAAAATCAAATGGTAAAGGTTAGTCAAGGTGAAGGAAGTGCGAGATTAACCGTGTTAATTGATGAACGGTTGCCTGATGCCTGTGTTTGGATTCCAGCGGCTTGTGAAGAAACGGCCATGTTGGGTGAGTCGTTTGCAGAGGTGGAGATCAATGCTGAATGATATATTTTTATTAATTTGGATCATCATTAAGATCTTGGTCATCGCCATCCCTTTGTTAATTACAGTCGCTTATCTTATGTTTATTGAGCGAAAAGGCATTGGTTTCATGCAATCTCGTATTGGCCCCAATCGGGTAGGGCCGTTGGGATTGTTACAACCGATTGCTGACGTGATCAAATTAGTTAGCAAAGAAAGTATTGTCCCTTCAGTTTCTAATCGTTACCTGTTTATTTTGGCACCTGTTATTACTATTGCACCTGCGTTTGCTGCATGGGCAGTCATTCCCTTCAGTGCAGGGTTGGCATTGACGCAAATTAATGCCGGTGTTCTGTATCTTTTTTCTATTACTTCTCTGGGTGTTTACGGTATTCTGATCGCAGGTTGGGCGACGAATTCAAAATATGCTCTCTTGGGTTCTTTACGTGCAGCAGCACAGACTATTTCTTATGAAATAGCGATGGGCTTTACCTTTGTCGGTGTTTTATTGGCGGCAGGTAGTATGAATTTGCACGATATCGTCATGAAGCAACGGGGTGGATTATGGCACTGGTATTGGTTACCGCTATTACCTTTATTTTTCACTTATTGGATTTCTGGTATCGCAGAGACAAATCGTGCGCCGTTTGATCTAGCAGAAGGGGAGTCTGAGATCGTGGCTGGTTTTCACGTAGAGTATTCTGGTGTCGCATTTGCTTTGTTTTTTCTTGCCGAATATATGAACATGATCTTGATTTCGGCGATTGCTGCCTTGCTGTTTTTAGGAGGTTGGTTGTCTCCCTTTCAAGGGATTCCTGTTTTGAATGACGCATTATTATGGATTCCTGGCATTATGTGGTTATTTTTAAAAATGGCTGGTTTTTTATGGCTATTTATTTGGTCACGGGCTACTTTTCCCCGTTATCGTTATGATCAACTCATGCACTTGGGTTGGAAGGTGTTGATTCCTATTACTTTACTTTGGATTGCCATCGTTGCATTGGCAGTGCAATGCAGGGTGGCGCCGTGGTTTACTTCATGAGCTTATTGAAAAAAATAGTATATACATTAAAGACTTTTACATTGTGGGAACTTTTTAAAGGACTCGCTGTAACTGGGCGGCATTTTTTTACAAAAAAAGTGACCATTCAGTTTCCAGAAGAGGAGACGCCTCGTTCAGTGAGGTTTCGTGGTTTGCATGCCTTGCGCCGCTATCCTAATGGTGAAGAGCGTTGTATCGCTTGTAAACTTTGTGAAGTGGTTTGCCCTGCATTAGCGATCACGATCGAAGCAGAGCCACGTGATGATGGATCACGTAGAACAACATTATATGAAATTGATCTTTTTAAATGCATTTATTGCGGGTTTTGTGAAGAAGCGTGTCCAGTCGATGCAATCGTAGAGACTAACATTCCACACTATCACTTTGAAAATCGTGGTGAGCAGATTATGACCAAGGAAAAACTGTTAGCTATTGGTGATTACTACGAAAATCAAATAGCACAGGAGAGAGAAGAAGATGCTCCTTTTCGTTGAAGTCGTTCAAAGTATCTTTTTTTTGTTCGCCCTGTTATTAGTCGTTGCGTCATTGATGACAGTTTTAGCCAGAAATCCAGTACAAAGCGCTTTAAGTTTGGTATTTGCTTTTTTTGCAGCCTCTGTCTTATGGATTTTATTGGAAGCGGAATTTCTTGGTTTAGTGTTGATTTTAGTGTACGTTGGGGCAGTGATGACGCTATTTTTATTCGTTATCATGACCTTGAATATCCATGCGTCTGAAGAACAACGTGGCTTTGTCACTTATTTTCCCTATGCGGTCATTAGCGTGGCCGTATTGTTAGGTATGCTTATTTATGCGATTCTCTCTCGTTTCATATCATCGGCTAGCATCACACAGGGGGCAGGCTACAATAATACGCAAGCGTTAGGTGATGTTCTTTACACGCAGTATGCCTATCCTTTTGAAATAGTCGGTGTTTTATTATTGGTGGCTATCGTTGCAACAATAGCGTTGAGTGCAAGAGAAAAGCGTTTAAATAAGGCGATACCTCCTAAGCAGCAATTGCTGGTCCACAGGGAAAACAGGTTGCATATTATAAAAATGCAGCCAGAGAAAAAAATATGATTCCCATACACTATTATTTAATACTTGCTGCAATTGTATTCAGCTTGGGTTTGCTGGGGCTTATTATTAATCGAAAAAGCGTTCTTATTTCATTGATGTGTATTGAATTATTATTGCTGGCTGTCAATATCAATTTCATCACTTTTTCACATTATGCACGTGATTTAACCGGTCAGATCTTTGTGTTTTTTATTTTGGCAGTGGCTGCAGTAGAGGCAGCCATTGGTTTGGCTATTTTAATCGTTTTATTTCGTTCTCGGCATAGTGTTGAAATTGATACGTTAAGTCAGTTAAAAGGTTAAAGTAGTATGCTTTACCAAATAATAATCATAGCCTTGGTTTTGTGTCCATTGCTGGGTTCACTCATAGCAGGTTTGGGCGGTAGCGCGATTACCAATCGTCTCGCGCAGCACGTGACGATTGGTGGTGTTGCGATAGCCTTTGTTTTATCGCTGTATTTAGCCTATCAATTTTTTTTTCTGTACGGTGGTGCGTATTACAATTCCACGCTTTATCTTTGGAATTTAAGCGGTCATTTTCGCTTTAACGTTGGTTTTTTGATCGATCCATTGACGCTAGTCATGTTTTTGATCGTTACTTTCATTTCTTTAGTCGTGCATATCTACAGTATTGCTTATATGGCAGGTGATCCGGGCTATAAGCGTTTTTTTAGCTATATGTCTGCATTTACCTTTGCTATGCTGATGTTAGTTAGTGCAAATAATTTTTTGCAGCTTTATTTTGGCTGGGAAGCGGTAGGTTTGGTGTCTTATTTGTTAATTGGATTTTGGTTTCAGCGAGAATCCGCTAATGCGGCCAGCTTAAAAGCCTTTATCGTTAATCGCATTGGTGATCTTGGCTTTTTGCTCGGCATTGCCTTGATCTTCACCTGTTGTCATAGTTTGGATTATTTGCCTGTTTTTCATCAAGCGATACAGCTACAACAAACTACAGTGAGCATTTTTCCTGGCACACAGTGTGCTGTGATCACGTTAATTTGTTTCTTATTATTCGTTGGTGCAATGGGAAAATCGGCACAAATACCTTTGCACGTGTGGTTACCTGAATCCATGGAAGGTCCGACCCCTATTTCGGCCTTGATCCACGCTGCTACGATGGTTACCGCGGGGGTTTATTTGGTCGCTCGGCTTTCACCGCTATACGAGTATTCACCCACGGTGTTGAATGTTATTTTGGTACTTGGTGCATCAACAGCTTTATTGATGGGGCTTATTGCTGTCGTTCAAAATGATATTAAACGGGTAATTGCCTATTCCACGCTTTCACAGTTGGGGTACATGATGGTTGCTTTAGGCGCGTCAGCCTATGCAGCGGGTATCTTTCATTTAGTAACGCATGCTTTTTTTAAAGCGCTGTTATTTTTAGCTGCCGGTTCAGTAATTATGGTATTGCATCATGAGCAAGATATGCGAAGCATGGGCGGTTTAAGAAAATTTTTACCGATTACTTATCTCACTTTTTTGATAGGCGCACTGGCTTTGGCGGCCGTACCGCCTTTTGCTGGCTTCTATTCTAAAGATGCTATTATTGAAGCTGTGCATTTTTCACATTTGCCGGCAGCCTCTTATGCGTATTGTTGTGTACTGATCACTGCTTTTATCACAGCTTTGTATATTTTTCGTGCATTTTTTTTAGTATTTCATGGTCGTGAACGTTTAAGTTTAGAACAAAAAAAACATCTTTACGAACCTCCTACCATTATTACACTGATGCTAATTACGTTGGCTATTCCTTCGTTGTTAGGAGGTTATGTGCTATCAGGTTCCTTTTTGAATGCGCATGGTTTTTTGAATTCAACACTGCTCGTTTTACCCGATCACAGAAATTTTGCGGCACTGCTAACGACGCTATCACCTATCAAAACTTTTTTTGTTAATAATTTAGCACTGTTTTTTGCATTGTTAGGTATTTTGTTAGCGTGGCTGTGTTACAGTCAATGCCCTGCATTGTCAGATAAAATACAAAAGCGCTGTTTTTGGCTTTACTGGATTTTAATTCGTCGATATGGTTTTGATGCGTTCTATCAAATTGTCTTTGCAGATGGCGGGCGTCGTTTAGCGAAGTGGTTTTTTAAAGCGGATACGCATCTGCTAGATAATTTGATTATCGATGGATCGGGAAGGCAAATTAGTTGGCTTTCTCGCACTTTTAGGCGTCTGCAGTCAGGCTACCTCTACGAGTACGCTTGGATCATGGTATTGGGCATTGTTATTTTTGTATTGATTTTTTCATTATAAGCCTGGGATGCTTGTGTCAGCATGTTTTTGATATTAATTTCTCAATTAAGTCTTTTTTTTAAAGACCACATATTGAGCTTGCTAATTTTCTTGCCTATTACAGGGGCGTGCTGTGCTATTGTTGTAAGCGGGGATGCTCATCCGCAGCGCGCACGGATCGTTGCTTTAATAACATCCTTGTGCAGTATGGTGCTCTGCATACCAATTTACCTAGGGTTTAATCCTGGGTTAAGCACGATGCAATTTCAAGAGAATGTTCCATGGATCCCCATTTTTCATGTGAATTATGGACTGGGAGTCGATGGAATCTCTTTACCACTTATTTTTTTGAGCATTTTTACCACTTTGCTGGTTATTTTATCGGCTTGGCGCAGCGTACACTTGCGTGTTGCGCAATATATGGCTGCCTTTTTACTCATGCAAGCGATGATGGTGGGAACATTTGCTGCAACGGATTCTATTCTATTTTATATTTTTTGGGAGGCCATGCTAATACCAATGTATCTCAGTATCGGTGTTTGGGGAAGCTCAAATCGTTCCTATGCTTCGATAAAGTTTTTTTTGTACACGTTTTTTGGTTCGGCTCTGATGTTGATCGCGTTGCTGTATTTAGGTTTACACAGCGCCAACCATGATTTTTATATTGCAAGTTTTTATCCCTTGAAACTGAGTATGTCGGAACAGATATGGATCTTTTTTGCTTTTTTAATTGCCTTTGCTGTCAAGATTCCCATGTGGCCTTTACATACCTGGCTCCCGGATGCACATACTGAGGCACCTGCAGGTGGTTCCGTCGTGTTAGCTGCGTTGATGTTAAAGCTGGGTGGATACGGTTTTTTGCGTTTCAGTTTACCCATTGTTCCTGATGCCAGCCGTCTTTTGGATGGTGTCATGATAGCGCTAGCGCTGATTGCTATCGTATATATTGGTATCGTCGCTTTGGCGCAAGTGGATATGAAGCGATTGATCGCCTATTCCTCTATTGCACACATGGGTTTTGTAGTACTTGGTTGCTTTATCTTGTTTTCCATAACGAAGCACGTCCAGGATATTTCTATGGCTCAAATGAGTTTAGAAGGTGCTATGGTACAGATGATTTCACACGCTTTTAGTTCCGGAGCCATGTTTTTAGCGGTAGGTATGTTAGCGTATCGTTTTCGTAGTCGTCTCATTAAGGATTATGGCGGGCTTGCTTTGCGCATGCCCTTGTTGGCTGCTTTTTTTATGCTATTTGCCATGTCTAATGTCGGTTTGCCCGGCACTGCTGGGTTCGTGGGTGAATTCATGATTCTGATGAGTGCGATGCAGGCTAGTTTTTGGATCACTACGATCGCTGCTAGCACCTTGGTTCTCAGTGCAGCGTATACTTTATACATGTATAAACGGGTTTTCTACGGGGAAGTGAGTAGTCCTTTGATAGCGAATAGTAAGGATATTCACGGTTTTGAAAAATTAGTTTTTATTTTACTAACGGTAGCTATCGTTTTTTTTGGCGTTTATCCCAAACCATTATTGACCCTTATGCATGCCGCTATAGGCTCAATTTTTCAATTGAGTTTGCAAACTAAATTATAATTATGCTGGTGCAATTACTTAAATTTCCCGCGCTTCCTGAAATTGCTTTATTGATCATGATTTGTGTTGTGTTGTTGCTTGATTTATTTGTTAAGCAAAAACGTGCATTGCTTAGCTATGTCATGGCGCAGTTAAGTTTGGTCGTTACACTATGTTTTGTTTTTTGTTTGCATTTAGTACCGGCGCAAGTAATTTTTAGACAGCAGTTTGTTTGGGATTCAGTGGCCTATTGTATCAAGCTCACCGTACTCATCCTCGGTATCTTTATTTTTATTTATGCCCGTGATGCCATGGGAAAAAAGCCACCAAAGCCTGTTTATTCCAGCGAATTTTATGTCTTAGGTTTGTTTTCTATCCTCGGAATGTTAATTGTAACCTCGGCTAATAGTCTGTTATCGCTTTATCTAGGTTTAGAGCTATTATCATTTCCACTATATGCCTTAGTAGCGACTGAACGGTGGCAGGCAAATAGTGCTGAAGCAGCTATGAAGTATTTTATTTTAGGGGCATTAGCTTCCGGTTTGTTGTTATATGGGTTCTCCTTAGTGTATGGCACAACGCATTCATTGGTTATTTCAGCAATTAGCCAAACCTTGTCCCATGCAGGAGGGCAGTTTTCGATTATCTTGTCTATAGGACTTATTTTTATCATAGGGGGAATTGCTTTCAAATTAGGGGCAGTTCCTTTTCAATCTTGGGTACCAGATGTTTATCAGGGTGCTACTACACCGATCACGCTATTCATTGGATCTGCTCCTAAAGTTGCTGGGCTAGCGTTGGCGATACGCCTTCTCATTGATGCCTTACCCAGTTTGCATCAGCAGTGGCAACCCTTACTTGCGATCATTGCTATCGCCTCTTTTTGTTTGGGCAATTTAGTTGCTATTATTCAAACTAATTTAAAACGTATGCTAGCGTATTCTGCTATTGCACATATAGGGTATATCCTTTTAGGAATAGTGGCAGGCACGCCATTGGGATATGCCATGAGCCTGTTTTATGTATCTAGCTATGCATTGATGGCAATGGGTGCTTTTGGTTTGATTATTCTTGTCAGCCAAGCTAACTATGAAATTGAACAGATCGATGACTTACGTGGACTCAATGCCCGTCATCCATGGTTGGCACTTTTGATGTTAGTGATTATGTTTTCAATGGCTGGAATTCCTCCTACGGTA
>Ga0207059_1025_pt1 | contig 28934 bp, 28 predicted proteins | sample Alteio_BWMinCont_32_FD_153273 | JGI IMG/M metagenome (GOLD analysis project Ga0207059, IMG submission 153273) | Enriched cells from forest soil in Barre Woods Harvard Forest LTER site, Petersham, Massachusetts, United States -... | ecosystem: Environmental > Terrestrial > Soil > Temperate forest >...
CGAGGTAAACTTAGCTTACAAACAGAAGCTTAAGGAAAAATTAGAGCAATTAGTTCCTGATGCGTTGTACAAATATAGAGGGGGACCTAATGAGTGAGATAGGCAGAACATCGTTTAAATATAAATACAGCGTAGCGTATATTGGTTTAATGGTTTTGCTCAATACTTTGTTTACTCACATTCCATTGATTCACGTGTTGGGTTCCGACGTATCTCCTATGGATTGGACGGTGGGAATTGTTTATGTATTGCGTGATTTTGCTCAACAAGAATTACAGCACAAAGTGATCATTATCATGCTGGTTAGCGGGCTCTTGAGTCTTGGTTTGGCAAGCCAAGAGATAGTGGTTGCCAGTATGAGTGCATTTCTGATTGCTGAATTGGTTGATTGGGGAGTTTACACCTGTACGCGTCGTCCTATGTTGCAGCGCATACTATGGTCGGCGAGTCTGAGTACACCCATCGATAGTGTCGTATTTTTAGCAGTTGCGCATCAATTCAATACATTAGGCGCCGCTATTTTATCCCTGGCTAAAATAGTCGGCGTATTGATTGTTTGGTTAATATGGCGTAATCGAGACAAATGCCAGTCATGTGATCAGGCATACCGCTCGCTGTGAATTAAAAAGATTCGCATCTTCCAGTACAAGCGGTATAGTTATAGTATAAAATAAGATATTTACCAGGAGGTTATCATGCCACGGAGGTTATCATGCCACTAGCAGAAATTCATTTTGATCATGATGATGAAAGTAATCACTTAAGTGTAACTATTGAGACACAGCGGCTTTTTATGCGTTCAGTGGGTGACTTTGATCGAGATCCTTACCAACAGTTGCTAGGAAAAAAAGAAAATATGAGTAAGTTTGCTGCAGATGGAAAACCCTACCCCATAGAACAGGCTCAGTATTGCATAGATAAGTGGGTAACACGATGGCAAAATAATGATCCATTTAGTTCGTTTTCCGTTGTGCCCAATGACTCGGATGATTGTATCGGAATGGTCATATTAGGTTATGGAAATAAAGAAGGCAGTGCTCAACTAGCTTATGTTTTTGATCAGAAAAATTGGGGGAAAGGATATGGAAAGGAAGCTGTTATTCCTGTTGTGAAAAGGTATGCACCAGAGCTCATCAAACGTGGTTATCAAATTGCAGAGCATGAGTTTACTTCTATTGAAGCTACGGTTCGCCCAGATAACCCGGCCTCTGTTAAGATATTATCTGCTGCTGGCATGAAGTATATTGGTGAAAGCAAAAAATTTGGTCACACTCGTTATGATTTTTTTATCAAGACAGCGGAATTAGTACAGCAGCAATCAGTCGAAAATATCGATGATGTACCTACATCCTGCACCCACTCATGTCCATAAGCTTGATAAGTGAATTTTTCATTTCAACGAAGCTGCTTAAAAAAATTTATTTAGTTAGTATTCTGTGGTGACGATTTTTTTGACAATATCCGACGAACTGACATCATCGTAACATATTGCAATTTTTCCAATAAGGCTATATCTATGTTTAATGGAGGGAGCCAGTAAATAGTATTTCCAAGTGGACGTAACCATGCTCCTTGTCGTATTGCCTCCTGGAATATCTGGAAATCACAGCGCTGGTTTTTTTGTGCTTCTGTTAAAATTAAATCAGCTGCTACGATGGCTCCGATGGTTCGCACATTAGTTAATTTTTCCGTGACATCGGCAACTTCCTGCATCAATTTTTTTAAAATTAATTCCTTTTGTTGCACTTGAGAATAGATATTTTCCTCTTCCAAAATTGTCAAGCATTCCAAGGCTACAGCAGCGGCTAGGGCGTTTCCACTGAAGGTATGTGAATGTAAGAAATTTTTTTCAATGGAATAGTCTGCATAAAAAAGATCATAAATATCGTGATGTGTTAGTACCGCACTCATCGGTAGCCAACCAGAGGTCAAGCCTTTGCTTAAACAAATAAAATCAGGTTGAATCTGTGCATGTTGACATGCTAAAGCTAATCCAGTTCTGCCCAAGCCTGTCATGATTTCATCAGCGATCAAATAAATGTGATGTGTAGTTGTCCATTGGCGTAATCTACGTAAAAAATCCTGGCTATAAATCAGCATGCCCCCAGCCCCTTGTACAATAGGCTCTACGATAATGGCAGCCAATACTGAAGCTTGTTGATCCAATTGCTGCTCAATGGCCGGCCAGTAACTTGAGCAATCCTGCCAGAGTGGATCTTCACGCGAAGAGACGTAAGGTATGTGATTAATAAAGTGAGGTTGTACAAGCTGTGCTTCATACGGTTGCCGATATAAACCTACATCACTTAGGCCTAAGGCCATGAAAGTTTCACCATGATAGCTATTTTGCAGTGCAGTAAATTGATTACGCTCAGAAAAACCGCGAATTTTCTGAGCCTGCAATGCCATTTTTAGTGAAATTTCTACTGCTGAAGAGCCGTCGCTCGCATAAAAAACCTTATTTAATCCGCTGCAAAGCTTTGCTAATTTTTCGGAGAGCATAATGATCACTTCATGTGTACTATTTGCAAAGATCACGTGTTCAAAACGTTCTAGTTGTGTACTGAGCGCCCTCTTCAAGCGTGGATGATTGTGACCTAAGGATTTACACCACCAACTGGATATGGCGTCTATTACTTGATGGCCACCCTGTAATTCAATAATAGAACCGTAGGCACTGTTGATTATTGCCGGTGGAAAGCTGAGATAATCTTTCATTTGGGAGCAGGGATGCCATATATATTTGTGATCGCGTTGGATGATGTTCATATAGCAGGGTATATAGCGGAGTAGGGAGCGGGCGGTTGCCAAGCCAATTACCTGGTATTTAGTCGAGTCATGAGCATACCATAGAGCAGAGTGTATGATAGAAATTTTTTCAAAAAGGCCTTGTGTGAGTAGCAAGACAGTATCTATGGTAACAGCCTGTTTTACAGCGATACGGCCTCATCACGTTGCAAAAAACCTCTTATTGTTCATTCCACTTTTGGTGGGACACCATTACCTGGATCTCATATCTGTGACGAATACAATGATAGGTTTTTTCGTTTTTTGCCTATTGGCTTCTAGCGCCTACATTGTTAATGATTTAGTGGATTTAGAGAAGGACAGGCAAGATAGTCGCAAGCAGCAGCGGCCTTTTGCATCGGGAGCACTGCCACTGCGTGTTGGGTTTATTCTTGCACCGTGCCTGTTGATCGTGGCGTTAGGTATTTCACTTTATTTACCACGAAATTTTTTGCTCAGCGCGCTAGCCTATTATTCATTAACATTACTGTATTCCTTTCTAATCAAGCAAAAAAAATGGATAGACGTTGTTTTATTGGCAGGTTTATATTCACTGCGGGTATTTGCAGGTATGACGCTCGTCGAAAACGGCTTCTCCTTATGGTTAATTATTTTTGTTTTATTCCTGTTTTTTAGCTTAGTTTTGCTGAAGCGCTGTGCAGAGCTTTATAGCGCCAAAGCGGAGAATAAAGCCTTTATTGAGGGTCGTTCGTATCAACTAAAAGATAGTTCAAGGTTGGTTTTTTTAGGCCGAAGCAATGCTTATTTAGCTATCATAACCTTTATTTTTTATATTCATTCTCAAAAGGTTCTTTTGTTATATAAAACGCCTTTGCTACTTTGGTTAGTCTGTCCTTGCTTATTTATTTGGCTTGAGCGATTGTGGAATTTTTCACAACGAGGCACAATTAGTAATGACCCAGTTATCTTTATTGTAACAGATAGCTTTAGCTGGATTATGGTGTTGATTATCACAGTAATTGGTTTACTTGCTACGTAGGTGCTAGCAAAAGACTGTGAAGATTGACAAGCTGGATTATTCCTTTTATTTTGCTGTCTTCACGTGATCGCGAACGTTTTTTTATGTTATATGCTGAAGTTCGTCATAATTGGTCCACAGAGGAAATTCAGTCCTTATTTGAAAAGCCGTTTTATGATTTGATCCACCTGGCGCACACGATGCACCGCCAAGCATTTCGTGCCAATGCTGTCCAAATAAGTACCTTGTTGAATGTAAAGACCGGGGTATGCCCGGAAGACTGCGCTTACTGTCCACAAAGCGGACATTATAATACGGGGTTAAAGAAAGAACCATTAATGTCTTTAGATACAGTAAAAATGGCTGCAAAGAAAGCGAAAGAACAGGGCGCAGGTCGGTTTTGTCTTGCTGCAGCTTGGCGTAGTCCTCCTAAAAAAGAATTTGCCGACATACTAGAAATGGTCACAGCCATTAAAGCTTTGAAACTGGAAGCTTGTGCGACGCTAGGGCTGTTAAATGAATCACAGGCACATCAGTTAGCAGAAGCTGGGTTGGATTACTACAATCATAACTTGGATACTTCACCAGAGTATTATAAAACCATCATTTCTACACGAACCTATGCGGATCGTCTAGAAACATTAGCGCAGGTTCGTGCGGCGGGAATCAAAGTGTGTTGCGGCGGTATTATTGGCATGGGGGAAACGCGTGCTGATCGAATAGGCTTATTAAGACAACTTATTGCGCTGCCAGAACATCCCAGAAGTGTGACCCTGAATAAATTAATTCCTATTCCGGGTACACCGTTGGCAAATCAACCGCCGGTTGATGTATTTGAGTTCATTCGCATGGTAGCAGTAGCGCGAATTGTGATGCCCTTGAGCATACTGCGATTATCCGCTGGGAGGGATAGCTTAAGTGATGAAGCACAAGCGCTTTGTTTTTTTGCAGGAGTTAATTCTATTCATTACGGCGAAAAATTACTCACTACGGAAAATGTTGCACCCGATAAGGATCGTGCTTTATTAAAAAAATTAAATATGATCCCGGTGTTGGTAGATACTGAATTGGGCGTATGTCAATAAACCTGGAAACTGCGCTGGCAAGACATAAAAAAATGAAGCGGTATAGGGTGCGATCGGTTTTGCAGAGCTGGTCCGGCATACAGCGTACCTATCAGGGAAAAAATTGCATATCGTTTTCTTCCAATGATTATTTAGGATTAGCCCAACATCCAGATGTGATCACGGCGTTTAAGCAAGCGGCAGATGAATATGGCATTGGTAGTGGTTCATCTCATTTTTTAGGTGCCTACAGCAGCGTGCATCGTGCGTTGGAAGAAGCGTTGGAAGATTTTACAGGTTATCCGCGCGCCCTGGTATTTTCTACCGGCTACATGGCAAACTTAAGTGTTTTAACTGCGTTACTCACAAGACATGATAGTGTGTTTGGTGATAGGCTGAATCATGCTTCTCTTATCGATGCTGCGAGGTTTTGTGCAGCAACCTTTAAACGATATCAGCATAATCATGTTGCTAGCCTAGTGAATCAGTTGTGTCGAACGCAAACATCATCAGCACGGCATACTTATATAGTGACCGATGGTGTATTTAGCATGGATGGAGATTTAGCGGCTTTACCAGATTTAGTGGAAATAGCGAGAAAATATTCCGCCACCCTGTTCGTAGATGACGCACACGGAGTGGGTGTGTTAGGCAAAAAAGGAAGAGGGATTAGCGAATACTTTAATGTAAAGCCTGATATTTTGTCGGGTAGCTTCGGCAAAGCATTTGGGTGTTTTGGTGGGTTTGTCGTGGGCAGTGAAAGCATCATTGAAAATTTGCTGCAATTTTCTCGACCATATATGTATACGACGGCATTGCCGCCAGCTATTGCGAGAGCCGCCTATGCTAGTTTACTGTTGTTGCAGGCGGAAGATTGGCGCCGGGCGAGATTGCACAGTGTGATCAGCTATTTTAAGCGCGTGGCTGCACAGTTGGCGCTGCCGATCTTACCGTCCGAAACAGCTATTCAACCCCTGTTAGTGGGGGAGTCTGATAGCGCTATGCAATTATCGGCTTATTTATTTCAGCAGGGTTATTGGGTGAATGCGATTCGGCCACCGACAGTGCCGGAAGGAACGTCGCGTTTACGGATAAGTTTAAGTGCATTGCATTCCAACCGTGATATCGATAGCTTATTAGAGCAAGCCGCGATAGGCGTAAAGTTGCTAAATACTTCATGTTAAACCAGCTAGATGCAAAAAAGATCGCTTTCCGCTTCAATAAAGCTGCTCATACTTATGATGAAGTAGCTTTCGTGCAACGTGCCGCGGGGAGTGCTTTATTGGAACGTTTACAGGGAATTAAACTACAACCACAGGCGATTTTAGATTTAGGCTGCAGTACCGGCCATTTTGAACCCCTATTAATGGCAGCGTATCCGTCTGCTGAGATAGTTGGTTTTGATCAAGCAGAGAATATGTTGAAGCAGGCTAAATTCAAGAAAAAAATAGAGCGTGCTTCTAGAGTTCATTGGCTGGCTGGTCGGGCAGAGTCCTTACCTTTTTCAGAGAGTCGTTTTGAATTAATTTATTCAAATCTCATGCTACATTGGAGCACAGATTTCCAAGTGGTGTTGAATGAACTCAGTCGAATCCTAAAACCGGGTGGATTGTTACTGTTTTCGATAGTGGGTGTAGACACGTTAAAAGAACTGCGTTACTGTTGGTCTCAAGTCGATGACAATCCGCACGTGCACGCATTTCCGGATATGCATGATGTAGGTGACATCTTGCTGCGAGCGGCATTTGCTGATCCTGTAATGGACGTCGAGTATTTTACTTTATTGTATTCAGATACTTTTGCGTTGATGAAAGATCTGAAAGGGTTAGGTGTGCAAAATCTTTCCGTCGATAGGCACCGTGGATTAACTTCTAAGAAATCCTTACGAGCGCTGGTTCAAGCGTATGAGGCATTGCGTCATGCGTCCGGGAAGTTACCAGCTACCTGGGAAATTATCTATGGACATGCTTGGGCGCCGCTGAAAAAGATAGCAAGAGATCGGAGCAGTGCTAATGAAATAAAAGTAGCAGTGGATAGTATTGGGGGGCTAAGGAATTCGCGGCGGCGTCATTCCTTATTATCGTGAGTTTTTTTATACTAGGCACCGATACCAGTGTTGGAAAAACGCTGGTAGCGACAAGTTTGTTAATGGGGTTACAGGCAAAAGGTTATTCTACAATAGGATTAAAACCAGTTGCTAGTGGTGCACAACGGACGGCTGTTGGTTTGCGGAATGCAGATGCCTTAAGTTTACAGAAGGTTGCCAGCGTCTGCTTAGCGTATGAGCAAGTGAATCCTTTTTGTTTCGAGGAAGCCATTGCGCCTCATATCGCTGCTAGGCGGCAAAACTTCCATCTGAGTGTGTCATCTATCATGCAAGCCTGTAATCCATTACTAAGTTACCCGGTGGATTATCGTGTCATTGAAGGAGCCGGTGGTGTTTGCACTCCTCTCAATGCACAGGAAACATTTGCTGATTTAGTTCGGACTGCTCGTCTACCTGTCATTCTTGTCGTAGGTTTGCGTTTAGGCTGTTTAAACCATGCGCTCTTATCCTGGGACTACCTGCGACGATGTGATCTTTCGGTGATCGCTTGGTTTGCGAATCAGATAGATCCTAGTATGGAGTCTGTCGAAGAAAACATTGCATTCCTTCGATCCGCATTGCCAGTACCTTGTGTCGGAATTTTTCCTTACGCAAAACAAATGAACCTCGATATTTTTTCCACTTTGATTGATTATGAAATTTTATTAGGACGTGTCATCAATGAAGCCAACTGAAGTGCATGTCAGCTACATGAAATTAAATTACATCTCGATCGTTTAGTCCGTGAAGCGCGGCGGGCTCGGCGCAGTTGGCTAGGTCGCTCTGTGCGCAATAGGGTTTGGCAATATTTGGAGCGTTTTGTGTTCATGAAATCTTTTTTTCAATGCAAGGTTTTGCTGATTTTTTTAGTAATACCTATGCAAATTTTAGCAGCGACTTCAGCCTCCGATCAGCTGATAGAGTTGTTAAGCCAGCTGAAGAGTATGCGCGCCAACTTTGTCCAGACTGTCATGAATAATGGGGGGAAAGTACTACAAAAAAATAGCGGCAAGTTAATTTTACAGCGACCTGGACATTTTCGCTGGCAGGTTGAGCAGCCAAATAAACAATTATTGATTGCTGATGGTCAGAATATCTGGTTTTATGATATCGATTTGCGACAAATTATGGTACAGAAACAGAAAATGGCGATCGCGGATTCTCCTGCTGCTTTGTTGAGTGGTGATCCCAGTGACTTAATGCAGCATTTTACTGTGGCTTTTTTACAAGGAGGGCATGGATTTTATTTACTACCCAAAGACAAAAATGCGCTATTTCATTCTATAATTTTGATTTTTAAACAAAATCGCTTGTACGAGATGCGTTTATCAGACAAATTAGGGCAGCAAGCGGTGATCCATTTTTCACAAATTGATCTAAGTTCTACTATTGGCTCCGAGAATTTTCATTTTGTCTTGCCTAAAGATAAAAATGTAGAAATTGTAAAAGGTTAAAAGCGATGTCGCCTGCGCATGTGCACCATCATCCTCCCTCTGTTGTAACGTTGAATCTAAGTTTTGCATTTGCTGTATTATTTAATTCAGGTTTTGTGTTAACGGAAGTCGTTTATGCCGTAATTGCTCATTCCGTCAGTTTGCTTTCGGATGCCGTGCATAATTTTGCGGATGTCTTGGGTTTATTGATGTCCTGGGTGGCAGTAGTTTTGGTAAAAAGGCGTTCTACGCAGCGCTATAGCTATGGTTATAAGAAACTTACCATTTTAGCCGCGCTTGCCAACGCGTTATTACTCGTATTTACTTCAGCGCTCATCGTTTATGAATCGCTAAACAAGCTCAGAAACCCGGTGCCTATCAATGAGGTCATTGTCATGGTGGTCGCTTCTGTGGGAATAGTGATTAATAGTGGTACAGCTTTGTTATTTATGAGGCAACGTAAATTTGATCTTAATATCAGAAGTGCGTTCTTACACTTAGCTTATGATGCGCTAATTGCCTTAGGTGTTGTGTTGGCTGGTGCTATTGTTTATTTCACTAACTGGCAGTGGGTAGATCCAGTGATCAGTGTGGTTATTGTGGCTATTATTGCGTGGGGGAGCTGGAGTTTATTGCAACACTCTGTTGCATTAATTTTAGGAGCGGTTCCTTATGGTGTCGATCAAAAAGCCGTCTCTACCTACTTAAAAAAATTGCCGCGGGTTGAAGCGGTGCATGATCTGCATATTTGGGGTTTAAGTACTCAAGAAACAGCCTTAACAGCGCATTTGGTAATGCCAGAAGGTGGATTAACTGACCGAGATTACCAGCAAGTTACTCAAGCTTTAGCGGAAAGATTCCAGATTCAGCACGTTACGCTACAGGTAGAGCAAGGACAGGTACAATATCCCTGTGAGCAGGCCTCAGATTGTTAAACGGCATGCCTAATTATTCTTCACAAGCAATTGGCATTTTTGACAGTGGTCTCGGTGGTTTGACGCTGGCAAAGGCGCTGACACAGTGTTTACCGGCAGAACCCATCGTGTATTTTGGGGATACTGCCCACGCTCCGTGGGGCGATAAGTCAGCAGCAGCGATCCAGGCTTACTCCATAAAAATCTGTGATATGTTGCTTAAACAAGACTGTAAGCTTATTTTGATTGCTTGTAACTCTGCTTCAGCTGTGGCTCATGAATTAGTGAAGGAATATGTAGGTCGTAAAGCAGTAGTCGTCGATGTCATCGACCCCATGGTTGATTATTTAGCAGATAATTATGTTAATAAAACAATAGGATTAATTGGGACAAAGCAAACCATTTATTCTAATATTTATAAAAAAAAACTCGATCAACGTAGCGTTAATCTACAGCTTCATGCTCTCGCAACCCCATTACTGGTGCCGCTCATCGAAGAGGGAGCTGCTGTTGACCCATCGATCTTAATTGATACCATAAAATCCTATCTTTCCGAACCTTCTCTGAGATCCTTGGATGCACTGGTCTTAGGATGTACCCACTATCCACTGATAAAGCAGTATATACAAAATTTTTATGGTGATGAGGCTGTTTTAATCATTGATTCTACAAATATTGTGACTCAATTAGTCAAAAATTTACTGAAAGAGAACGGTATGCTATCTAAGAGTGAAACGTTTCCTCAGAAGAAATTTTATGTTTCAGACTATACGGCGGCGTTTTCAGCCCTGGCACGTCTCTTTTTCAAGGGACCTGTTATTTTGAAAAAATACCCCTTATGGGAGTAAAGGAATGTATGATAAAATAATATAGGTTACAGCCTGTATTCCCTGTATTTAAACTCGTGTGTAGCATTTGGGCGGATTATATAGTATGGGTTAGTATGGGTTAGTATGGGTTCTGTTTTAATTTGTGAAGGAGGAGTGATATGGCTTCTGGTGGAGTCCTTTCGGGTCGAAGGCTAGAATCTGTTTTAGCAACTAATGCGGTATTGCGTAATACTTATGTCCTGCTTGGCTTGACAATGCTTTTTAGTGCGTTGATGTCAGGAGTGGCAATGATGAGTGCTGCGCCAGCGCTGAATCCTTTCGTGACAATTATCGCGTATTTTGCTCTTTTATTTCTGACTAATTATTTGCGCAACAGTGCTTGGGGTTTGATGTCCGTGTTTGCCTTGACAGGATTCATGGGGTATACCTTAGGCCCTATTTTGAACTACTACATTCGCGGTTTTTCTAACGGCCAAGAATTGATCATGACGTCTCTCGGTGCGACGGGACTTATCTTTTTCGCGCTGTCTGCCTACGCACTGACTACCCGGAAGGATTTTAGTTTTGCGTCGGGTTTTTTAATGGTAGGTATGTTGGTTGCTTTTCTCGCTAGTATCGCCACCTTGTTTTTTCACATGCCTGTTCTGATGCTGGTAGTTTCAGCAATGTTTGTTTTACTGTCTTCAGGTATCATTCTCTTAAAGACAAGTGAAATCATTCATGGCGGAGAGACCAATTACATTATGGCAACAGTGACACTCTATGTGGCCTTATACAATATTTTCTTAAGCTTATTGAATTTATTAGGTGCTTTTGGTGGTAACAGAGATTAACTAACGTAATATCAGATCAGCAGCATAGAATTTCCTTTTATGTGGAGGGCCCAGTAGAAGGTTAGAAGAGATGCAAGCGATTTCATGAGATCTATGAAATTAGTCCGAATCGAGTGATCGAGGGGGAGTGGCGTTTGTTCATTGACAAGGGGAAGGAGATTTTAATTGATGAATATGGTTATCTTGTGCATGCAGCGGATTGGCACGAAAAGATAGCTACCATCATTGCTAAAAAAGAAAAATTAGTGCTGATCAAGGATCATTGGCACGTTATTTATTTTTTGCGAAATTTTTATCAGCAATATCATAAAACGCCACCTATACGTGTTTTAGTCAATCAGTTGGTTGTGCAAATCGGTCCTAAAAAAGCGAGTAGCATCTATTTAAATAATCTTTTTCCAAAAGGGGTGCTGCAGCAAGCAAGCAAACTAGCTGGCTTGCCTCGCCCTGGGCGCTGTATGTGAGGCTGCGATCGCGCGGGTGGTCCACAACTCACGTGAATATCTTTTATCTTTAATCTTCATTGCTGCGTCCAGCTCGTTTGCGCTCATGCTCCTTTAAAATTTTTTTTCGAAAACGTATGTAATGAGGCGTCAATTCTAACAATTCATCATCGTCGAGAAATTCTAGGGATTGTTCTAAGGAAAATAGAATAGGGGGTGTTAAAATGATACTTTCATCAGAACCTGCGGCGCGAATGTTGGTCAATTGCTTGCCCTTGACGACATTGACCACTAAATCGTTATCCCTAGCATGGATACCGACTATCATTCCTTCATACACATCCGTTTGTGGGCCTACTAGTAGTTTCCCACGTTTCTGTAAATTAAACAGTGAGAACCCTGTTGTTTTGCCCATTTGATTCGCTATCATGACCCCCGTGGATCGTTTTCCTGGGCTACCCTTTTTTATAGAGCCGTAATGATCAAAGACGTGATACATGAGGCCTAGACCTGAGGTTGCTGTCAAAAACTCGTTACGAAAGCCAAATAAAGCACGGGTGGGAATACTATAATCAAGGCGTACTCGCCCCTTGCCATCCAGGACCACATCCATTAAATCGCCATGACGACTGCCCATTTTTTCCATAACGATACCTTGATGTTGTTCTTCGACATCAATTGTTAAAATTTCATAGGGCTCTTTCCATGCGCCGTCTATTTCTTTTAAAATCACTTCTGGACGTGAGACTCCTAGTTCGTAGCCTTCCCTTCGCATAGTTTCAATTAAAATTGCTAAATGCAATTCACCACGGCCGGATATGCGGAATCGATTGTTATCTTCTGTGTCTTCTACACGCAGCGCAACATTGTGCAGCAATTCTTTGTTGAGGCGCTCTCGTATCTGTCGGCTTGTAACAAATTTTCCATCTTGACCAGCGAAAGGGGAGTCATTGACCTGAAAGGTCATGCTCATCGTAGGTTCGTCTACTTGTAAGGGAGGTAAGGCTTCCACAAGATGCGGATCGCATAACGTATCGGAGATATGTAATTTATCGATTCCAGTGACTGCAATAATATCTCCTGCCTCTGCTTGCTCAATGTCAATGCGTTCTAGGCCGCGGTAGCCCAACACCTGCAATATACGAGCAGAGCGTGTTTTGCCTTGGCGATCTATCAATGTCACTGGCATGTTGGTTTTTGCAATGCCCCTTTGAATGCGGCCAATGCCGATGGTGCCTACATAGCTAGAATAATCTAAGATGCTGATTTGCATTTGAAACGCGCCATCTGGATCAACACAGGGCGGAGCCACTTTCGTTACGATAGTTTCAAAAAGGGGGGTGAGATCAATGCCAGGTTTCTTGGGATCCAGCGTAGCATAGCCTCGTAAAGCAGAGGTATACACAACGGGAAAATCCAGTTGTTCTTCTGTTGCCCCTAAACGATCAAATAGGTCGAAGACTTGGTTGACAACCCATTCAGGACGGGCGCTAGGTCTGTCGATTTTATTGATGACAACGATGGGTTTTAAACCTCTAGCAAATGCTTTTTGCGTGACAAAACGAGTTTGTGGCATAGGTCCGTCGACGGCGTCGACCAACAAAAGTACCGAATCTACCATAGGTAGGATGTGTTCTACTTCACCGCCGAAATCAGCATGGCCAGGCGTATCAACGGTGTTGATATGATGTCCTTTCCATTGGATGGATATGTTTTTAGCGATAATAGTAATGCCACGTTCACGTTCGAGATCATTGTTATCCATGATACGTTCCACCACAGCGGTGTGACCGGACAAAGCTCCCGATTGTTGTAAAAGTTTATCAATTAAGGTGGTCTTTCCATGATCAACGTGGGCGATGATGGCGATGTTACGTATGTTTTCGCTCATAGGTAGGTGAAAATATGACTCCAAAATGTGCAGAAAGGTATGCGATAACGCAGAAAGCCGGCCATTTCTGCCAGCGTGTTCTACACTTATAGGGAGCTACTTACTTTATGTACTTACTTTATGGGGAACTGATTTATGAAACCGCTTTCACTACAGCCGACGACGGTAGCACAGTGGCAGGCCTTGGTCAAGGATGCTGAATCAGAGAGTCATTTGACCCTAGATACGGAGCTAGAGAGTTATCTAGTCTTTTTGTTGGGCCGTTTTCATCAAAGAACGGATATTGCCAACAGTGTATTAGCAAATGAATTTTTATCGTGTTTGGAAAAAAATCCAGAGCAGCAACGCGATTGTTTGCGTGAAGTAGGTGATAAATGTCTATTGTTTGCTGGTTTTTTTTATGAGCAAGCTGCAAGAAGGTGTGTCAGAATTAAGTATTTTATCGAATTAGGTCAGGCAGCTTACATACAATTAGCAAATCTGTCTAAGGCGCAACTAGCTTCACTTTACTATGCGCTAAGTTGCGGTTTTGTGAATCTCATGGAGGTTTTACACACGATCCGTGGTTTCAGCAATCCGATGAATGAATTAACACTTTTGCAAGCTGTTGAGTTATGGACGGATGTGAAAAGTCAACATGCTTTGAGAGTGCTACAGCGACGCACAACCTCCCTCATTGTCTGTGAGCCTCCAAATAAGCAGTGAATATACCGCTCGTATGCTAATTTCTTGCTCAAACTACATTGGATAGCTAAGATGGGCTAGGCAATTGATAGTTGGGTTGTGTTTATGCAAAGTTCCGGTTTTTCAGAGGAATTAACGACAGATTTTGGTTATAAAACAATTCCGCTGGCTGAAAAAACAGCACAAATGGATGCGGTTTTTCGTTCTGTCGCTGAAAAATACGATCTTATGAATGATCTCATGTCGTTGGGTGTGCACCGTTTATGGAAACGATTAACTGTAGCGTTAAGTCAAGCTCGATTAGGAGATAAGGTGTTGGATGTAGCGGGTGGTACGGGGGACTTGGCAGCGCTATTTAGCAAACTTGTAGGCCAAAAAGGAAAGGTAACATTATCAGATATTAACACAGTGATGTTGCAAAGGGGACGTGATCGTCTTATTGATGCGGGCTGTACGGATAACTGCCAGGTGTTACAGGCGAATGCTGAAGCTTTGCCGCTGATGGATGATCAGTTTGATTGCGTAAGTATTGCTTTTGGTCTACGAAATATTACAAACAAAATGCTCGCGTTACAGTCTATGTACCGTGTCCTCAAGCCTGGCGGTCGACTGTTGGTATTGGAATTTTCCAAGCCAGTGCTTGCTCCTTTACGAGCTTTGTATGATTGTTATTCTTTTAGCGTAATCCCTAAATTGGGCCAGAGGATTGCGAATGACGCCGCTAGTTACCAATATTTAGTCGAATCTATTCGACGTCATCCCGATCAAGAAAGCTTAAAATTACTCGTGCTATCAGCGGGGTTTGATCAATGCGAATACCATAATTTCAGTGGAGGTATCGTTGCACTACACAGGGCATGGAAATTTTAATGCCTATTAATACACTACTGGCTATTCAAGAAATGCTTCTTAATCGTGTTTTGCGGCTTGATCCAGAAACTGTAGGCGGTTTACGTCAATTATCAGGAAAGGTTGCTAAGCTAGAATTCGATCATGCTAGCTATTATTGCATATTTACATCTACGGCCGTTTGCCTGTCGAAGGATTATGACGGACTAGTTGATCTCGTGTTAGGTGGATCAATTTTTGATTTTATACGGATGGGTTTATTCAAAAATGGAATGGCCTCGACTACGATCCCTATTCAAATTTCAGGGGATATGGAATTTGCCAGACAGTTTCGGGATTTTTTTGCGAATGTAGAGATTGATTGGGAAGAACAATTATCGCAGGTGGTTGGTGATGGGGTGGCCTACCCATTAGCACAATGTTTAAGATTGATGAAGCAATGGGCTAAACGCAGCGTGGAAAGTATTAGCCAAAATGTCAAAGATTATCTGCAAGCAGAGACAGATTTGTTGGTATCAAAGGAAGAGCTACAGATCTTTTTTTCGGACATCGATGGTTTACGAGACGAAGTAGCACGTTTGCAAGCGCGCATAGCACGTTTGCAAAGGAAATAGTGGTGATGAAATCTGTGACCCGTGTAGTGCGTTTGCTGCAGATCAGCTTTACCTTGTTCCGTTATGGGCTGGATGAGTTGGTATGGTCTTTGCATTTATTTCGTCCTTTACGCTTCTTTATTTACCTGAATCCGTATCGAATTGCTAATAGAAAACGGACCTTAGGAGAAAGGGTGCGCTTAACTTTAGAGGATCTCGGTCCAATATTTGTAAAATTTGGTCAAGCATTATCTACACGGCGAGATTTTATTCCAGATGAAATAGCGGATGAATTAACTAAGTTGCAAGACCGTGTTCCTCCATTTTCGGGGGAGCAAGCAGAAGCCATTGTTGCAGCAGCTTTTCAATTGCCGCTGGCTGAAATATTTGCCGAATTTAATATAATGCCCTTGGCTTCTGCCTCAGTTGCACAGGTCCATGCTGCCAAGTTATTGGCAGGTCAAGAGGTAGTAGTCAAAGTATTGCGTCCTGGTATTAATAAACGTGTTAGTAAAGATATAGATTTATTGTATGCGCTTGCTAATTTGGCGACGCGTTATTGGCCGTACGCCAGACGGCTTAAACCAAGGGAGGTTGTTGCGGAGTTTGAGGCTTGTTTACGGGATGAATTAGATCTATTACGGGAAGCGGCCAGCGCTTCTCAACTACGGCGTAATTTTTTGAATTCTGATTTACTCTATGTTCCTGAAGTGTATTGGCAGTATACACGTTCACATATATTGGTCATGGAACGAATTTATGGTATCTCTATTGCTAATATTCCTGAGTTAAAAAAACATGGCATTAATCTAGAACGCTTGGCAAAGCGTGGTGTAGAGATCTTTTTCACGCAGGTATTTCGTGATTGTTTTTTTCATGCTGATATGCACCCAGGTAATATCTTTGTTTCACTTGCTAGCAAAGAAAATCCTCAATATTTGGGTGTTGATTTTGGAATTATGGGCAGTTTAAATCCTGATGACCAGCGTTATCTTGCAGAAAATTTGATGGCATTTTTTAAACGAGATTATAGACGTGTTGCGCAATTGCATGTGGAATCCGGCTGGGTGGCATCGAACACACGGATCAATGAATTTGAGGCAGCAATTCGTACTGTGTGTGAGCCTATTTTCGAAAAACCGCTGAAAGAAATTTCTTTTGGCCAACTGCTGTTACGCTTATTCCAAACGGCCAGACGTTTTAATATGGAAGTGCAACCACAGTTGGTTTTATTGCAAAAAACCCTCTTTACTATCGAGGGATTAGGACGCCAGCTATATCCGGATTTGGATTTATGGAATACCGCTAAGCCATTTTTAGAGCGTTGGCTGAAAAGACAACTGGGTCCTCGTGCTTTTTTAAGAAAGGTTCGTGCATATGCACCGTACTGGCTGGAAAAATTGCCTGAGATTCCAGATTTGCTATATCAAACCTTAGTTGATTCTCGTCAACGTCAAAAAAAAGAAGACTGTATGACTTATTCGAATGTGTATAACGGAAAAACAAAAAGGGATACAAGGGGAAAGGTGTTTTATAGCATTAGTTTTGGCGCTGGTAGCGCTTGTGTTGTTTGGGTGTTGTTAAATGTCATGGAAGGTGAGTTTTTTAGTGTATTATCTGCTAAAAATCTGTGGATACTGGGTTTAGGTGGATTGCTTCTGTTGTTGACTATCGTAAGATAGCTAGGAAATGCGGTTCAATACCGTGTTCTTTCGATGCAGTTAAGACATTTGCTTTCCAGGGTTTTTTGTCGATAATGTGTACATATACCCATTATATCTAAGAAGCGGTAGTGTTTATTGAGATGCTTGTATTATCTGTCATGACAAGCGGTATAAAATGAGTTTTTATTGAACTTAAGGAGTATGTATGGGTCTCCATGGAATAAGCATTGGATCATTACTCATTATTGTGTTAATTGCAATTTTATTATTTGGTACCAAGCGTTTACGTGTTATGGCGGAGGATCTTGGTGTCGCATTAAGAAATTTTAATAAAGCGCTGCATGCTAAAGAAGAGGCTGCAGCGAAAGAAGCGGAATTGGAGGATCCCAAAAATCGTTGTGGGGATTCGTAAGGGTGCGCTTAATGATGGACGTAACTAATCGGTAAAATATGTTTAGTTTTAGTGAATTTTTTTTAATCATTATTGTGGCTTGCCTTGTTTTAGGGCCGAATTCGCTGAAAAAATTGCCGCGCCAATTAGCGATGGTGCTGAAAAAACGCAGTGAGCTGCTCAGTCAACTACAGGAATGTTGGCATATATTACAAAAGGAAGAATATTTGGAGGAAAACAATAAGCGGGCGCGAAAAATAGATGCGTGCTATAAGAAAAAATAATCTACCTGTTGATCGTAATCGCTCATTGCTTTCCTTTTTCTTGGAATTACGATTGCGCCTTATTTACTGTGTGCTATCGTTTATCCTTGTTCTGTGTCTGTTGCTACCTTTTTCATCTCAGTTGTATCAGTGTTTTTCCAAACCTTTATTAAATCAGTTGCCGGTAGGTAGCCGACTGATCTCTACTACTTTGCTAGCTCCTGTGTTTATTCCAGTAAAGTTTTCGTTTGTACTGGCTATTTTTGCAATAATGCCTTTCGTGTTATATCAGTTTTGGTTGTTTATTGCTCCTGCTCTGTACAGAAAAGAACGGCGATTACTATGGCTGGTGTTGTTGTTAAGCATTAGCCTGTTTTATAGTGGCGTATCCTTTTCCTATCGATTTATTCTACCGTTGTTAATTGGATTTTTTGTCACAGCATCCCCGGATTATATTCATATTTTGCCAGATATCAGCAACTATCTGGATTTGGCACTGCGCTTACTGTTTGGATTTGGTTTGATTTTTGAAGTTCCGCTTTTGATGGTTGTGGCAGTTATTTCAGGTTTTTTAGTAGTAAAAACTCTGAAAAGTTGGCGCCGTTATTTTATAGTGCTGGCTTTTATCGTAGCGATGCTATTAACGCCGCCTGATGTGGTATCGCAGATGGTGCTAGCTATTCCATTGTGTGTATTATTTGAGATAGGATTATTCATTTGTCGGTTTATTCCCCAAAGTAAGTAATGCAGTATGCTGAAAAAAAAAGTATTGTTGGCAGATGACGATACCGTTTTTTTACGAATTATAACGCAGTATTTGGATGATGCGGAATTTTCCTATATCGTTACGCAAGATGGTGAGCAAGCTTGGCATTGTTTGCAACAATATCAGGATGGATTTTTTCTTATTTTAGCTGACAGAATTATGCCAAAACTCGATGGTTTGGGGTTGTTGGCTAAAATACAGCAGACACCGCAGCTTTGCGACGTGCCGCTGATTTTATTGACAGGTGAAGCCAGTAAAGAAGAAAGATGTGAAGCGATAGCGCAGGGAGTCTACGACTTCTTTTACAAGCCTATTTCCAAAAAATTATTGTTGGCTGTTTTGAAAAAAGCGGAAAAACAGCAGATTCTTGGTAATGGCCATTTATATAAAAACGGATGATGATTGTATCATTGATTTTTATTAATGATTTATAAAAGTTTTGAATTTAAGCAATGGTTTTTCAACGTCTCAGTTCGTAATGTCTACAAAACTGTTGCAAGATCAGTGACCTTAATCCTCCCAATCCAAACTTCCGCCTGTCTGATATTCTGTGACACGGGTTTCAAAAAAATTCTTTTCCTTCTTAAGATCGATCATCTCACTCATCCAGGGTAAAGGATTGCTGATAGCAGGATACTGTTCAGGTAGACCGATTTGCGTGAGGCGTCGATTGCCAATAAAACGTAAGTAATCCCACATCATGTTAGCGTTAAGTCCTAGGATGCCGCGTGGCATAGTGTCTAATGCGTACTGATGTTCCAGCTCTATCCCTTCCTTGATGAGATCAATAATCATTTGTTTAAACCCATCGGTCCACAGATGTGGATTTTCCAGCTTAATTTGATTGATCATATCGATACCAAAATTAAGATGCATAGATTCATCTCGCAAAATGTATTGGAACTGCTCGGCCGTGCCGGTCATTTTATTTCGTCGTCCCATGCTAAGGATTTGTGAAAAACCAACATAGAAAAACACACCCTCAAATATTACGTAAAACGCGATGAGATCACGCAAGAGGCGTTGATCGTTTTCAACTGTTCCAGTGTGGAAATGTGGATCGCTTAAACTTTGGGTAAAGGGTAGAGACCATTCGGCTTTTTTAGCAACCGCAGGTACTTCACGATACATGTTAAAGATACGCGCTTCATCCATACCTAAGCTTTCAATGATATACTGGTAAGCGTGCGTGTGTACAGCTTCCTCAAATGCCTGTCGTAGTAGGTATTGACGGCATTCTGGACTGGTGATGTGCCGATAAACCGCCAAGACTAAATTATTAGCGACGAGAGAGTCAGCTGTGGAAAAGAAACCCAAGCTTCGTTCAACCATAATACGCTCATCCTCAGTCAAAGCCTCTAGATCTCGCCATAAACTGACGTCGGCGGACATATTAATTTCTTGTGGCATCCAGTGATTGGCACAGCCAGACAAATACTTTTGCCAAGCCCATTCATGTCTAAACGGGACAAGCTGATTGAGATAAGAAGGGGAATTGAGCATTTGTTTATCTTCAACTCGTATTCTAGCGGCACCGCGCTCTATCGTTTGCATAACTATTGACATGATTCACACTCCTGATCTAAGGTGGAACAAGTCTGTATAGGGGCTTTTGCGTCATCTCGTGACTGTACGACATTCAAATGTCCCCTTTCTAAAGTTGCTTTTTCGGCATGGGTTGCGCTCAAGGTTCGTAGATAATAACTGGTTTTCAAACCCTTGATCCATACCAGCTTATAAAGCTCATCTAATTTTTTACCAGAAGCCTCGGCCATATAAAGATTGAGAGATTGGCTTTGATCGATCCACTTCATCCGGCGCGATGCTGCTTCCACTAACCAATGCGCAGGAATTTCAAACGCTGTTGCATAAAGCCGTTTTAATTCATCTGGAATACGTTCAATTTTTTGCACGCTACCGTCATAGTACTTGAGATCATTTAGCATGACAGCATCCCAAAGTCCAAGTGCTTTTAGATCTCTGATGAGATACGGATTAACTACGGTAAACTCCCCTGACATGTTCGATTTAACAAAGATATTCTGATACGTGGGTTCTATCGATTGAGAAACACCACAGATGTTAGCAATCGTGGCCGTTGGTGCGATAGCCATGCAGTTTGAATTACGCATCCCGTTTCTCATTATTTTTTGTCTCAGAATTTCCCAATCTAAAGTAGTGCTACGATCTTGATGCAGCCACTCACCGCGGTTTTTTTGTAAAATAGCTATTGAGTCCAGTGGCAAAATGCCTTGACTCCACAACGAATCCGAAAAGCTAGCGTAGGTACCACGTTCCTTCGCTAAATCGCTGGAGGCTTCAATGGCATAATAACTGATTATTTCCATAGAACGATCAGCAAATGCGACTGCCTCTTCTGAAGCGTATGGAATGCGCAATTGATAAAGCGTGTCTTGAAATCCTTGGAGGCCTATGGCAACAGGGCGGTGCTTGAAGTTGGATTGGCGTGCCTCAGGCACTGTGTAGTAATTAATATCGATGACATTATCCAACATGCGCATGGCTAGGCGGGTCGTCTTGCGTAGTTTTGCTGTATCCAATTCGCCTGACGCGGTGAGATGCTTGGATAAATTAATACTTCCCAAATTGCAGACGGCAATTTCATCAATTGACGTATTTAATGTGATCTCAGTACATAAATTTGAACTATGAATGGTCCCTACATGTTGCTGTGGCGAACGCAGATTACAGGCGTCTTTAAACGTGATCCAGGGATGTCCCGTTTCAAATAGCATACTGAGCATCTTGCGCCACAAATTAACAGCGGGGATCGTTTTGAAATTTTTGATTTCTCCACGAGCTACTTTGGTTTCATAGGTTTGGTACTTTTCTTCGAATGCTAATCCGTACAGATCATGCAAATCCGGCACTTCGTCTGGAGAAAATAGGGTCCATGTCTTTCCTTGCATGAGCCGCTTCATGAACAGATCGGGGATCCAATTTGCTGTATTCATGTCGTGGGTGCGACGTCGATCATCGCCAGTGTTCTTTCGTAGCTCTAAAAATTCTTCAATATCTAAATGCCAGGTTTCCAAATAAGCACACACCGCACCTTTACGTTTTCCTCCTTGGTTGACAGCAACGGCAGATGCGTTGGCGACATTTAAAAATGGTACAACACCTAAGGATTTGCCATTCGTTCCTTTAATGCGTGCACCCATAGCTCTGACAGAAGTCCAGTCATTGGCTAGACCACCAGAAAATTTGGAAAGCAACGCATTATCCTTAATAGCGCTATATATCCTATCAAGATCATCCGCTACAGTGGTTAAAAAACAGCTGGAAAGTTGAGGGCGTAAGGTGCCTGAATTGAACAGCGTGGGTGTAGACGCCATATAATGAAAAGAGGAAAGCAGTTCGTAAAATTCAATGGCGCGTTCTTCTTTGTTTGATTCATTGAGTGCCAACCCCATGGCAATGCGCATAAAGAAAGCCTGTGGTAGTTCGAAACGGACTTCATCAGCATGCAAAAAATAACGATCGTATAAAGTCTGCAAGCTAAGGTAGGTAAATTGTTGATCCCGTTGCGGTAGTAGGGCAGCGGTGATTTTTGTTAAATCAAAGGTTTTTAACCGTGGATCCAATAATTCAAGTGCAATACCTCGCTCCAAGTAACGTGGAAAGTAACGAGCATAGGCCTCATATAGCGTGTCCATGGTAAAGTTTGTTTCTATGCCCAGAAAGAGCGTGGTTTCCGTATAGAGCGTGCGTAAAAGAAAACGTGCTGTGGCATAACTATAGTCTGGATCCTGTTCTACTAAGGAGCGGGTGCTAATGATCAGCGCCTTATCTATATCAGCGACGGGCATGCCGTCGTATAAATTGCGCAGTGTCTCTTGAAGGATGAGGGCTGAATTGACCTGTTCTAGGCCTTGACAGGTGTCTACAATCTGTTTACTCAATTGTTCCATGTCGAGCGGTCGTTGCGTTCCGTCATGCAGCGTAGTCTGTAGTTGGATACTAGCGGCGGGTGTGACTGTTTGCTCACGCATCCTGCGTCGCTCTTCACGATATAGCACATAGGCCCTCGCGACTTGATGAGCCTCCGCTCGCATGAGGGCAAGTTCCACTTGATCCTGTATCGTTTCTATAGGGACCGATCCGCCTTGTGGTAGGCGTTCCTGAAGTGTTGCTGTGATTTGCTGAGTCAGTCGTGTAACACGCTCATAAATGCGGGTGGAAGTAGCAGCCTGCCCACCTTCTACGGCAAGAAAGGCCTTGGTAATGGCGATTCGAATTTTATTGGAGTCGTAATTCACGGGCTTGTTATTACGTTTGATAACCTGTAGCACGTGAACAGGGTCATAAATTTCCTCTGTTTCAGCATTTTTCACTGTCGGTATATTCCGACGAAATGAAAAAGAGGAGGGTATTGGTTCTGATGAAAATCCGCTCATTGAGGCTCCTTCAAGACTCTAAAAAAATAACAGCTAAGCAATGCTGTACACAATATCATGTGGTTTCTATTGAATGCAAGCACTATATAAAGTGAAACAAATAATTAGCTATGGAATGTTGCTAGAAAAAAGCGTGTTGATATTATAGCCTAGTTACTGTGGCATACAATCAACAATGGAATGTGTTGGTCGAGTAAAATAGAGGTCGGTACTCATGCAACCAGTGTCTTCGAAGCATGTGCTTCAAAGTATTTTTCGCGCTTATGACATCCGAGGTGTCGTTAACGAAACGATAACCCCCGAAGTGGTTAGGCTGCTGGGTAGAGCAATCGGTAGTACAGCACGGAAACAAGGGCAACAAGCTATCATCACGGCGCGCGATGGGCGTTGGTCTGGGCCGCTTTTAATGAGCGAATTACAGAAAGGATTGCGAGAAACAGGGTGTGATGTTATCGATATTGGTCAAGTGCCTAGTCCAGTCCTTTACTTTGCAACTTGTACTCTAAAGGCTCGCTCAGGGGTCGTGTTAACCGCTAGCCATAATCCTGAAAATTACAATGGCTTAAAGATTATTTTGGACAAAAAAAGTTTGTTTGGAGCATCGATTACCGCGCTTTATACACAAATCCAGGAAGGAGCCTTTGTATCAGGAGAGGGTAGATATCAGCGGGTAGACATCTTAGAAGACTACCTTGATTGTATTGTTAAAAATGTGCGAATTAAACGGCGGTTACGTGTCGTCGTGGATTGTGGTAATGGGGTTGCCGGGATAGTGGCGCCGGTTCTGCTGCGTAGGCTTGGTTGTGAGGTCATTAAATTATTTTGTGAGGTAGATGGTCGTTTTCCTAATCATTGTCCTGACCCCAGTATTCCGGAGAATTTAGCTGACTTAATCCGCACAGTGGTACAACAGCAGGCTGATTTAGGGTTAGCATTGGATGGAGATGGCGATAGGTTGGGCGTTGTAACGAATAAAGGGGAAATTATTTGGCCAGATAGGCAATTGATGTGCTATGCCATCGACGTTTTATCACGCAATCCCGGAGCATTGATCATTTATGATGTTAAGTCTACGAGCCAGTTAGCTACGCTCATTGCACAACACGGGGGCACTTCATTCATGTGGAAGTCAGGGCACTCCATTATGAAAACGAAACTCGAAGAAACCGGTGCTTTATTGGCGGGCGAAATGAGCGGGCATATTTTTTTCAAAGAACGTTGGTATGGGTTTGACGATGGTTTTTACACAGCGGCACGTTTATTAGAGATCATAGCCAAGGAACGAAAAACTAGTAGTGAAATATTTGCTGCGTTACCAAACCGTATTAGTACGCCTGAATTAAAGCTAGCCATTCCAGAAGAAAAAAAATTTCACTTCATGCACATGCTAGAAAAGGAGCTACATTTCCCAGAAGCAACTATCAATAAAATTGATGGAGTACGCGTGGAGTTTAGCGATGGTTGGGGATTAATACGAGCATCTAACACGGGTCCTTATTTAGTACTGCGCTTTGAAGCGGATACGCAAGAAGCCTTGCAACGTATTCAAAATTTGTTTGCAAAGCGTTTATTAGCGCTGGATCCTCAGTTGACATTATTGTTTTAGTTATGTTATGCGTATTATTACTTTAAATGTGAATGGTATTCGTTCTGCGATGAAAAAGGGATTTTTTAGTTGGGTACAAACACAAAAGGCGGATATTATTTGTTTGCAGGAAACTAGGGCGCAAGAGCAGCAAATCATAGAAACTGCCCAGCTGGCTGGTTATCAGTGCTATTTTTTTAATGCGGAAAAAAAAGGTTATAGCGGTGTCGCTATTTATAGCCGTCAAAAGCCAAATAAAGTCGTCATGGGGTTGGGTTGGAAATCTGCCGATGCGGAAGGTAGATATATTCAAGTAGACTTTCCATATTTGAGTGTTGCATCGCTTTACATGCCATCTGGCACGACCGGTGAGGTGCGTCAAGCGATAAAATTCCAGTTTTTAAAAAATTATCAGGCTATTTTAAAGAAACAGCGGCGTCAGAAACGCGAGTATATTATTTGTGGAGATTGGAATATTGCACACAAAACGATCGATTTGAAAAATTGGCGTGCCAATCAAAAACATTCCGGTTTTTTACCGGAAGAACGTGAATGGTTAAATATTGTTTTTGAAAAGCTTGGTTATGTAGACGCCTTTCGGCAGGTCAATCGATTACCTGAGCAATATACTTGGTGGTCACATCGTGGATGCGCCTGGGATAAGAACGTCGGTTGGCGAATTGATTACCAAGTTGTTACACCGGGTTTGAGGGACAGAATCGTAACGAGCAGTATCTACAAAAATCAACGCTTTTCTGATCATGCACCGTTGTCAGTGGATTACGAGCTTTAAGGTGCTCTTTAGCAATTAGAAATAAAGCGTTATTGTTGTAAACCCGTATTTTTTACGGCAACATGGGGGTCGTTCTTGGGTGGATAGCGCGGTGTCGGTGTTTCTGTTGAAGTACTTGAAGTGCTGTTTTATGATAAAGACTTGCGTGTTCAGTATGTTATGGTGTGGACTTAGGTAAATTATGGCAAAAGAAGCACAAGTTGTTATGAATGGTATAGTACTTGATACCTTACCGGATACTTCTTTTCGGGTACAACTAGAGAGTGGACATATTATCATTGCGAAAATTTCGGGTCGTATGCGGAGAAGCTACATTCGAGTGGTGGAAGGTGATAAGGTTGATGTAGAGCTGACGCCTTACGACCTTGGGAAAGGTCGCATTATATTTCGTGGTAATAAGGGGGATAAGGATAAGACTACTGAATAAGACTACTGAAAGAGAAGTGAGATAGGGGAGGACTACTGGGCTTCCTGTCCAATGGGTGTTGGAAAAAGCTGTTGTGGAATAGTGTGGGTGGTGGTTTCACCTTTTTCATGAATAATTAACTGCAGCATATCGTTTGCGCTAGTCAACATCAGTTGTCCTCCGTGGACTAAGCGTCCAAACAATAACTCATCAGCGATCGGTTTTTTAATTTTTTCCTGAATTAAGCGAGCCATTGGCCTTGCTCCCATGGTTTTTTCATAGCCGTGTTTAGCGAGCCAAAGTCGTGCCGCTTTGTCTACATGCAGACGGACGTGTTTCTTTTCTAGTTGAGATTCTAGTTCTACTAAGTACTTGTCAACAACCCGAAAAATGATCTCAGGGCTTAAATATTTAAAATAGATCACAGCGTCCAAGCGATTGCGAAATTCAGGTGAAAAAATACGCTTTATAGCCTCTGGATTTTCTCTTTGTACCAAATCAACGGTAAACCCAATAGGTGGCCGATCCCAATGCTCGGCATCTGCATTGCTCGTCATGACTAACACGATGTGGCTGAAGTCTGTTTTTCGACCATTTGTATCGGTCAAGCTGCCGTGGTCCATCACTTGTAGCAGCAGATTAAAGATATCAGGGTGTGCTTTTTCAATTTCGTCCAATAGTAAAACGGCGTGGGGATGCTTGGCCACGGCTTCTGTCAACAAGCCGCCTTGCTCGTATCCAATGTAGCCAGGAGGCGCGCCAATAAGGCGAGAGACACTGTGTTTTTCCATGTATTCTGACATATCGAACCGTAATAGTTCGATGCCCATTAATTCAGCGAGTTGTTGGGTCACTTCCGTTTTTCCGACACCTGTGGGACCAGCAAAAAGAAAGGAACCGATAGTTTTGTTAATTCCTCGCAGTCCTGAACGTGTCAGTTTCATACTGGCACAAAGATTTTCTATAGCGATATCCTGACCAAATACACGGCATTTTAATTTTTCTTCCAAATTACGCAGGCGATGTTTATCCGAAGTAGAAACGTTGCGAGTAGGAATATGAACCATTTTGGCCACAATTACTTCAATTTCATGAATGCCAATAACTGTTTTCTTTTTATGATGGGGTCGTAATGCCTGGTAGGCGCCGGCTTCATCTACAATATCGATCGCCTTATCAGGTAAAAAACGATCAGGTAAATAGCGTGCAGCAAGTTCTACGCTGGCACGCAAGGCGTTTATGCGATATTTAACATGGTGATGTTCTTCTAGTCGATTCTGCAAACCTCGCAAAATGGCAATGGTTTCAGCTGAATTAGGTTCAGGAACATCTATTTTTTGGAAGCGTCTGGCAAGGGCGCGATCTTTTTCAAAAATACTACGGTATTCCTGGTAGGTTGTTGCGCCGACGCATTTAAGCTCACCCGTTGTTAACAATGGTTTAATTAGGTTAGAAGCATCCATGACTCCACCAGATGCGGCACCTGCGCCGATGACGACATGGATTTCATCAATGAACAATATGGATTGCGGTTCCTGTTTTAGTTGAGCTAATAGCGCTTTAAAACGTTTTTCAAAATCACCACGATATTTGGTACCAGCAAGTAAGCTTCCTAGATCCAGTGCATAAATTCTACTTTGTGCCAGTACGGTCGGGACCTCTTTGTTGACGATTGCCTTGGCAAGTCCTTCGACGATCGCCGTTTTGCCTACACCGGCTTCTCCGACTAATAAAGGGTTATTTTTGCGTCGGCGACAGAGAATCTGAATGACTCGTGCCAATTCTTCCTTGCGTCCTATGAGGGGGTCAATTTTATCGAGCCGCGCTTTATCATTTAGGTTGATTGCATAGATTTCCAATGGACTGTTTCCCGGTCCATCGGTAGAGATTTCTTTTTCCGTTATAAAGTGACTTAATTTGGCATCTCTATCTTCTGGTAATTTAGGAAAGCCTTGAGAAATATAGTGAGATAAATCTGAGCGAGTTACGTTTTCTCGACGTAAAAAATAGATGGCTTGACTATCCTGTTCACTAAAAATGGCGACGAGTATGTGGACACCGTTTACTTGTGTTGCACTGCTGGATTGCACTTGGAAAATAGCGCGTTGCAACACGCGTTGAAAGCCTAAAGTAGGTTGAATGTCTAGAGTAGGATCGGTGGTAGGGAATATAGGTGTCGTAGCCGCAATAAAATTATTTAATTCATTTTTGAGTCGGCTTAAATTGGCACCGCAGGCCCGTAAAGCGGCCCTGGCAGTAGGCTCTTCCAATAGCGCCAGTAACAAATGTTCAACAGTCAAATATTCATAACGTTTTTCTCGGGCTTGTTTAAAAATAGCATTTAAACTCACTTCCAGTTCTTTGCTAAACATGATCGCCCTCCTTACTCAAGAACGTATCAAACTCCGTGTTTCCTCGTACAAAACGAGTTCCGTCGTCGTTTGTGCAGGCGGGTGGTAGTCCGTGCTGAAAAAAATTCCCTCTCATCTCAGACTAGTCGAGTTTTAAGGGATTTGCGAATTGACCCTATGTAAACAGGTAGTTTTGAGAGCATTGTTGGAAGATAGCAAATACCACCGATATTAATGAGCAAAGACAGCGGCGGCTGTGTTGGTTGGTTTTGTGGGAATAGAATCGCGCGAGCTAAACGTGTTTTTACAACATGTGTTTGATTATAGCATGGCCAAAAGCCGAGCAGCTCAGCTCTTGTGCATCTTTCATGAGGCGAGCAAAATCATAGGTTACCGTTTTTGCTTGAATAGCTCTTTCCATACCATGAATGATCAAATCAGCTGCTGCATTCCAACCGATATGTCGCAACATCATTTCAGCTGAAAGGATCAATGATCCCGGATTGACCTTATCTTGGCCTGCATATTTTGGAGCAGTGCCGTGTGTTGCTTCAAACAAAGCGATTGAATCGCTTAAATTAGCACCAGGTGCGATGCCAATACCGCCAACTTGTGCCGCGAGGGCGTCGGATAAATAGTCGCCATTAAGATTTAATGTAGCAATAACACTGTATTCAGCAGGACGTAGCAAGATTTGCTGCAAAAAAGCGTCAGCGATAACATCATTTATAATGATGTACTTATTTGTTTGGGGATTTTTTAAGCGCATCCACGGTCCTTCATCGAGCAGTTCCGCGGCGAATTGCGTCTTAGCGACCTCATAGCCCCAATCCTTAAAGGCACCTTCGGTAAATTTCATAATATTGCCCTTATGTACTAGGGTTACCGAGGGAAGATCATGTTGAATAGCA
>Ga0207059_1012_pt4 | contig 28399 bp, 22 predicted proteins | sample Alteio_BWMinCont_32_FD_153273 | JGI IMG/M metagenome (GOLD analysis project Ga0207059, IMG submission 153273) | Enriched cells from forest soil in Barre Woods Harvard Forest LTER site, Petersham, Massachusetts, United States -... | ecosystem: Environmental > Terrestrial > Soil > Temperate forest >...
CTTACTTCCAGCCGGTCAACATTTTCAAGCCCGATTCGCCGCGCTTTTTCCCGGAGAGCTTCGAGACCGCAAACAATGGCGGCGGCGTCAACGTGTATCACAACAACGGCAATGGGACGTTCACGGATGTCACGGAAAAGGTGGGATTGAAGACCAGCGGCTGGACTCTGGACCTCGGGCACGCGGACGCGGACAACGATGGCTTCGACGACCTCTACGTGGCGTGCGATTTCGGCACCGACCGTTTTTTCCACAACAACGGGGACGGCACCTTCACCGACATCACGGAAAAGGCGATCGGATTCGATTCGAAGAAGGGCATGAACGTCGACTGGGGCGACTTCGACAACGACGGGCTGCTCGACATCTACGTGACCAACATTACCGACGACTACATGCGCGAAGGTAATTTCCTCTGGCACAACAACGGGAACCTGACATTTACCGATGTATCGCGGGAAACCGGGACCGTCGAGACCGGTTGGGGTTGGGGGGCGAAGTTCTTCGACTACGACAATGACGGCTGGCTCGATTTGTATGTCACCAACGGCTGGGTTTCCGCAGGCAAGGAGAGTTATGTCCCGGACGTTTTCGCAATGGTCATCAAGCCGGGAATCGATTTCGCGGATGCGCGGAACTGGCCGCCCATGGGCGACAAGAGCCTGAGCGGATACGAGAAAAAAAAGCTCTTCCATAACGAGAAGGGCCAGGTATTCAAGGACGAAGCCAAACGCCACGGCGTGGATTCGATTCGCGATGGCAGAGGCGTGGCGATTGCGGATTTCGATAACGACGGCCGGCTCGACATGTTCGTCGCCAATGCGAACGGCGAACCTTATTTGTACAGGAACACCATGCCGCTGCCGAACCACTGGGTGGATTTTTCACTCGAGGGGACGAAGTCGAACAAGACGGCGGTCGGTGCGCAGGTACGGCTCAAGGCGAACGGGATGACTCGGCTGCAGTTTCTCAGTGGAGGCAACAGTTTCGCCGGACAATCCAGCTCGCGGGTTCATTTCGGCCTCGGCGAGGCTACGAAGGTGGATCAGATCGAGGTTCGATGGCCGGCCGGTGAACGCGAAGTATTTACGGGGATCGCGGTGGACAAAATTCAGAAGATCGTGGAAGGGAGCGGCAAGAGGAAATAATGAGCTACCGGAAGAGTGTACTCCTGGCAGCGTTGCCAATATTGCTGATCGCGGGGATCGCGGATGAACAATTCGAGAAGGGCGAGCAGGCTCTGGGATCGAAGGACTATGCGAACGCGGTCAGTCTTCTTCAACAGGCTGTACAGAGCGATCCGGATAACCTTCGAAACGCGAGCGAGTATCGCCAGGCAGTACTTCGGCAAACCATCGCAGCGCATCCGAAGGAGGGCTTGCCCGCGGATTTTGACAAAGAGATCTCGTTCTTCGAGAAACTGGTGGCCGACCATCCCAACTCGAGCAATGCGTACCTGAATTACGGGTTCGCCTATGTCGACAAAATTGCTTCGGCCGGTTCGATCACGCAGGTCATCATGGCGAATACGGCTCTGACGCAGTTCACCAAGTCCATTGAACTGAAGCCGACGTGGATCGGACTGTACACGCGCGGCAACAGTTATCTTTACTGGCCGAAGATTTTCGGGCGCGCCGGACTGGGGGTCGCCGATCTCGAAAAGGCTTACGCGATGCAGAAGGCAGATTCGAAGCGGAGCTATCACGTGCGTGTTTATATTTCGCTCGGTGATGGTTACTGGAAGACCGACAATCTGGATAAAGCGAAAGCCATCTGGAAAGAAGGGGCGGCGCAATTTCCCGACAGCCAGGCTTTAAAAGACAGACTTGCGAAGCAGGGCGACGACCTGGACACCTACATTAACAATGTGCTCGATCCGAACAAACGGGTCGACACAGATTTGAAAGAACTCTGGAGAACTCAGTGAATATAGGCCGCAAGGGCTGGATTGCGATCGCTCTGGCGCTCCCAGCGGTTGTCTGGGCAGTGGAGGATATCGAGGCGAAGATCCACTTCAGCGAGGTTTCTTCGAAAGCCGGGATTCAGATCCTTCACCATACGCGCCATTTTAATGGCCCGACTGCCGACGTGCTGCGCATGTTCACATCGGGCGGATCGTCGGCGGCGGTGGGTGACTTCGATGGCGACGGACTCGAAGATCTTTTCGTCACCGATTCCGATAACGGAAAGCCAAACCACCTGTTCCACAATAACGGCAACATGACGTTCACCGATGTTGCGGTGGCTGCCGGTGTTGCGAAGGGCAACGATCCGGACGCGATCGTCGCCGACGCGCTCTGGTTCGATTACGACAACGACGGCCGTGAGGATCTTCTCGTGGCGCGGTTCGGCACACCGATCCTTTATCACAACGAAGGCAACGGAAAGTTCAAGGACGTCTCGGCGACCTCAGGCCTGAACAAATTCGGCAATACCATCGCCGCCGTCGCGTTCGACTACGACAACGACGGTCTGCTCGACCTCATGTTCGGCAACTATTTCAAACCCGTAAACCTCCTGAGCGGGAACGATCCGCACGTTCTGCCGAACGATCTGGACAATGCCATCAACGGCGGCGGAGTCACGCTCTGGCATAACACAGGGCACGGGCACTTCGTCGAGACAACGGAGAAGGCGGGCTTCGGAAAGCACACTGGCTGGACGCTCGATATCGGGATTGGCGATTTCAACAACGACGGATTGCCGGATGTCTATCTGGCGTGCGATTACGGCACGGACCGGATCTTTTTTAACAACGGCGGCGGCACTTTTACCGATGCCACCGAGAAGTCAATCGGTTTCGATACGCGCAAGGGGATGAACGTCGATGTCGCCGACTATGACAACGATGGCTGGCTCGACATCTACGTCACGAACATCACCGATGAATACATGAAAGAGTGCAACATGCTCTGGCACAACAACCACGACGGGACATTCACCGACGTCTCCCGCGAGACAGGTACTTGCGAAACCCTGTGGGGTTGGTCGGCGAAGTTCGGCGACTTCGATAACGATGGCTGGCCGGATCTGTTCGTGGTGGATGGGCTGCGCTCGGCCGGCAAAGACAACTACATCCCGGTGGTGGTCAACCTGATCACGACTCCGGGGGTGGATTTTACCGATGCCAGACTTTGGCCGAGCATCGGCACTATGACGTGGAGCGGATATCAGAAGAAAAAGATGTTCCGCAATCTGGGCGGCCAGGCGTTTAAGGAAATCTCCGCTTCGGCGGGAGTCGACAACGACAAGGATGGCCGTGGAATCGCGATGGCGGATTTCGATAACGACGGCCGGCTCGACCTTTATCAGGCGAATGCCGATCAGCCCTCGCTGTTTTATCGCAACGTGACGGAAGGCAGCGGGAACTGGGTGCAGTTCAAGTTGACAGGGACCAAGTCCAATCGGGACGCGATCGGAGCGCGCATTACGTTGACCGCGGGTGGATTGAAGCAGATCCAGGAAATCAATGGGGACAACGGTTATGCGGGCCAGAGCACGAACCGCGCGCATTTCGGAATCGGTAAGGCGACGAAGGTCGATTCGGTGGAGATTCGTTGGCCCAGCGGACTCATTGAGAAGGTCAGCGGGGTGTCGACAAATAAACTCAACAAGGTTACTGAGGGGAAGGGACTCGAACGGTGAAGGCCAGCGCGCGCCACATTACCGTAGCGTTTGCTGGACTCCTGCTGCTTGGATTTCAATCGGGATCTACGGCCCAGCAGGACCGGCTCGAGCAGGCCCGGAATCTCGGTAAGGCATTTTACGAAAATCCGACTACGCAGACGCAGGCCGTCGACGAGTTCAAGAAGGCTCTGGACATGGTTCCGGATTCGGCGCGCGAACGGGTGAATTACGGGATCGCATTGCTGCATGCCGGTAAGACTGCCGAAGGCATCGCCGAACTGGAGAAGGCGCAGAAGCAGGATCCGAAGATTCCGCACACCTGGTTCAACCTCGGTATCGCATACAAGAAAGACTCGAAATACGAGCAGGCCATCGCGGAGTTCGAGGGCATGCTCAAGCTGGTGCCGAACGAGCCGATCTCGCACTACAATCTGGGGGTCCTTTACAAGCTCAACGGAAAAACGGATGAGGCGCTGAAAGAGTTCGAACTCAGCTCGAAGTTGAATTCCCGGCTGGCAGGCCCACACTTTCAGCTATACAACGCCTACCGGACGTTGAATCGGGCTGAAGATGCGACGCGGGAACAGCAGGTGTTTCAGGACATCAAGAAACAGCAGGCAGGCGCCGCGGTGCCGGAGGATCTGGAGTGGAGTTTTTACTCCGAGGTTTACGACATTACGGATCCGGCGAACGCGACGGAAACTGAACCCGCAAAGCCGGTGAAGCTGAACGCGCGGAAACTGGGGGATGGGTTCGATGCGGCGACGGCGGGACTGGTGACCGCGGATGTCGATGGGGATGGCAATCCAGAGATCATCGCGTGGTCCAGCAGCGGCGTGAAGGTTTTCAAGAACGGGTCGGCGGGTGCATTGGAGTGCGGATTGGGAGGGGTCAAGGACGTTATCTCGATCTCGCCCGGGGATTTCAATAACGACGGGCTGGCCGATCTCGCGATCCTGACCAAGTCCGGCGCTGAACTGTGGGCGAATCGCAAAGGAAAATTCGAGAAGCTGAATGTCGTGATTCCCGAGGGCGCCTATAACAAAGCGGTGTGGATCGATTACGATCACGATTACGATCTCGATCTCTTCCTGTTAGGCGATAAGTCGGCTCTGTTGCGCAATAACGGCACGGCCGGGTTCAGCGACGTTTCCAACAGTTTTCCATTTGTGGCGGGACGGGCCGTGGACGGGGCGATGTTCGACGTAACTCCGGATACGGACGGAATGGACCTCGTGGTGGTTTATTCCGATCGTCCCGGCGTCCTTTATGTGGATAAGCTGGGCGGCCGCTATGAAGCACAGGATTTGAATTTGATTCCGGCGGGCGCGAAGTCTGTCGCCGCGGCCGATCTCAATAACGACGGCGCTACCGATTTGATCGTCGGGACAGCGGCCAGTACCATGCCGATTTTCAATCGGCGCGGGTCGTTCGACAAGGGGGATCCACTGGGCGCGGCGTCGGCGGGTGTCGCCATTGTCGACCTGGAAAACCGCGGTATCGGCGATGTAGCCGTGGGCGGATCGGTTTTCCGTAATCAGGGGCTGGGGAAGTTTTTGGAAACGAAGTCAGCGATCGCTGATGCGGCGGTACTTGCGGCTGTGGATTTTGACGGGGACGGTCGCAACGACCTTGCTGAGGTTGGACGCGATGGCTCGCTGGTGTTTCTTCGTAACGAGACGGAAACGTCGAACGGTTGGCTGCGCGCGGGCCTTCTCGGCGTGAAGAATCTTAAGCTGGCTTATGGCGCGAAGATCGAAATCAAAGCGGGGGCGCACTATCAGAAACGGACCTACTTCGGACAACCGCTGGTGTTTGGGATGCGCGGGTACAAAGAAGCCGAGACGGTGCGTATTACGTGGCCGAATGGGCTGATTCAGAACGAAGTCCATCAGGCAGCTGGCAAAGCGTTCAGTTACAAAGAAGCGCAACGGTTGTCCGGTTCGTGCCCGATGATTTTTACCTGGAACGGGCAGAGTTTCAACTTTCTGACGGATGTCCTGGGTGTTGCGCCGCTGGGTGCCAGTTCCGGGGACGGCAGCTACTTCCCTGTGGACCATGACGAATATGTACAGGTGCCCGGCGAGGCGATGGTGCCGCGTAACGGTAAGTACGAAGTGCGGATCAGCGAGGAATTGCGGGAAGTGTCCTATCTGGATCGAATACAGCTGATCGCCGTCGATCATCCGGCGTCCGCATCGATCTACACAAATGATAAATTCAAGTCGCCGCCGTTTCCGGACTTCAGGCTGTTCGGTGTAACGAAGCCGATTCACCCGAAATCCGCCCGCGATGACGATGGAAAAGATGTACTTCCGCAGTTACTCAAGCGGGACAAGAAGTATCCGGATTCCTTCTCGCGGACTTACACGGGCGTGGCGTCTATTCATCGTCTGGATCTCGATTTCGGAAGCGCGGCGGCGGCGAATCGCTCGGTGTTGATCCTGAACGGATGGGTCGATTGGGCGGACGGCAGCACTTTTCTGGCGGCGTCGCAGGAATCGAAAGCGGGCCTGATCATGCCGTACCTGCAGGTCCGAAACGCCAAAGGGGAATGGCAAACCGTAATCGAGGATATGGGCATTCCCGCCGGCAAACCGAAAACGATTTCGGTCGACCTGACAGGAAAATTTCTTTCGGCCTCGCGAGAGGTTCGGATCGTAACCAACCTTTGCGTCTATTGGGATGAGATTTTTCTGAGCGAAGATACGGGCTCGCCGGAGACCGTTCAGACGCCGGTTGATGCCGAGTATGCCGATCTGCATTTTCGCGGGTTTTCGAAACCGGTGATCCATCCGGAGCGCAGGCAGCCGGAGAATTTCCTCTATGACGAGGTGTCGGCCGTGTCCACATGGAACCCCACATCGGGCAATTACACGCGCTATGGCGATGTGCGCCCGCTGCTGAGTGCGATCGATGACGAGATGGTGATCATGGGTGCCGGCGACGAGTTGAATCTGAAGTTCGACGCGAAGAATTTGCCAGTGCTTCGGCCGGGCTGGAAGCGCGATTTCCTGCTTCTCGTGGATGGCTGGGCCAAGGATGCCGATGCCAACACCGCATTCGCCAAAACAGTGGAGCCTCTGCCGTTCCATGGCATGAGCGCCTACCCTTATCCAGCGACGGAGCAATTTCCGGGCGACGCAGCTCATCGTGAATATCGGGAGAAGTACAATGTCAGACCGGCGCTGCGTTTGTTGCGTCCCATGACCGACTAATTGGAGGACTTATTAACTATATGGCAGAAGCAACTTTCACAGCGGATCAGATTCGAGCGGAAATCAAACGCCTTGTCGCCAATGTTACGGAGCGTGAACCGGAAGAGATTTCAGATACCGCCCATTACATGGATGAACTGGGTGTCGACTCGCTCATGGCGATGGAAGTGATGATCGCTGTGGATAAGAAATTCAAGATCGACATCCCGGAAGAAGAGTTCAACAAAGCCTCCAACGTGGATGAATCGGTGGCGATGGTGGAGAAGTGGCTTGCCGCGCGCGACGGCGCCGCAGCGAGCGCATGAGGCGAGTCGCAATCACGGGTATCGGGGTCATTTCTCCGGTGGGAACGGGGAAGACCGCCTTCTGGACCGCCTTACTCGCGGGTAAGTCAGGCATAGGGCCCGTGACGGCGTTCGACAGCTCGAACTTCGCAGCCCACATCGGAGCGGAGGTGCGTGACTTCGATGCAAGCTGTTACGTGAAGAAGCAGCAGCCGGATCGGATGGGCCGGGCGTCGCAAATGGCGATCGGCGCCACTCGTCTGGCTATCGCGGACTCCGGTCTGGAGTTCGATGCCATTCCGCGACGCCGGGTGGGTGTCTCGATGGGTACGACGTCGGGAGAGCCGCTCTTTGTCGAAGACTATAACGACGCCAAAATGCAGGGCGGCGAGGAGGCTGTTCCGCCGGGTTGCCTGGCGCTGTATCCCTGCCACGTGATTCCGGCGCACGTGGCGATCGAGTTCGATTTGCGCGGTCCGTCGGTCATGATTCCGACTGCCTGTGCCGCGGGGAATTACGCCATCGGTTATGGCTACGATCTTATCCGCACCGGACGCGCCGATTTGATGCTGGCTGGCGGGGCCGACGCTTTTTCGCGTATTCCGTACCTGGGTTTTGCGCGCTTGGGCGCGATCGCGCCGGAGCGATGCCAGCCATTCGACAAGAACCGTAAAGGTATGGTCCCGGGGGAAGGAAGCGGCATGCTCGTGCTCGAACCTCTGGATGCGGCCGTGGCGCGCGGTGCGAAGATCTATGCGGAAGTTCTGGGTTATGGGGTCAGCTGCGATGCGCATCATATGACGGCCGCGCATCCGCAGGCAGACGGCGCCATACGGGCGATGAGCGCGGCCATGAAAGACAGCGGCGTGGGGATCGGCGACATCGACTACATCAGCGCGCATGGCACTGGCACGCCGACGAACGATCGTATCGAATCGCTCGCCGTACGCACGCTGTTTGCCGAATACGCGACAAAAGTTCCGATGAGTTCCATCAAATCGATGCTGGGCCACACGATGGGCGCTGCGAGCGCGATCGAAGCCGCGGCGTGTGCCCTGGCCCTCGACACAGGCTGGATTCCGCCGACTATCAATCACGAAGAGCCGGATCCGGATTGCGGTCTCGACATCGTGCCGAATGAAGCGCGGCTGACGAATCCTCAAGTGGTGTTGAACAACGCTTATGCGTTCGGCGGAAACAACGCATCGCTGTGTCTGGGAAGGTATGAATGAGCCCGCGCATTGTGGTGACTGGCGCGGGCGTCATTTCGCCGATCGGCGCCGGGGTTGCGGCATTCGGGGAAGCGCTGTGGAACGGAACTTCGGGAATTGCACAGAGTACCCGTTTTCCGGGCTCCGCTATAGCGGAGTTCGTTGACTTCAATCCCACCCCATGGCTGGGGAATAAGGGCGTCCGCGTGCTGGATCGCGGCACCCGCTTCCTGTGCGTCGCGGCTCAGATGGCATTGAGTTCAACCTGTTTGTTACAGGATGCGGCCGGGGATGGCGACCCGGACCTCGGCCTGGTCTGCGGCACCATGTTCGGCGGCGTGCATAGTATAGCGACGTTCGACTGGAGCGGTTTGACCGAAGGGCCGGCGCTTGTCAGCCCAATGGAATTTCCCAATACGGTGATCAACGCACCAGCCGGGCAAGCCGCTATCAAGCACAAACTGCGCGGCGTGAATTCGACGATATGCGCAGGACTGGCATCGGGCTTGTACGCGATCCAGTATGCGGCCGAGTTTCTCCGCTTTGGCCGTGCCCGATACCTGATGGCAGGCGGGATGGAAGAAGTCTGCGATGAAGCGGCGCTGGGCTTCAACAAACTTGGCCTCGCATCGCCGACGGGCGTCGCGCGGCCATTCGGTAAAGACGCCGACGGAACCGCGGCCGGCGAAGGCTCGGCGCTTTGGATGCTGGAGACGGAGGAAACCGCGCGCGGGCGCGGCGCGAAACCCTGGTTTGAGATCCGTGGCTTTGGGACAGCGAACGACGCGCAGGAAGTCATGAACTACCAGGCGCGCGGCGAAGGCGCAACCGCCGCGATCGCACAGGCTCTTGAAGAAACGGGCATTGGGCCAGAGGACATCGCCTGCATCGTTGCCGGCGCGAACGGCAGCCGCGCGGGCGACGCCATGGAAGCGCGTGCGCTGCGCAACGTGTTCGGCGAGCGACTCGAAACGATTCCTGTTTGTGCTCCAAAAGCCGCGACCGGCGAAGTGATGGGGGCATCGGGAGCTTTCTGCGCCATCACGGCAGGGCTTGCACTGCAACGTCAGCAGGTCCCGCCGACCGCTGGTTTCGCCTGCACGGATTCGGGGCTTCGGCTATCCTCTAAGCCACAACCGTTTCAGGGCGAATACGCTTTGATCGATGCTTTCGGCTGCGACGGAAACAACGCCGCTCTGGTGATCCGCTTATGGAAAAACTAGATGCGGTCGAAGATATCGAGATCGGCCCGGACGATCTTCTTCCGCGGTTAAAGGACAACGGTTACGATGTCGAGCGTGTCGCGCGGAGACGCGCCTGGGTTGCGCGTAAGACCGGCGCGGAACTCGCGCACGTCGGAAGCGCGTCGTGGGATTCCGAGCTCATGCGCGGCAATATCGAGAACCCGATCGGGGTCGCGCAGGTGCCGATGGGTGTGGCCGGGCCTGTTCTCGTGCTCGGCCAGAATGCCCGCGGACTTTTCTATGTCCCGATGGCGACTACTGAGGGCGCGCTGATTCGCAGCTATGAACGCGGCATGGTTGCATTGACGAAGGCGGGCGGAGTGCAGACGGCTCTGCTGGCGGACGAAAATCAGACCGCGCCGGCGTTTTTCTTCGATGATGTCGCGCGTGCCAGTGCGTTCGCGGGATGGCTCAATGAGCACATGTCGGACATGCGCGACGCGGTTGCCACGACGACGCGACACGGCAAACTGGTGAGCCTCAGGTGTTACCAGACGGGCCGGCAGGTGATCGTAAATTTTGGTTTTCGCACAGGTGACGCTCAGGGCATGAATATGATTGTCCGCGCCACCGACGCCGTCTGCCAATGGATTCAGAGTCACTATGAGGGCACGCGCTATTTTCTGTTCAGCGGACTTTGCGGGGAAAAACGCGCCAGCGGCTTTCTGATGTCGCGGGGCAAGGGCAAGCGAGTCACAGCCGGCGCGCTGCTGCCCAACGACGTTCTTCGCCTTTATCTGCACACCACTGCAGATCAGATGTTTCGCATGTGGCAGGCTACGGTGATCGGAAATATTCAGGCCGGCGCGATCGGCTACACCGGTCATGCGGCGAATGGGCTCGCCGCTATCTTTATTGCAACAGGGCAGGACGTCGCCAATGTGGTGAATTCGTCGTGTGCGGTCACTGTGTTCGAGCCGCAGCCGGCGGGGTTGTTCGTAAGCGTGACATTGCCTGCGCTCTCGGTTGCGACCGTCGGAGGAGGCACGGCGCTCCCGACGCCGCGCGAAGCGCTTGGCATCATGGATTGCGTTGGAACGGGCAAAGCTTCTAAACTGGCTGAAATCGTGGCTGCCACTATTTTGGGCGGAGAGGTTTCAATGGGAGCGGCGATCTCATCGGGTGAATTCGTCGGCGCGCATGAACGCTACGGGAGGAATCGGCCAACTTGAGTGACCGGAAAGTCGTACTGATCACCGGAGGGAGCCGCGGTATCGGCCGGGCAATGGTGGAGGAATTCGCCGCCGCCGGGTACGCTGTCGCGTTCACATTCGGTTCTAACAGGGACGCGGCGGATGCGCTTGTGGAGTGCGTCGCTTCCAAAGGCGGCAGCGCGCTGGGCTACCTCGCCGATGTTCGCGATTTCGCACGTGCCTCCGAAGTCGTGAAGGAATCGCAGGCGGCGCTCGGGCCTATTGGTGTTCTCGTCAATAACGCCGGCATCAAGAAGGACGCGCCGCTGATGCGAATGGACCCCGCGACTTGGCAGGAGGTGATCGACACCAATCTGACTGGCACTTTTAATTACACGCGCGCGCTGATCGGCGAATTGGTCCGGCGAGGTGGATCGATCGTGAATGTCACCAGCACCAGCGGCGTCACCGGGATGGCTGGGCAGACGAACTACAGCGCTTCGAAGGCAGGGATTATCGGGTTCACGAAGGCACTGGCGAAGGAAGTGGTGCGTTTCGAAGTCCGGGTGAATGCGATCGCGCCGGGCTTCATTGAGACCGATATGACGGCTTCGATCGATGAGGCGACGCGAAGGAAACTGTACGCGCAGATTCCGATGGGGAAGGCAGGCTCTGCGCAGGACGTCGCGAAGCTGGCGCTGTATCTTGCGGGCAGCAGCGCGCAGTATGTGACCGGGCAGGTTTGGAATATGGACGGCGGTTTGACTTAAGGCCTCACAATGCGAAGCGAATCCCATGTCATCTTCGGACGCGAGTATCCGCGGCAGTACGACGCGATCGTAATCGGCGCCGGAATAGGCGGGCTCTTCTGCGCCAACCTGCTTGCGCGCGGTGGGATGAAAGTGCTGCTCGTCGAACGGCATTACATGCTGGGCGGATTCTGCTCCACGTTCCGGCGCAAAGGTTTTATCTTCGATGCCGCGACCCACTTCTACCCGCTGCTGGGGAATCCGGCGACGATGACCGGCAAAATTGTAAAGGAGCTCGAGCTCGAAACCGAGTGGATCAAGATGGATCCGGTCGACCAGTTTCATCTGCCCGGAATGCCGCCCTTTACGGTGCCGGCCGAGTTCGCGCCTTACGTCCAGCGCCTCAAGGAATGGTTCCCGCTGGAGGCCGCGAATATCGACGGCTACTTTGCGGAGTTGAAGCAGGCCTATATGTACGGTCTGCTGTATTACTTCAAAGGCGTGTCGAACGACCAGGCGGAGAGAATGGAAAAATTCTCGATGACCGCGAAGCTCGACGAGCACTTCAGCGATCCACGGCTGAAGATCATGATGATGGGCGACGCGCCGCACTGGGGCTCGCTGCCGGACAGGACGTCCTATGTCTTCGACGCCATGCTGCGTCTGTCGTACTTCCTTGGCAACTACTATCCGAAAGGAAGCTCGCAGAAGTTTGCCGACGACCTCGGGCGCGCCTTGACGGCGCGGGGCGGCATGATTCTGAAGTGTGCCGAAGTGGAAGAGATCCGGACCGAACAGGGGAAGGCGAAAGGGATCCGCATCCACACGGTGTCGAAGCGCGATCCTGAGGTTTTCGAATTTGACGCGCCGGTGATTGTTTCCAATGCCGACGCGCTGCACACTTATCGCGATATGCTGGGCGAGCGGCACTGCGGTCAGTGGATGATCGACCATCTGCTATCGCTGAAGCCGACGTTTGCCTGCTTCCTGACGCACATCGGGCTGCGCGGCATGGACCCCGAAAAGCTGGCCGAATCTGAAGGTTATTATTGGAGTTCACCGGATGTTTCGGACGTCATGGTGAATGTCTTCAAGATTTTCATCCCGACGCATTTCGATCCTTCGATCGCGCCGCCGGGTTGTCAGATTCTGATTGTCCAGCGGCCATCGCCAGTCAACGTGGATGAAGTAACGGACTGGCCGGCGCATAAGACCTGGCTTGAGGGCAAGACGATGTCGAGGCTGCGCGAGGTGCATCCTGGAATCGACAACCACATCGTTGTGAAGACGAGCGCGAGCGCGCATACGTCATACCGGTTCACGAACAATCTGAATGGCGGTATGCTTGGTTGGGAAATGTCTCCGGAACAGCTTGGAACACAGCGCCTGCCGATTTATACGCCGGTCGACAATGTCTATCTGACCGGGCACTGGACGCAGCCCGGCGGTGGAATTACGCCGGTCATTGTATCCGCGCAAAGAGTAGCGAAAGCTATCCTCACAGGCCAGGACAGCGACCGCGAGGTCGCGGCTCGCTACTTTACGTTCAACGCGCCATCCGGGGCTCCGGGTACGGAGGTACCGATTCGCCGATGAAATCGATGGATGCCGAGCGACAGAGGGCGGTGCTCGATCACGCGATGCTGCTTTTCGCAAAAGAGGAACTTCGCGATATTACGCTGGACAAGCTGAGCAAGGCTTCCGGCGTGGCGGCATTCGACATTATTCGCCATTTCCACTCCAGCGAGAATATCCTGCAGGCGGTGCTCGAGCGCGAACTGGAACTGATGGCGGCCGCCGCCCAGGCGCCGGAGTTACGCATGCCGGGCGAGACGTTGAGCGACGAGTTACACGTTCTCGCGGGGGTGATTCTGGACCAATATCGGAGGCGAGTGCCGTTCCTCGGAAAGCTGCTCGCCGAGTCGATGCGGGAGCCGAAGGTCGGTGCTCTCTTCTACGGTACCTTCATCGTGCAGGGCCGGCTTCTTTTCACGGAGTTTCTTCGTGTTCGAAAACAGTTTGGGGAATTGCGCGACGATGTCGATGTGGAAGCCGCCGCCGCGATGTTTCTCGCCGCTTTGACCGGCATCCTTTTGATGCATGAGCTGTTTGGGGGAAAGCAGGTTGAAACACTTGATGACGATCGTGTCCTCCGCCAAATGTGCGATACTTTTCTGCACGGCATAGTTAAAAAATGATGACGATAGCGGTCTGTGGTTTCGACGGTCCGGTCGCGCGCGCAGTCAAAACTGAGTTGACTCGGCGCGGTCACGCGATTGCCGGTTCCGGCGACGATCCCGGTGCCGAGGCCGCGATTTGGTTTCCCGGGCAGATTGGCGAGCTCGAACGTATCGCCGCCCGGAGTGACCTTCGCCGCCTGGTGATCCGCAGCCACGCCTACGCCTATGGATCGAATCCCAAGAACCCAGGCGTCCTCGAAGAGTCCCGTATTTCTCTGCTGTCGCCGAACGATGAGGCGCAGCGATGGCTGCGGGCGGAGGAGGTCGCGGCGCGCCACGCAAACTGGGCCGCGATCCGGATGGCTAACGTGCTGGCGCCCGAAGAAGGCGATCTGATTGTGCGGAAGTTATCGAGCGGCTCCGCCACGCGTGTAGCCGGGCGCGACCCGAACCTTCAATTCATCAGCGTGCAGGATGCCGCCGAGGCTCTTGTGGCGGCGGTGGAGTCGAATGCAACCGGCGTATTCAACGTGGCGGGTGCGGGGTCGATTCCTTTAAAGAAAGCTCTGCGCGCGGCCGGTACGCGGCAGATCGGTGTTCCGCCCAACCGGAAACTCGCTGAACTGGTGTACAACTGGACTGTCTCAAGCGACAGGGCGGCGCGCGAATTCGGTTTCCGACCCTCGCAGACTACTGTGGAAGCGCTATCGGCGTTCCTTACCGCGAAGCCCGGGGCGCGCCCGGACAGTCTCGCGAAATCATACGATGACTGGGGTCTTGACGTCGATTACATCCGTGCGTGGGGCTGGTGGTTAGCGTTTCTGCGCAATATTTACTGGCGGATCGAATCGGAGGGAATGGAGAACATTCCGGCTACGGGAAGGGGCCTCTACGTCTCTAACCACCGGGGGTTCATGCCGCTTGACGCGGTGATGCACTTGTCGTTAATGTTCACGCAACGCCGGCGCGTACCCCGTTTTCTGATTATTCATTCTCTATTGCGAACGCCGTTTCTGTCTAACTTCCTGACTAAGCTCGGGGGAGTGGTTGCAAGCCAGGAAAACGCCACGCGCCTTTTCGACCAGGGCGAGATCGTCGGTCTTTTCCCCGAAGGTATACGCGGGACGTTCTCGCCTTACAAGACCACTTACCGGCTGCGTAACTTCTCGAAAAGCGGATTCGCGCGTATGGCGGTGGAGAATCAGGCGCCTATTATTCCGGCGGCCGTGATCGGGCATGCGGAGATTTTTCCTATCATCGGGCGAATCGATTCCAGCCTGGTCGTCAAGGAGTTAGGATGGCCCTATTTGCCGATCGCCCCAATGTTTCCGCTGGCTCCGATCCCATTGCCGTCGAAGTGGCATGTGCGTGTTCTCAAACCGGTACCGATGCAGGGACTAAAACCGGCGGACGCCGAGAATGACCGGTTGATGAAGAGTTTCAGCGAGTATATTCAACACATCGTGCAAACGAATATCGACGATATGCTGCCTCGCCGAAAGAGTATCTTCTGGGGCCGCAAAGTTCTGAACGGAACCGCTCCCCCTGTTGAGCCGTTCCGCAAGTCTTTCCAGGCAGAAGCCTGAGTTACTTCTGGCCTAACCCGTTTTGGGTCAGAAATTCACGGATTGCGACGAAGATCCGGGTGCGTTCATCAGCCGTATAACCTCCGTGCTTCCCGCCCTGAATAGTTAGTAACTGGTTGGGTACACTTACTTTCGACAGAGCCTCGTGCAGGCGTACCGCTTGCTGGTAGGGAACGAGCGGATCGGAATCCCCATGGATCGTCAAAACCGGCGGAAGGCCGGCCCTGACGTATGTTAGCGGAGAAACCCGGTGCGCGATCTCGTCGCGATTCGGCAGGCTGCCCATCCATTGTGCCGCCAGATTCGCGCGGTGCGGCCCATCGATGACATCGCCAACGTCGGTGATGCCGTACCAGTTGATAATTGCCGCGACCTTGGGTAGCGGAGCCCCGGCACACTGGCGGTCGAGTCCGGCGCTCTCGGGAATCATGCCGGTTGTCAGCGCCAGATGCCCACCGGCAGACTCCCCGGTGACTACCAGACGGTTGACATCGATGTTATACGTTTTCGCCTGAGCCGCCACGTACCGCAGAGCGCAAAGGCAATCTTCTACGGCGGCAGGCGCCAGAGCGACGCGCGCGAGCCGGTATTCCACGTTCACCACATTCCAGCCCATCTCGAACCAGGGCATGAGAGACATGAGAGATGCCTCCTTGGCGCCAGCTGCCCAGAAGCCGCCGTGCATGAAGAGAATCGTCGGCTGCGGCGCTGTCTGACCGCGGCGCTGATAGATATCCATCTTGACTTCGTAGTTACTGGCTACGAGATAAGTCACGTTGGGAAATATCTGGTACTCCGTGGGAGCGTGCGCTGCCCAGGCCGCGGAGGGCGATAACTGCGCAAAAGCGGGTATGGCGGCGACTATCGGGAAAAAGATCAGAGCTTCGCGGATCATTGTATGCTCCCGCAGAATACCACTTGACGGATGACTCGGAATCCGATATAACGGAGATCGACTATGGTCGAGGATTTAAGCCCGTTTCTGCCGCTGTCCCCAGCGACACTCCATGTTCTCCTCGCTCTGGCCGCCGGGGATTGCCACGGCTACGGAATTATGCAGGAGGTGGCTCGGCAGTCGGAGGGCCAATACAAACTGGGCCCCGGAACCCTCTACGACAACCTGCAGAAGATGATGAATCAGGGAATGGTTGAGGAGGCGCCGTCGCCATCGGATAATGACGATCCGCGGCGACGTTACTACAGGCTGACCCGGTTCGGCCGCGCCGTTTTACACGCCGACGTGACCCGCCTCGAGCGCGTGGTTCGACAGGCGAAACTGCATTTGCGTCCGGCATCGGGTAAAGCCAGATGACCCGCGCTCTCTATGTGTCTCTGCTGAAGCTGCACCCACCTGCTTTTCGCAGGCAATTCGGCGGAGAAATGCTGTGGATCTTCGACGAGGCGCGCCTGTCGGAAGGCGCCTTTGTGCTGCTCCTTGACTTGCTGATTTCCGTCACTCGCCAATGGCTGCTTCGGTCGGGAGTGTGGAAGGTGGCATTCGCGCTGGCCGGCGCCGTTGTTCAGGTGATGGCCGGCGGAGCCGGATATTACGCGTTCCATCGTCACATCGCGGACAAAAATGCCGCGGGCGCGATGACACCTCTCATGAGCGAACTGATCCTGCTCACGGTGGGGTCGGTGGGCATTGTGATCGTGACCGTGTCCGGTTCGACGCTCTGGGTGAGCCGGTTCAACCGGAGAAGGTGCGCCAACCGCAAGCGGCACTGAATCCATGCTCGAGCTGCTAAACGTCACTAAGTTTTACTCCGGAATCCCGGCCGTCAAGGATGTCAGCTTCACTGCGTACGCCGGCGAAGTCACGGGATATCTGGGACCGAACGGCTCCGGAAAATCCACCACGTTGAAAATGATCACGGGCCTGATCGAGCCGAGCGCGGGCGAGATCCTTTTCAATGGCGAGCCGATTCAGCGCCATCGAATGGCGCACCGGCAACGGCTCGGCTATGTGCCGGAGGAGCCGCATGTCTATCCTCATCTCACGGGTTTTGAGTATTTGGAAATGATCGGGCAACTGCGGTCGCTCCCCGAGAGCACGCTCACGGCGAAGATCGATGGATTCCTGCGCCTGTTCTCGTTGTATGCCGACCGTTATGTCCCGATTTCGTCCTATTCCAAAGGCATGCGGCAAAAGGTACTGCTTGCCGCGGCGCTGCTGCACAACCCGGAACTCATCCTGCTCGATGAGCCGTTTTCCGGCCTCGATGTGAACTCCGCCCTCGTGCTGCGCGATCTGATCGGTAAACTGGCGGCGCGCGGCAAGGTCGTCCTGTTCAGTTCACACGAACTGGAAACAGTGGAGCGCGTCTCGTCGCGGATTGTGATCCTTCACAAAGGTCACGTTGTCGCGAACGACTCCATAGAACAGCTGCGGTCTCTGATGTCGCTGCCGACGCTCGAACGTATATTCACCGAGCTGGCGATCGAACAGGACACCGAAGGCATCAGCCGTCAAATCATCGAGCTTATCGAGGCGTGAGCGTGCGGCAATTCCGGGTTCTCCACCGTCTGTTCCTCACGCGCCTGATTGACGTCGAAATATTATCGGCGGGCGGCGACGTGAGCGGCCTGATTGCCCGTTTGGCTTCCGTGCTCACGGCATTCAGCCTGGTTCTGACCTATCTCATCGTGCCCCGATATTTCTCCTCGACCCTGCCGCGGGCGAGCCTTCAATATTCGCTTTGGAACGATACGGAATTCCTGATCTCCACCAGCATCGCGGTCGCCGGACTACTGGCGGTGCTGGCGTGGAATGCGGTGTTTCCGGACCGGCGCGACTGCCTGGTGCTCGGGCCCCTCCCGGTTTCAACGCCTGTAATCATCCTTGCGAAACTCTCCGCAATGGCGACCGCTCTCGGCGTCAGTCTGCTCGCCGTCAACGCGTTTACCGGGCTCGTGTTTCCGCACGTTCTTGCGGAGCGTAACAACATACTTCGGGCGCCGGCGGCGTGGTGGATCACCGTTTTCGCGGCCGGAATATTCATCTTTTCCTCAATGCTGGCGCTGCAGGGGCTCGCCGCCCAGGTGATGAGCTGGAGCCTGTTCCTGCGCGTCTCCGGCCTCCTTCAAATGGCGGCGCTCTTTGCGGTGATCGCGCTGTTCTTCGTCACGCCGCCCTTCGCGGCGACAATCCTTCATCCCGGATTCCCGATTCAGCTGCTGCCTTCGTTCTGGTTCACAGGCCTCTTGCACCGGCTGAATGGCGATCAGAATCCCATTTTCAAACCTCTTGCGGATATGGCTTTGCGGAACCTCGCCGCGGCGGTCGCGGTGGCAACGCTGACGTGGGGCCTGTCGTATTACCGAAATATACGCCGAATCGTGCAGGCGCCGGACATCGCGCCATCGGCCCACGGACGAGTTGCCGCGCAGTTCGTGCGCTTTGCCGCCTTCGGTCTTCTTGCCGAACCGCTGGACCGCGCCATCCTGATGTTCACCTGCCGAACCATTGCGCGCAGCCGCCAGCACAGGCTTCTGCTCGCCGCGTGCGGAGGCGCGGGCTTCGCTGCTGCGCTGGCTTTTTCAAGAACCTTTCTCGAAGGCAGTTCGAACGAACGTTGGGATCGGCCGAACGCTCCATTCGCGATCGCGGGCATGCTCCTTCTGTTCTGCGCTATAACCGGCATGCGCGCGACCTTCGCGATCCCATTGGCGCTTCCGTCGAACTGGATCTTCCGAATCACGGCAATTCACAGTGCCGGCGCGTACTTCGCAGCAGTACGGAAGTCTCTGATCGCGCTCGCAGCCGTGCCCGTCTGGATTGCCTCGGCTGTGGCTTACTTCTGGATCTGGCCGGGAAGACCCGCGGCGGAGCACGTGCTCCTGCTGGTGCTTGGGGGAGTGCTGCTGGTCGACCGATCGCTCTATCGGTTCCGCAAAATTCCGTTCACTTGTTCGTGGCTTCCCGCCGGGGTGCAACTGAAGATGCGCCTCGGCATTTACGTTCTGCTGTTTCTTCTCTTCGCCGGTCTGATGGCCCAGATTGAGCTGTGGTCGATGGAGCGATCCGCGCGCTTCGCGGTACTGCTGGCCGTATTTTGGGCGTCCGCCATTCGGGCGCGCCGCCGGTCGGCGGAGTTCGCGGACTCACCGGGAAATCGATTGCAATTCGAGGATCTGCCCCCGGCTGAGATCGAGGCCCTCGATCTGAGCTCTGACGGCGAATGGTCGAGTGACGACAAGTATGTGGATTCCACCGAACCCGCGCGGACGATGGGCGCGCGCGTACGCCCGTTTGTTGTGGCGTTGCTGATTGCGCTGGTGGCTGGATTCGCGTACGAACGTGTCGGCGAATGGCGGGACCATGCGCGCTACCCGCGAGTCGGGCGCGCCGTGAATATCGGCGGCAGAACGCTGAATATCTTTTGTTCCGGCGAAGGCAGCCCAGCTGTCGTGTTCGACTCCGGGGGAAACCAACCCGGATATAGCTGGGCGCTGGTGCAACCGGAAGTGGCGAAATCGACGCGCGCCTGCTGGTACGACCGCGCAGGCTACGGCTGGAGCGATCCCGCGCCGGGGCCGCGTACGAGCGCCGATATCGCGGACGATCTGCACAACTTGCTGCACGCCGCGGGCGTTCCTCCTCCATACGTGCTGGTGGGGCATTCTTTTGGTGGTTTCAATGTGCGCGTGTTCGCCGCGCGGTTTGGGGGAGAGGTAGCGGGTATGGTCCTCGTGGATTCCGCGGACGAATTCGATAGTCCGGACCAGGTTCCCCCATCGCTACAGGGGCCGGCGGTCCGATACATTCCGCGGGTACTTTGGGGTGCTGGCGCGAAGATGCTGGACTTTCTGGTTCGCGTAGGGCTGCTCCGCCTGGTGGACAATGGCGTGTCTGGTCCGCACGGACGCCTCAGCGAACAGGATGCCAGACTGATTCACTCGCTTCAGCTGCAGGCAAATTCCTGGGATGCGGGCTCGAGGGAAGGCGTTGACGGGGACCGGACAGCGGCGCAGGTGAGAGCGGTTCAGAGCCTCGGGATCGTACCCCTCGTGGTCCTGACGGCTGCTGCAGGAATTCCGCATTCGAGCGACCAGGAATCGCTGCAGATGGCGGCCTTCATGCATTCGAGGATCTATACGAGACAAGCGCATCTCGCCATGCTGTCGACACGCGGGCGACAGATCATTCTGGAACACAGCGGTCACGACATACCCTTCGCCGCGCCCGAAGCCGTGGTCGATGCTGTGCGGTCCGTTCTAATGGATTGTCATTAGTTCGAATTCGCTCTCATTCTGCTAACCTGGATTCCTGGACTATCGCTCCAATTTCGGTACTGCGCTCGAGCTGATGCAGCGGTCCGCGCAGTTGATGAGCTTCTTCCTGCCCGGGCACGAAATGCAGGAGGCGCAAAACAAGCTCGAGGCGTATCGTCTTTTTGCCTATGTGGACCAGGAGTTGCATTTCCCGGAGGATCGGCCGTTACCTCTGGACGCCCTCGTTCGCAGGGCCATGGCATTGAATAATCGCCGGAGGATCTTCGCGCTGGAAGGTGTTGCCCACTACTACGCGGCGGCCGAAATCGGGAAAGGCCAGGTAACCGGCCTGCTTTTGAACCCGGCTCTCCCCGATTGCGCTATGGTGTCGATGCACGCGGGGATGGGCACATATCTCGCCTGCGCGGCGCTCGCTAAACTGGGGGACGACCCGTCGAAAACCAGCCTGCGCGACGCAATCGTGCGCTTCTTCGAGCTCTGCCATGCGAATGCGCGCCCCGGTTGGTGCGAGAACGCCATCGAGCCGATCGGTCTTGCGGCGCGGACGCTCCATCCACATCTCGTCGGAAGGATCAGTGACGCGATCGGCGAAATTGATACCCACATTGGTAACAACGCTCGGCGACTTTTCTGGCACGGAGTGGGGCGTTCCCTGTATTTCGTGCCGACGTACTTCGTCACCGTCGGCGGTGCTCACGAACGAGCTCTTCGCGCCGCGGTTGCGGAGGCGCCGACGCTCGAAGATCGCCGCAATACGGTGGCTGGTCTGGTGTGGGCGGTGACACTCGTCAATGTCTGTGATACCGCGGTTCTGCGAAACCTGTTGCGGGCCGCCGATAACATCAGAATGCCGGGCGCGGTGAAAAACGGGATCGCCTCGGCTTTGATGGTTTGGAAACACATGATGCCGGAGGACAGGGAGTTTCTCCCGCCATATTGCCGGCCCCTTTCGGGCTCGTCGCGGGACGTCCGCCTGTGGAACGATTTTGTGGTGGCCGCGTCGGACCATGCGTTCGCCGAAGTCTTTCCTTCACTGGTGCGAGAGGGCCGCGTCGCCAGTGTGTTCCAGTACTGCGAGGTGTGAACCCGACATGAGCGATACTTTCTTTCTTGTCTCTGCCGGACGCGCTCTCGATGGAGCTGTCTCGCGCCTGGTCCACGGCCTCACCGCGCCGCCGCCTCCGCCGGGGGAAGAATGGAATGCGGCTATTGGCCACTACAGGGCCGCACGTGAGACGACCGCCGCTATCATTTGTGACCTCAGCCAGGAACAAGCTGATTTTGCGCCCGCGAATAAGGTCTGGTCAATCGGACAGAATGTCGAGCACCTTCTGCTGACGGAGACTCTTTACCGGACGCAGATGCGGAACATGATCGACCTCGCGCAGAAAGGCGGCAGGACGAATATCGAACTGACGTTTGACGACATCGATACTTCAATCGCGTTTATTCCCCGCGAAGTGATGCCGATGTTTACGGTGCCCCTGCAGGTGTTCAATATGTTTATTCCCCAGGCCGTCCGGGAGACAATGTTTCGTCTCCCCCTGATTCCGGCGGTCAACCCTACTGTGTCCAATCCTGCAAGGAGTCAGCCGATTGCGGAATTGCGTTTGAGGTCGGTGTCGTCATTGACCGCCACGGAGCGAATATTCAGGGCCGAACTGCCGCCGAATCTGATGAACATGACGCTCAGCCATCCGATCTTGGGAACCAACAATATTGTGCAGATTTTCGGCATCATTACCGCGCATGAAGAGCGCCATCACGGACAGATGCGAGCGGTGCTGAGCAACCCACGGTTTCCGAGGGGTTAATAAGATGTCGGGGTCATATCGTTACCGCACCCTGACGGTCACGGTTCTGTAACAACGCGACCGTGAGGGAACGCCGGTTTTCGCAACCGTCGACAGCATTTTTATGGGATCATGGACTCTCTGGATGCTGTTGCTGCTGCGCCGTCTGGCCACCAGGTAAGTGTTTTCGAATGGCAAGCCCGGCAAAATTTCCCGCATCTGGAATGCAGGAGGTAAAGATCGTGCAGGATTTGATCAACTCATTCGTTCGCTTATCCGCCGCTATGACCGTCTACAGCATGCAGCAAATGCAGTCCGCGGTGGACACCATCGATCCCAACCACTCCGTCACCAAGTTGAAAAAAATGATCGATTCCATGACGGATGCCTTGACGTCGCAGATCGACGAGTCGAAGAAGAAGACCGTCGAGGCCATTTCGAACCTCGGCGCGGACGTGGTGGAACGTACGTTCGAGACGTTGAACGTGCAAGCCCTGAGCCCGCACGATCTGGTCAAGTCGACGAACGACATGATGCGAAAGACGTCCGATTCGCTGGCCAGTATAATAAAGTCCGATAAGGCAGACGACAAAGCCTCGGGGGGCAGGCATAAGCCAAAGGCCGCTGAGGAAGCGGTTGCGAAGCACTAACTCCGGCGCTCCGGCGTGGTTCCTCCGGCGTCTGTAGCAATCGGGGAGAATCAGGCAAGCTTATTGACCCGCGGCAGAGCCAATGCGGCACAGGTTTTTCGTCAGTTCGGTTTAGAGTCGACAGGTTTCTGGCGGTCCATCGCCGTACCGCCGGCGGACGACGCCATTCGGCCAGGCGTCAGACTCAAAGATGCTTTTGAGCAACTGGGCGGAGTGTATTTGGCATTCGCCCGGTTTCTCCAGTGGCGGGCCGACCTTCTGGGGGCAGATTATCTCAACGCGCTGCGTCGGATTCGCTACGTTTTCCCTCCCATACCCCGGGACAGAGTCGCGGCACTGCTGCACCGCGAGCTCGGCGACGCGAGCCGCGATCTGGTTCGGCAGATGGAGGACGAACCGATATGGTCGACTCTGTCGCGGACGGCGTACCTGAGTTGGTATGAGGGGAGTCCGGTTGTTGTGCAGGTTGCCCGCGAGCCCGTTTCCGAAGAGGCGCTGCAGGAGTTTGAAGCAGGCATCGGCTTCCTCGGCCACCCCGATGTCAGCGGTGTGACAGCGCCGCGGATACTCAGGCAGTTCCGGCGATGGCTGCGCCAGGCCGAATCGTCCGCGCTCGAGCGTTCGTACCTCGAAGTGCTTGGCGGCAGCCGGGGCGAGACGCTTGTCGATTACCCCGCGCTGATACCTTCGATCTCGACGGACCACGTCCTTTGCTGGCCCTGGGTGGACGGCGAACCGGTGAGTTCACTCATCCGGAGGGGCTCTGTCGATGCCGTCACTCAGGTTGCCATGGCCGTGCTGGAGCAGTATTGCAGCCTCTCTATCGTCGATGCGGATCTGCAGGCGGATGCGATCGTTATGCCGACCGGTGCGCAACGTCTGGCCATACGCCGAATCGAAAAGCCTCTCTCCGTGCCGCCGCCGGTGGTCAACGTCGGGATGAAGTACGTTGCAGCGGTGTTGGAGGGTAATGCCTCCATCATCGTGCAAACTCTGCTGACCATGGCCGTCGGGCAATCGAGCGCGAGTCTGGAAGCCGATCTTCTGAACCTCATGTCCGGGGTTGAGCCGGAGCTTAAGGTCCATGCCTGGTATCCGGGCTCGGCGTCGGCTTTCGAAAGTAACTGGAGGGCACTGGAGAAACTGGGGGTTTCCCGAGCCAGGCCGCTCTATCTCGACTGCCTCCACCGGAACCTGGTTGCCGTCGGTTATTGGACCTCCGATGCCGTTGCCGCCGGTGGAAAAGCCGCTGACACGATCGCGGAGGCGCACGGGCCGGTGCTTGGGCGCGTGCTGCGAATCAATGCCGAGGAGTTTCTCGACCCGGCCGTTGTCAAGGAGTGGTCGAAGGGCATCGGTTTGTTTACGTTCGGTGCGATGAGGGAAGCCAACAGGTTGGCGGAAGAGTTTCGCGAAACCAATCTCACGCTGGAGGTGGAACCGGAACCCGACGATCTGCGCCAGAGCGACCGCAAGGCCGGTCCGACTCTCCGGATCGGTCTTATCGCAGGCGGTCTTTTGGCGACGGTGCTGGTCTCCCTTCGTTGGGGGAGCAAGCTGCATCAGCCGGCCACGGCATTCGTGTCGGCGGTAGCTCTGGGGGCGCTGGCGGGGCTGATCTGGGTGGTCCGGAAAATCGGCTAGTGCAGTGTCCAGGAAATAACTGGACAGACCGTGGCCTCCGCATCGGCAAAAGTGGACGATCGTTTTCCGTCGTCCGCGTTTGTCTCGTAACCAGAAAGAAGGCAGGCCACGGAGGAACGATGGCCTAACCCACGCCTGACCACGATTAGTGTCCAGTTATTTCTCGGACGCTACACCAGGAGCAGTCTCAGCTTTGCAGCAAGGGTAAGACGGTCTCGCTCGGACGGTAGCCCGCTTCGATGCCGCGTTTTGCGACTCCCTGGAGGCGCACCACCATCAGGGTCTGGTCGTCGTGCGGTAACTCCTTGCCCAGAAACAGACGCACCTTCGCGAGAACCGCATCGCAGATCTGAGTGGGAGATCCTGTCCAGCTTTCCTTCACCGCTGCAAGAATCCGTTCTTCGCCGAATTCCTCATCCACCGAGTTCGCCGCTTCCAGAATGCCGTCCGAGAAAACCACCAGCAGGTCGCCCGGTAGAATGGCAACCTGCGTCTGGCGGTAAGTGGCGCCCGGCAAGACTCCAAGGACCGGCCCGCCCTCGTCGAGGCGAATCACTTCAAAGCTCCCATCCTCCTTCTGTCGCATCAGCAACGGAGGCAGGTGTCCCGCATTGATGTAGCCGAGAATCGACGCGACCGGGTTGAAGTAGCACCAGACCAGGCTGACGAACCGCTCGCGAGCGGTCTTCATACAGAGAAGATGGTTGAGCCGCTCCGCGCTCTGCTCGTGGTTGGCGGCCGGGCCAGTGGCGTTGGCGGCGTGTACGGCGCCTTGCACCACGCCCATCACCAGAGCCGCTGAAAGGCCCTTTCCGGAAACGTCTCCGAGCACGAGCGCTACCTGGTGGTCGTCCGTTTCGAATGCGTCATAGAAGTCTCCGCCCACCTGCCACGCGGGCACGCATTGTGCCGCGAACTCCAGATCGCGGGTCAGCAGTTTTCCCGGCGGAAGCAGATCGAACTGCACCAGACGCGCCATGGCGAGTTGCTCTTCCACCTGTTTGCCCCGCAGATAATTGCGGAAGCGGAAGCCGATGACGATGACCGCGGCCCATAGCGCAAACGCCGCCGAACAGCCCACAATCAGGTTCCGCCGCAAGGGGCCGAAGCGCGTCGATACCCCGTTGAGGTAGATGGCAATCTCGACAATCCCGACGCCCGGCATGGTCTTTCCCAAGCCTCGAACGGTAGCCGGAAGGCCCACAAAAAGCGGATTCAAAGTCACCAGAACCGGTCCGGTGGGCGTGGGCCGGATCTCGGGCAGGCGCTCGCGGTCTTCCACGAGCTTGTCGAGCGCGTCCGGCGCATAGACGGGAGCGCCGGCTGTCCTCCCGCTTTCTACGATTTCCTTGCCGGCCATGTTCAGAATCCGCATCCAGGCAATTTGCTGAGGGGCTTCTTTGACCAGTTCGTCCATCAACGGATGAAGGGTGGTTGTGTCCCTGTTCCCGGCCGGCCGCGAACCGCGGATAATGGCCTGCATCTTGCGATCGGCCTCGCGTTTGGCTTCCAGACGGACCATGCTGCCCGCCACAAATCGGTAGGTGAGAACGCTCTGGGCGAGGAGCACCAATCCCAGCAGCATTCCCAGGGCGATGGATGCCTTAAACCAAAAATATCTGCGCTTTGCGCCGTCTTCCATCTGATTAGAGAGCGTTTCCGCCCCGTTCCCGGTTACGCGGTCAATGAGTATTGACGCGCCTTTACATCTGGAACCATATCACGGATTTATGGGAATTTATGCAGCTGCGCTGAAAACCCGGACTGAAGTCATAGGTCAGATCGTTTCAAGTCCAGGGAAAAATACCGGATTTGTGGTACTGGTACCCAAATCGCAGTACTGGTACTAAGAAGTGGGAAAGAGTGAAACGAGTTTGGATTTCTGTTGCCGGCGCCGTATGCGCGCCCAGTACCGCGGTAGTACCGAGTTTGGCGCTACAGTATTGAAAGCGCGCGTCCAAGTGCGTAAATTCAGAATGCGGTCCTGGTATTTCCGAGCTTGCTCCACAGGCGGCCATCCGTGGCGGGATCGCACGAATATTGCATGTCTGGACGAACTGAAAAAACACGGCCGGGATACGCCGAGATCAAAGCTGCGAGCGCTTTGCATCCGAACTCCGGCGCGTGGGCCTTCTTTATGCGCGAAATCGTCAGGTTGCCGCGTGAGATGACTCCGGCTGTTTCGCAGGTGATCCGTATCGAGAGGTGGAAGTTTGCGCCGGATCCGCTGGAGGCGGTCCGATCGGACGCTCTCGAAGCGCATCGGCGAGCCTGGACCCGACCCCTTTTCCGCTCGTCGACAACCGCCTAGCCGTCGCCGCCTGCGCGACCCGTGGGAGAATCCTTTCAGGACGCATTAAAATCTTTTGACGCGCAGAGCAGTCTCATTATTATTGTGTTTTGTCGCGGCCGTCTCCCTTCTTGTCGGAGTCGCCAGCGCGGGGCTCTGTCCGCAGGTTACGCCAACGACGACACCGGGCTGGCGGGACATCCTTTCGAACATGTTTGACGGCTTCGGCTCTCCCGGAACATCGTTCGTGTTCGCAGACATGGCCAAGGTCCCTCGAAAAACGGGGCAGAGTCTGCCTTTTACTGTCCGCACCCCACCGAGCGCCATCGGCGCCTACGATTCGCACACATTTCCCGCCGGTCCGACTTTCTATTCGAACTCATCGGGGGCCTCGATCGATTGCGTGCCCGGTCTCGACCCCAGTCTGTCCGCGCTCACGCTGGAACGCCCCCCGCGCGAGCAAGCCGGGTGTCCGTCAGGGCAAGTCGGGGAAGGGTGCGGACCGGATGGGGACTGCACGGGCCATCGCATCCTCAGAACACCGGCCAGCGGTATTGAGAGCGCGCTTTCGAACGGGATCACAGGTATTGATTATTTAGGTACGTTCGACGGCACATCCGACGCCGCGCTGGGCGGCATGGTAGAGATTGTGTTCTTCCATCAGAGTGCCGATTATCTGGCACAAGCCGAGTACGGATTTTACAGAGATCTGTCCGTGCCGAATTCACTCATATTTTATTGGCAGATTAATGCCAACTGCACACTGCGCCCAGCGATGAGTTTCGCCGACAGCATGTGCACAACGCTGCGGGGGAACCGGCAACCCGCAACTTACATTTATACAGACGATCTGACACCGGGGGGAAATACACCGGATATCACCGCCGCCTGTAACATCGATTTAAGCCCGATCGGAGGTTTCGGATTGTACTACTACTCCATGTGGATTTTTTCCGATGGCTCAACGTTGAAGTTTGGAATGAGCGTCCTCGATCCGAATACCTTGCAGCCTGTCGTGCCGGAAACGTCCATCGATCCGAATACAGGAGCCTCGCCGCCGTGGTTTCCGATTTCCGCGTTAAATGGGGCGGCTGGCTACGTCACAGCCGGAATCGCCCGGCTGGATCCGCTCAGAAATCAAACCTTTTCATCCCCGCCGCCCACAATGGCCATTCAGCGGCTTGAGGCCGGGGTAATGCCCTGAATACGCGGGTTGCAAAACCGCGCCACGATGATATAGTAGTGATTTCAATGACCCGCTGCTGCTATTTTGGCTTTCGATTTTGGAGCCCCACTCCATAGTGGCGTTGGTCCGGTCTGAGTTTCAGGATTGCCAACCCACTCGACAGAGTGGGTTTTTTCATTTTACGGAGGGTTTCAGATGATCATCTCGATGCGGCCCGGTGCCACCAGGCAGGAAGTGGAACATGTCACGGAACGGATTCAGGAATTCGGATTTAAGGTCCATTCGATCGAAGGCGAGGAGAGAGTTGTGATCGGCGTCGTGGGCGTCGGTGGAGACGTAACAGCCTGTCTCGAATCGCTCGAAGCCACG
>Ga0207059_1027_pt1 | contig 28295 bp, 31 predicted proteins | sample Alteio_BWMinCont_32_FD_153273 | JGI IMG/M metagenome (GOLD analysis project Ga0207059, IMG submission 153273) | Enriched cells from forest soil in Barre Woods Harvard Forest LTER site, Petersham, Massachusetts, United States -... | ecosystem: Environmental > Terrestrial > Soil > Temperate forest >...
TTTGGTTTTGGTGGCTGTTCTTCCAAATTAGAGTCCCATCTGCTTGTGTCGGCCTGCTGCCGCCTTCAGTGCTTCATTCGGTTGAGGCGGATTGAGCAGAGCCTCAACAAAGACTTTCCGAGCTTCATCGCGCAGAAATAGGGATTCAAACTCCCTAATCGTCTCGGCAGCGGCTGCCTGGATATTGGAAACAACGAAGTCAGTGACAGACGTGCCGCGCAATTCGGCAGCCCGTTCGATTAGACGTTTTTGTGCTGCGGTGGTTCTTACCTCCAGACGTTCCGCCCTCTGTACTAATGCCATGGTTGCCTCCATGCGTAAAACTGAGTGTACGGCAATCTGCCGGTACTGTCAAGAGAAACTCGGCAAATTGCCGTACACTGTAAACGATTGATTATAATATCTTTACAGGATTACCCAGCGCAAAGCGGGAGAAAACGCCTGATGTTTTGGATGCCGTAGAACTAAGAAGACATCTGGGTTGAACTTCAGAACCCCGCCCGCGCGCTGGTCTTCCTGACCGCCGCCACCGGATTGAGATTATCTGAAGCTCTGGGCTTGAAATGGTCTGACGTTGAATTCGGCAGTGGAGCCATCAACTTGAGTCGCGCCGTGGTTCGTCAGCATGGTGGCGAAATAAAGAGGGAAGCATCTCAGAAGCCGGTTCCGATGCATGGCGAACTGGCTACTGCCCTCCTCGAATGGAGCTGTGGCAAGCCCCTCTGTCCGTTGACCTTCGATCCGAATGCGAACCGCGCATGGCCAGTCGCCCCAGAGAGCGCCAACAGGCATGGAAGTCTGCATCCAAAGTCACAACGATCCAACCGCCCTGGCGCGCAAAGTCGACAATCTTCGCATCGTGATGCGGGAGGCCCTGATCGAGCAGCAGCCTGCATCGTTCGCAGGCTGTCCCTGATCGTCATCCACGAAATTCCCGGGAAACCCTCGCATTCCGGCGGTCTCGGAGTTTCTTTTGACTATTATAGCCAAAATAGCTAAAATGGCTGTCTGAGGTGCTGCCCATGTCGCGAGGCCGCGTTCTCCTGGTCGACGATCAGCCATCAATCCTGGCGTCCTACAGCCGTGCGCTTGCTCGCGCCGGATTTGAAGTGACCGAGGCGAGTGGCGGCGACGAAGCTTTCCGGCGTCTCGAAAGCGCTCCTTTCGATGTCGTTCTTACAGATCTTCTGGTTCCCAAGATCAGAGGTCTCGCTTTTCTGGAAAGACTGCATGCGTTTTCTCCCGAATTGCCCGTGATCGTGATGTTCGATAAGCAGAGCAACGAGATCGCGGTCGAGGCCGCGGAGCTGGGAGCCCTGCAGTCGCTCGTCAAGCCCATCGGTGCCGCATTGCTCAAGCGAACGGTCGGCAATGCTATGCGCATGAGACGGGTGCGGCAGGACCCAGCCCCTGCCTTTCTCGCCCGCCGGGGAGCAGCCCTCACGCCCATCAAGATTACGGCGACGGAGGCCAAGAACCAGATGGGCCACGTGCTGGAGACAGTTATGCAGGGCGGCGTGGTGCTCATCACCAAACACGAGACTCCCAAAGCGGCCGTGATTCCGATGGCAGAATACGAGAAGTTTTCTCGTGCGACGGAGGCGAAGCTCAACGCGTTGAGCGGCGAGTTCGACGCGCTTCTTGCGCGAATGCAGACGCCAGAAGCTCGCGCGGGAATGAAGACAGCGTTTGACGCGACTCCCGAGCAGCTGGCCAAGGCCGCTGTAACCTTTGCGCGCAAGCGTGCCTGACCCTGCTCAAACTCCGCGCATTTATGTCCTGGCCGGTGTGAACGGCGCAGGGAAGAGCAGCGTTGGCGGGGCGATGCTCGAGGAAGCCGGCGCCACGTTTTATAATCCGGACACGGCCGCGCGCCAGTTCCGCTTGAAACTCCCCGAAATCGGCCAGGAAGAAGCGAATGGATTGGCTTGGCGGGAAGGCCGCCGACTACTTGAAAGAGCCATCGACGAACGTATGGACTTTGCCTTTGAGACCACGCTCGGTGGAAATTCGATGGCTTCCTTAGTTGAAAAGGCAAGCTCTGCGGGAATGGAAGTGCGAATCTGGTATGTGGGCCTGGAAAGCGCTGATTTGCACATCGCTCGTGTGCGGTCCAGGGTTGCTATGGGCGGGCCCGACATCCCAGAGGCAAAGATACGTGAACGGTATGCCGGGAGCAGGATGAAGTTGATTGAACTCCTGCCCCACCTTGCCGAGCTCAAGGTTTTCGACAACACCGAAGAAGGTGATCCACAAAAAGGGCAAGCTCCATCACCCAGACTACTGCTGCACATGAAATGGGGCAAGATCGTGAGTTCAGCTGAGCTATCCCTTGTGCCGGCGTGGGCGAAGCCCATCCTTCAAGCGGCGATCAAGTCGTCCGGGAAGACGTAACAGGCCAGAGCAAGAAGTGAGGAAGCTAGGCGGCGCAATCGCCGTGGATACCTTCGGGGATTCGCGAAGCGGCGCTTCTGAAGGTTTCGAGGCTTTCGATGAGCAGTGCGGCAGATCGCGGATGCAGGGCTCGCCGTTCATCCGAGCAGGGTCAGTCGTGATGCAATCGAGTTTGTAGCGGTTCTCTATCGGTATAGGCTCGCGATGGTTGATGGTCACGGCTGGATTCACCTGTAATGAATGCGAAAAGTTGTGCTGCAATGAAGACTAGTGTGTGCTACAGAATGGCAATGCTGGGAGAACAGTATGAAACGTGCTGCTCAGTCTGCAAGTTCGAGAATGCGGAAAGGCACCAGCATTAGCGGGCCTGGCAAGCTCCGTGAGGTGATGGTCATCGCCGAAGAGCAAGGCTTGTTGCGCGGGGAAAGGAACCAAGTGGTCCGGGGTAGAATGCCTAAGGCCCTGGTGGCACAGGCAAAGAGGCGCACCGGAGTTGTTTCTGATACCGCTCTCATCGAGCTGGCGTTGGCTAATATTACGCTGACTGGCTGCTGGCTCGCCGTGGCACCATCGACCGCGAAGCGGACCTTGAATTCTGAATTTCAGGGCACCCTTAGACGCCTTAAGCCCGAAAAGCACAGAGCACCGCTCAAACCGCGCCCAGAATCGGAACTCGACTTCATCGAGTCCACCGGCAGTTGGACCACCAAGCTGCTGTACGACACCACGGTTTATATCGACATTCTCCAGAACCGTTTTCCGCGAAGGGGAGACGTCATGCTCCGGGTGGCCGAGGCGTGGCATTCACCAGTAACAGAAGCGGAACTAGCGGCAACCTGCGGTCTACTTGAACCCGCACATGCCCAGACACGCGGGATTATGGAACAGGTTGTTGCGGTGATCGAGCGGCGGCCAAGCCATCGCACCCTCGCAACTGACTCCGAAATATGGCGTGAAGCGGGAATTCTGTCCGGTACACTCGCCCGGCTGCAAGGATACAAGAGCGACCAACGACGACGGGTGTTGAACGATGCCTTGCTATTCGCCACAGCTAGAAAGCATGGCTGCTCCGTGTTGACCCGCAATGTTCTTGATTTTGATTTCTTGCAACAACTCGATCCTTCCGGGAAGGTCCTATTTTACAGATTAGCGCTTGTGTGTAAGCCCTCCAGCTAGTCGACCCCACCCTCCGCAATCATCACGATCAATTCTCATGCACGGAACGTTATCGGCCTGGACGTTCGCGAACAGATGTATGACCTTACCTCCATCTCGCGACGCCGTTTCATTTTCCATTCATTTCCAATTAAAGGCTCCTTCCAATCTGCTAAGTGCCGCCGTTGCAGCGCGTTAGATTTAACTTCTCGAACCTTGCCAAGGTTCAGGTGTCGGTTGCGATTCCCGATAGGCCGCTCCATAAAATCGAGCACTTACAGACTGTGCTTGCTCCGCGAGGGAACACAAAGGAACAGAACCTGTTCCCACCGCAGGCCGAATCAGCTCAACCACCTTCAGATACGCTGCACGCTTAGCCGGCGTTAGAGCCTGTGCGTACACGTCAAGCGTCAATCTGCTGTTCGCCTGGTGCATCAGTTCTTGAGCGGTCTTAACGTCCTCACCGCTGCCCTTACGCGGCCAAGTCCTGGATCAGACTCTGTCCAGCGATACGCCGCATCAGCAGTTGAACGGTCACAGTCGATGTCGTAAGTTCGCATCCCGTGCTTACCAGCATGGTGGAGAGACTACTCGCTCCCACGAAAGACCTGACCGTTACTGCGTTATTGGCGGATATTCCTAGAACTGAAGGCATCAACCAGTCCCGCTCCCCCCATTTTTCCTTCTCGGCGCATGCTCGCTCGAGACGAACCTCGGCCCGCTCGCGGCTCGACTTCGCAGTGGTGGTCCTGGCAGTAAGGGTCTCGCGCTTTTGCCGCCCGGAGACGGAGATCACGGGGAGGAAATACGGCTCACCTACAGGCGCACACTGCGTTTCTGAAAGGCCGGAGGGCAGAAACATTGGCAGCGGTGAGCGAGGAATCGGCAGCAATATAGCGCGATTCAGAAAGAAGGTAAGTCATTTTTTGCACATTCCATTTTTCTTAGTTCTTTGAAGGTTCAAAACGATGCGCGCCCTGTCCGATCGGCAAGTAGATTCGGTTTCTTTTTGCTGTACTTCGTCGGCCTTCGCAAGGCGAGGAAACCTGTCCGAAAAACTTTGGGCACGGGACGTTGCTTCTGTTTGCGCAGAGAGCTAGGTTGTGCGCGTTCGCGTGGGGTGATCAGAGTTCGTTTTCAAATGCGGCAGAAGTCCTGAGTATCGCGAGGAGGAACTCGGTGCATCTGGAGTTCCGCAGTGGTCGAGGACTTTCGCAAATGCGCGACTTCGCGGGTTCCAGCCGTGGCACTGCTTCGCGAAGTCGCCAATTATAACCTGCTGTAATTCGATGGCCGCGCGCGACAAGGTTTCCGGTGGCCGCTGATCGAACCGCATTCGTAGGGAGGAAACGCAATGTACTTCAACGTGTTTGGGGAGAGAGTTTCGAAGGCTCGTTATCGTGAGATGGTCAACGCGGCGAAGAATCGGCGCGAATTGATCGCCGCCGGGCTTACCAGTAGGCGCGACCTCTTGAAGATGGGGTTGCTCACCGCCGGCGGTATGTTGGTCGCGAAGAGCGGCTTGAGCGCCCGGGCCGGGCAGCAGGTACAGACAAATAACCCTCCCAGTTCCGGGCAGAATACCAGTCCAGGAACCAACCAGAACTGCGTACCTGGGAACCAGACGGCTAGCCCGCCGACGAGGCCTTTTGTCCAGGCTCTGCCGATCATGCCGCTGGCACAGAGGGTTTCGTCGCTGACCCCAACACCGACGGAAAACCCTAACGTTGGAGCGGGAGAAGTTCGAGCGGCTCCTTTTCAGGCGCCGCTGATCGACGCCAATCGCTTCCCCGTAGTTCCAGGCACGCTTTACAACATCCACCAGAGGCAGTTTGTTAAGAGTCAACATCCCGATCTGCCTATGCAGACCATCTGGGGATTTGATGATGGCACGGGAACACGCAGCCCCGGCCCAACGTACCAAGCCTTCTACGGAAGACCGCAGCTCACGCGCAACATCAATTCTCTGCCGTCGATCACCGAAAAGAACAACACCGGTTTCGGGATGGCTTCGGTCTCTACCCACTTGCACAATGCTCACAATCCTTCGGAAAGCGACGGCAACCCTTGCGACTTTTACACTAACGGGCACTTTTGCGACCAGTACTATCCCAACGTGCTGGCTGGGTTCAACTCTGACCACGAACCCAACGGCGACATCAACGAATCATTGGGCACGTTGTGGTATCACGATCACCGCGTGGACTTCACCTCCCAGAACACCTACAAGGGGCTGCTCGGGTTCTATTGCCTGTTCAATCAATTCGATACCGGGAGTGACGATACCGGCTTCCGTCTGCCTGACTTTCCAGCGCACGATATTCCGCTGGCCTTCGCCGACAAGGTCTACGACCCCGAGAGCGGCCAGTTGGTGTTCGATCTGTTTAACCTCGACGGCATTTTGGGCGATAAGTTCCTGGTCAACGGCGTGATCCAGCCGTTCCTGAACGTGGAGCCGCGGCGCTACCGCTTCCGCCTGTTGGACACCGGACCGTCACGCTTTTACGAGTATTTCCTTACCGACCTGAACAATTTGGGCGCGCAGAATCCCTATTGGCTGATCGGTACGGACGGCAACCTGCTTCCTCATCCCGTTCAGGTGCAAAGCGTCCGGCTTGGTCCAGCCGAACGTGTGGATGTAATTATCGACTTCCGCCAATTCGCAGGTAAGACCATCTATCTTGAGAATCGCCTGAACCAGCTTAGTGGCCAGGGACCGGCCGCGGTGGATAGTCAGGTGGCCGCCCAGAATAGCGCCAGCACGGAATGCAGCCTCGTTCTCAATTCAAACCAGCCCGCAATTCTGCCGGCAGGCGCAGGGAACCTGTTGTTGCAATTCCGGGTGAGTGGCACGGCGGTCCAAGATGAGAGCGTCGATCCGGCGACAAATCCGACATTCTACCAACTGCCTGACACCACCGCAGAGGCGCGCATTGTTCGCACTTTCAGATTCGATCGCTTGAACGGCCAATGGTCTGTCAACGGCCAGTTCATGGACTGCAACACTTTCCGTTTCGCAGTCCGCCAGAACAGCTCGGAGCAGTGGCTCCTGACCAACCTCACCGGTGATTGGACACACCCGATCCACATCCATTTGGAGGAGCATCAGATTCTGAGCCGCAACCGGGCAAAACCTACCGTGCCCGCGGACTTGGGGCGCAAGGATGTGACCCAGGTGCATCCCAACGAACGCGTGCAATTGTTCTTCCGCTTCCGCGACTGGCTGGGCAAGTACCCCATCCACTGTCACAACGTGGTCCATGAGGACCACGCGATGATGGCTCTTTGGCATGTCGTGCCAGCCGGCCAGGAAGACAACATCAACGTCCCGTAATCGTGACATCGCGAGCGAAAGACTCCCAAGGAGGGCAGGGCCATGCTGGATGTATCGCGAAGAAAGATGTTGGGCGTGCTAGGGATGGCTCCGCTGGCCATCGGCGTTTCTGAGGTGGCCGAGGCCGGCGGGTCCCAACTCCACCCTGTCGCACCCACTGGACTGACGTTGTCGGAACAGGCGCGGAGACGTATTCAAGAACAACACTTCCCGGATATCCCTCTCATAACGCATGAGGGCCGGCAGGTACGGTTCTACCACGACTTAATCAAGGACAAGATCGTTAGCCTGAATTTCTTTTTTGCCAAATGCGACGAGATTTGTCCTTTGGTCATGGCGAACTTGACGAAGGTTCAGAAGTTGCTGGGCAGCCAGGTGGGCCGGGACATTTTCATGTACTCGTTCACGCTAAAACCGGACGAGGACACGCTCGAAGTTCTCAGGCACCACCGTGAGATATATCACGCTGGACCTGGTTGGACGTTTCTAACGGCCAAGCCGGATGATATGGAGAAGGTCCGCAAGGCTATTGGGTTCACCTATCCGGAACCGGCCATCGACAAGGACAAGACGCAACATATCGGTAACATTCGCTACGGCAATGAACCGCTTATGCTGTGGTCGGCTTGTCCGGGGATGGCCCACGCGAAGTGGATTGCCGAAACGCTGGAGTGGGCCATCCATCCCGAGACCAACAGGGTACAAGCGTCCTGAAGTCTCCGTTACTAACAAAGTTTCTATTCCGGAGCCGGCTTATCCCGGCAATTGCCGGAGGAAGGATCAAAAGTGATGAAAAGCGCACCAAGGTATGCCTCACGGTTTGTTTTCCTTTTGGCAGTAGGGCTGCTGTTCGTGGCTGTGCCCAACCTGCGGGCCCAGCAGGACCAGCCTCCGCTGGGCGGAGATGCAGACGACAAATTTAACCCTCCGCCCTGTGATTACAACGATACCTTCTACAAGGACAACGGCCTCGACCCCAACAGTCCTTTTAACATCGGTCGTTTCGGCAGCTTCCGGCAGACGGGCCCGCCGGCAACCGGCAGCCAGAATAACTGGGTGGCGGACAGTACCTGCGTCACCAGAGATCCGAACCGCAGAAACTTCCGCATCCTGGCGACCACAGGAGGCAACGCGGACGATGGCAACAGTCCCTTCACCAATGGAGCGCAAGAGAGCTTTGAGTTCATCTCGATCCTTTCCTTCCTCACCAAACAAGATGCTTTCGAGACCACCTACTCACGCACGGTTGGCGCCATAAATGGCGGCCTCGACGGCGACCAGCAGAATGCTGGCACCACGATTTCCATCACTCCTGGAACCGACCCTAATGGGAACCAGACGGGCCTCAATCCCCGCGGGATCAGCATGGAGCAGATCGTGAGCAATTTCGAGGCTTATGCAGCGCTGAAACAGACTCTGCCTAACGGAACCTTTGCCACCAACCCGTGCGCCGCAAACATGCAGAGCCCATTGGCGCCACCGACGCCTTGCTTCCCGGTGAATAGCGTGAACACCGTGTTCACACCCAATCTCAGGCAGGACTGGCGATTTGCCACCAATCGCAACGCCATGGATGGCAGCGATAACAACTGCATCAACACCGATCCTACTGTCTGCCCAGCTGGCGTCAGCGACAGCCCGTACGGTTATTTCTGCGACGATCTTTTGGGTATGTGGATTCTTACTTATTTCTGGTTCACGCAACCTCCTAATACCACGGATCCGGTCTGTGGTCCTATATTCGCTGCAATCGGTGCGAAGAACGGCTTCAATACGGATGGAACTCCCATTATTTTGACGGCCTTTGAACTCAACCAAGAGATTGAAGCCAACAACTGCGGGGCTGAAGGCAAGGAAGCAGTGGATGGGTCGGATGGCGGAGCTGTTTGGCTCGTTTGTCCTGCCATTCCCGATCCGCGGGCCGGCGCAATCGCTCCCGACGCGTTCCTGGATCAGGTGCACAAGGCCAACGGCGTTCCGCAGAACTTGGTCTTAACCGTTAATTTCCTGAGCTTGCAGATCTTTGGTGTGTTTCCAAGCGAGCTCACAGCGCAGCAACTCTCGCAGGTGAGCGCCGCGGCTGCTGCTACGCATTAGCGGCTGATCGGAGATCGAGAGGCATGCCCCTGGTAGGGCTTCGGCGCTGCCAGGGGTAGCTGTGCTCTAAGAGGGCCAGTTAAGATGACCGCTCCAAGGGGAAAGCAGATTCGTCGCCGGGATTTCGTCAAACTGGCAGCCGGTGCGGCGGCCATCGGACCATTCTTCCTCTTTCCCGACCGCGCTCTCGCTGGTCAAAACACCCTAACGATCGCTAAATGGGCGCATTTCGTGCCGGAGTTTGACTCGTGGTTCGAGGGCATGGCCAGGGACTGGGGCAAACAGCACGACGCCAGAGTAACAGTGGACGAAATCCCGGTGGAAAGAATTAGTGCCACGGCCAATGCTGAGATCAAAGCCGGTAAGGGGCACGACGTGTTCATGTTCCCCTGGCCTCCCGCCGAGTATTACCAATACGTAATTGATCACAGCGATGTCTATCAGACGGTGGCGTCCAAGTACGGCGCCATCCAGCAACTCGCGCACCGATCAACATTCAATCTGAAAAACAAGACATACTTCGCTTTTGCCGACTTTTGGGCTCCCTCTCCGCTGCACTTCTTTCAGGACTACTGGGCCCAAGTAGGCATGCCTTTTGGTCCGGTGCACTACGGCAGCCTGCGCGGCGGCGGGAAAAAGTTGCGCGACCAGTTCGGCATACCCTGCGGTTTAGCGTTTACGCCAACCCTGGAAGGCAACGTCACGTTGCACACCATCCTATACGCTTTTCGCGCGTGGATGCTGGATGGAAATGGAAATGTACTTTTCAACAAAAATGGTTTCGCCGTCGGTGCCCTGAAGTACATCCAGTCGCTGTACCAGGATTCGGGCACGCCGGATCAGCTTGCCTGGGGGCCAGGAGGCAACGTCCGTGCCATGCTGGAGCGCAAGACGTCTTCCACAAGCAATGCCATCAGTCTCTTGCGCGCTGCTGAAAAGCAAGATTCTCAGCTGGCAAGCAAGATCTTGCTCCAACCACCACTGATCGGAACCAACGGGATGGGCGTGACCGCGCTCCCGCACGTCACCAACTGCTCGGCGGTCTGGAAGTTCGCCCAAAACCAGGACGGAGCCAAGCAATTCTTAGCCGATCTGATTGATACCTCGAGGACCGGTTACGAAAAAAGCCTGGGTTGCAACTTTCCGATTTACCCAAAGACCGTTCCTGACCTTATTGTGCGGCTCTCCAGGGATCCGCGGGCCGATCCGTCCTACAAATACACGGGGCTTAAGGATGCGCTTCATTGGACTCCAAACCTAGGCGTTCCCGGATTTGCAACGCCGGCGTACATGGAGATTTTCAACAGTTCCCTTGTCCCAAGGATGGTGCAGAGCGTTCTCAAAGGCGAAAGCCGTCCGGAAGATGCTGCCGCTGCTGCGGCGTCAGAAATTCAGCGGATCTCCGAGAAGTGGAAGCAGAGCTGATAGCTCCGAACAGGAGGTGAACTATGCGGTGGCGAACCCTCGCGTTGTTGATTGCTTTTCTAACGCTCAGCAGTTCCACGTTGTTCTCTAACACTCCGGTCCCCCGCAAATCACCAGAATTCGCTATTGCCGAGCCTTCCGGCAAGACCACCTTGCTCTCCAGTCTGCAGGGCAAGGTTGTGGTGATGGAGTTTCTTTTCATGAACTCCGAACATTGCCTCCGTGTTGCCAAAACGCTGAATAAGCTGCAAGGGGACTTGGGGCAGCGTGGCTTTCAGTCTGTTGGCGTAGTCTTTGGACGCAACGCCGATGAGCAGCGCTTAGTCTATATGGTGGATTACTTAAAGTTAGCCTATCCCGTGGGGTTCACGACTTCCGCCAAGGTGGACAGCTTCCTGGGCCGCACAGGCAATGAGATTCTCAGCATTCCTCAGGTGGTTGTGGTGGACCGCGCTGGCATGATCCGCGCCACCAGTGGAGGGCGGCGCGGCGATGCAAAATTAGAGGACGAGAGTTATCTGCGGGACCTGATCGACGGTTTGCTAAAAGAAGACTTTCCGACTACCCCTGACAAGAAAAGAGCTGCCCCTCGATAGAAATACTGGAAAGTACGATGACCGCGAGGTGGTGCGGAGTACACCGGACCTCTTTCCAACGTTTGGAATGCCCCGTGGATTGCCGTCTATTTCGCACTGAGAGTCGCGCAATCCAGGGCGGGTGCTGTAGCTCACGATTGTGCCGACCGCGTCTTTGGGTTCCTGCGCATAATGGTGTAGGTCGCACCTGTGACCGGCTCAGCATGGGACCCTACGGCCGAAAACCCAAGCCGCTGGTAGAACCCCGGATTTCGACGGTCGAATGTCTCCAGATAACACTCGACACCCGCCTCGTCAGCGTCCATGAGGGTCGGTTCCATGAGGCTCCTGCCAATACCTTGACCCTGGGCCGAAGGCGTCACTCCGATAATGGATAAATACCAGGCTGACTCGGCGACCGCGGCCAAAGCGCGTGGCCGCATAAAATCGATGATGCGTCGGTAAGCGCCCGCACCAGAAGCACCGAGCGCCGCAACGAGAAACTCAGCTTTCGCCTTCGCCTCGGCGTGGTACACGGACGTTTCTCGAGGCAACAACCACACTGCGGCGCCAACCGAGTGAACAGGCCACACGACAAGGCGGCCCCTCCGAGCGCCCTCCTTCATTGAGTAGTCGAAGTAGCGAGCCAGCGCCTGCCGTCTGCGCGCTTAGTTGTCGGCGAACTCTTCAGTAATTGTGGCGTAGAACGGATCGTTTCGGAGCGAATCGATGAGTGCCGCTACTGTGGCTGGGGATCCCGGAGGAATTTCGTCTCGATGCAAAGCACCACCTCTGACATAGTTAGACTACGCCACTGTCAAATCGTTAGCGGCTCTTGTCAAGAGGTCTGCAAGGATGCCAGGTTTTTTGAGGCTAAGGGTTACGCACGAGGCCAAACGGCGAGCCGCGCAAGTGCAGTGACCCTTCAGGGATCCCAAACGATTTTGCGCATGCGGGTGACGTGATAGCATCTCAGCCTTCGTGAGTACTTGTTCGCCTTCTCGACGCGGCTTCATAAAACTTGCGCTTGCAGGGTCGTCACTTCCATTTATGCGTAGTCTGGGATTGGGCTCCGGCTTGGCTAACGACCGGACACGCTGGTACCGCGATGCCAAATTTGGCATGTTCATCCACTGGGGACCATATTCGCTTGCCAGCGTGGAGGCCTCCTGGCCCATAATGACACCCACACCGGGGGGCATCAGCGAGGCGGAGTACCGCGAGTTGCCAAGGCGGTTTAATCCGTCAAAGTTCGACCCGAATACTTTCATTGATTTGGCTCGAGCCGCTGGACAGCAATACATGGTGTTCACGACGAAACACCACGATGGTTTTTGCATGTTCGACTCTTCCTACACAGACTACAAGATCACCAATACTCCCTACGGGAAGGACGTTGTCAGGCAACTGGCGGAGGCTGCCAAGGGAAGAGATATGCCACTTGGGTTTTACTACTCGCCGCCCGATATGCACCACACCGCCTTTCGTGACACCACGAAGTTGGCGAAAGAAAATTGGAACGGGGAGCCCGCACGCCCTGAGTGGCCCCTGTACCTCGAGTATATGCAGCTCCAGTTGACCGAGCTGCTGACGAAATACGGCCCGGTTGCTTTGATCTGGTTCGACGGATTGCATCATCAGGAGAAATACGACGGCCGTCGCTTCGTTGAGCTGATCCAGACACTCGAGCCTGCCACTTTGGTGAACGATCGAATTGGCGTGACCGGAGACTATCAAACTCCGGAACAGTTCATCCCCAATGCAATCCCAACGAAGGGCGTGCGTTTTGCGGCGACCGATACCAGCGTCCAACAAGAATTGAAGACCGTAATCCCGTCGCCAGAAGATTTTCAGTTGTGGGAAACCTGCATGACCATAAACCAGACATGGGCGTATAACGCGAATGATCGTGAATATAAGTCGGCCGAGTTTCTCATTCGGAGCCTGGTGGAAGTCGCGAGCCGTGGGGGCAACTTCCTGCTGAACGTCGGACCGCAACCCGATGGCTTGATCCAGCCGGAATTTCAGCAGCGTCTCCGCGCCATGGGCGATTGGCTCGCGATTAACGGAGAGTCCATATACGGGACCACGTACGGACCGGTGCAAAACATGAAATCTGTTCGAACCACGGCAAAGCGCGGGAGACTCTTCCTCCACATCTTCGATTGGCCGTCGTTGCCACTGGAGATATCTGGGCTCGACAGCAAGGTGATGTCGGCACACCTGCTCGCCGGAGGGCAATCATTGAAATTTCGACAGACAGAACGCCGGTTACAGATTGACCTGCCACAGCAAGCGCCCGATCCAAACGTGACGGTCATTGCGGTTAGAACTCTTTAGGCGGGCGTTCGCGATCTTGCGCCAATGCCCGACGACAAATCGGATCATGGCCTCATGCAAACCGCTAGCAGCGAGATTGCATTAGGCTATCCGCCGGAGAGGGTCATGATCAAGTTCAGAATCCCACAGTTGACGCTTCTTCTTCTGGCGTTGACTTCTCAAGCGAGCGCGCAGTTCGCACACACCAACCACAAGCAGATCGTTGATTCCACTGGCAAACCGCTCCTTCTTCGCGCCACAAATCTGGGAAATTGGCTGGTGCCAGAGGGTTACATGTGGCTGTTCCAGGATGGTCCGCAATCTCCTGGTGAGATCCACGCGTTGGTGTCGGAGCTACTTGGGCCTGAAGGGTCGGCCGCATTCTGGCAGAAGTATCGCGAGAACTATGTCACGCGCGAGGACATCGCGCTCCTGCATCGGGCCGCGTTCAATGCCATTCGAGTTCCTCTGCATTACAGCCTGTTTGAGAGCGACGACGCGGAGGGTTTCAAGCTGCTGGATCGGTTGATCATCTGGAGCCGCGCCGAAGACCTATACGTGATCCTTGATCTGCATGCCGCACCGGGCGGACAGACGGGCACGAACATCGATGACAGCGCCGGATATCCTTGGCTATACGAGAGTCCACAAGAGCAAGAGCACCTGATGGCCATCTGGCGGCGGCTGGCGACGCGCTATCGCGATGAGCCGGCGGTGCTCGGTTATGACCTGCTGAATGAGCCGATCCCGCATTATCCCAAGCTAGCACGTTTGAATTCTTCGCTGGATCCGCTCTACAAGAAGTTGTCGGGTGAGATACGAAAGGTTGATGCTCACCATATTCTCTTTCTTGGCGGCGCACAGTGGGACGGAAACTTTTCCGTCTTCGACAAACCTTTCGATGCCAACGTCGCATACACGTTCCACAAATACTGGACGGCGCCGGATGAAAGCGTGATAAGGCAATACGTTGATTTTCGTGAACGCTATGATGTGCCGATCTGGATGGGCGAGTCCGGGGAGAATACCGATGAGTGGATCGCGCAATTCGTGAAAGCGCTTGAAAAAAACAATATAGGATGGGCTTTCTGGCCGTATAAGAAGATGGAAAAGTCGTCGGCGGTCGTCAGTATTATCCCACCCGCCGATTGGGGACGGATCGTGGAGTTCGCAAAGCTTCCGCGCGGCACCGCGCACGCGGAAGAACGGCTGAAGGCTCGGCCTGAACAGCAGACCATCACCCGCGCTTTCGCCGAATTGCTGGAGAGTGTCCGCGCGCAAAAGTGCCGCGTGAATGGGGGGTATTTAAGAGCGCTCGGGATGAAGTCTGATATCGCGCCGGTCAGTGCGGCAGGATCAACGAACTGAAGGTTCCCTTCAATCACCGGTGCGCTCGTCGTTTCCTGCAAATTTCAATGCTACGAATCCCGAGCGAATAACGGTCCGCTCAGAGGGTATTCAACCGTTTTACTCGCTCCTCTCGGGAGCGTTCGGTCGGTTACTCCAATGCCGGCAATCCCGTCACGCGCAGCTGTGTTCGGGCTCAAAAGCGTGCCTATCGTTGCTTAAGGCGAGGTGACGGACACGTTGTCGAAAGCGGCGGTCGCCAGCGATGAGGTGCTCCGGCTGCTCACGGCCAGCCCGATGTAAAGGTTTTGCGCCATGCTCACGGTCTGGCTCGTGCCCAGCTGCACCCAGTTCACGCCATCTGCGGAACCGTACATGGTGAACACGTTCCCGCTTCTGACCAGTTTTATCCAATACGGTAGCGTGGCACTTCCCAACGACTGGTAAGAACTGCTGGCACCCGTGCTGGTACGCTCGGTCATCCAGATGGCCGAGGAATAATCAAACAGGTACACGTGGTTTGCGCCGGGGTCCAGCGTCTCGCGGATCATGATTCCGGCCTGCGCCGCGCTACTACCCGCGAGACTTACTACCCGGGCGACGATCGTGCCGTCACCGGAAAGTGGCTGATAGACAAAATGGAATCCGTCAGAAGTGCTGAAGAAAGTCCCTTGCCCGGCTCCCGCCACGCTAAACGTCCCGTTCGCGTAACTGGCACTTCCCGATAGCCCTACCGAGCCTACGTCCTGGTCCAACCAGGAGAGCGGCAGTGGCTGCGGGGTCACCGTGAAAGGAATCGCATTGCTGTCATTCATGCTCGGAGCGACAGAAACCAGCAACGGCCCGGAGGTCGCTCCTGGCGGAATCGTGATGGTAATAGACGTGCCGCTCCAGGTGTTGATCGTCGCCGCGGCACCATTCAGCAGAACCGCGCTGCCCCCTTCGAGGGCTCCAAAACCAGAACCGGAAATGGTCACCTGGCTGCCGATCGAGCCCGTGGTCGCAGATACGGTGGTAATGACCGGCGCCGCCGCTGCCGCCGAACTGACCGAGACGCTATCGAACGTGGCGGTAGCCAAAGAAGATGTCGTGCGATTACTCACGGCCAGCCCAATGTAAAGGTTTTGCGCCATGCTCACGGTCTGGCTCGTCCCCAGCACCCAGTTCACGCCATCTGCGGAACTGTACATGGTGAACACGTTTCCGCTTCTGACCAGCTTTATCCAATACGGCAGCGTGGCACTTGCCAACGACTGGTAAGAACTGCTGGCACCCGTGCTGGTACGCTCGGTCATCCAGATGGCCGAGGAATAATCAAACAGGTACACGTGATTTGCGCCGGGGTCCAGCGTCTCGCGGATCATGATTCCGGCCTGCGCCGCGCTACTACCCGCGAGACTTACCACCCGGGCGACGATCGTGCCGTCACCGGAAAGTGGCTGATAGACAAAATGGAATCCGTCAGAAGTGCTGAAGAAAGTCCCTTGCCCGGCTCCCGCCACGCTAAACGTTCCGTTCGCGTAACTAGCACTTCCCGATAGCCCCACTGTCCCGATGTCTCCATCGTTCCAGACCGAAGGCAGTGTAGGAATCGACCGGACCGTGAGGGAAATCGTAGTGGTCTTTTTCAAGCTGCCTGACTTGCCCGTGACGGTCAGCGTGGCCGTTCCTGTTGTCGCTGTACTGCTGGCCGTCAGCGTCAATGTGCTGGTGCTCGCCGCGCTGCTGGGGTTGAACGACGCTGTCACGCCGCTGGGCAGACCGGATGCCGACAAGCTGACCTTGCCAGTGAAACCGTTCTGTGGACTGACCGTGATGGTGCTTGTGCCTCGGGCTCCCTGCACGATGGTCAAGCTGTTGGGCGATGCAGAAAGGGCGTAGTTCGGCGCAGCCTTCACCGTCAGTGAAATCGTTGCAGTGCTGGACAAGTTACTGGCAGAACCCGCGACCGCTACCGTCACCGTTCCTGTTGCCGCTGTGCTGCTGGCAGTCAGTGTCAGTGTACTGGTGCTTGCCGTACTGCTGGGGTTGAACGACGCTGTCACTCCACTTGGCAGACCGGATGCCGACAGGCTGACCTTGCCGTTGAAACCGCTTTGTGGAGTGACCGTGATGGTGCTCGTGCCGCTGGCTCCCTGCAGGATCGCCAAGCTGTTAGGCGACGCGGACAGAGTGTAGTTCCCGCGAGGATTCACGGTGAGGAAAATGGTGGTGGTCTTCGTCAAGCTGCCCGAGGTACCCGTAACGGTTACCGTGACCGTGCCGGTCGTTGCAGTGCCGGTCGCGGATAGAGTCAAGAGGCTGCTGGTTTTGGTTGGATTTGATCCGAAGATGACACTGAAGCCGCTCGGTAGGCCGGAGGCGGCCAAAGAAACGCTGCCGCTGAATCCATTCTGGGGGTTAATGGTGATAGTGGTGGCACCGGCCGAACCCTGGAGCAAGGTCAAATTAGCGGGCGATGGCGAGAGGGTGAAGCTGGGCTGCGACGAAGACGAGGGCCAGTTGTTGACCAGGTTGGCAGCGTTGACGGTACCGATGCCGGTGGCGAAGTCCCATCCGGTGGTAGTTCCATAGGCAGGGGCGAAGGCGGAATTGGAAGTCGAAAGCACGCCCACAGAGCCGCCGCCGAGGTAACAATTAGGCCCGGCACAGTCCACATCCATATCGCCCAAGGTCACGTCATAGAAAATGCAGCTGCTGGCGACCGTGTTGCCATTGCTCGAGTTGCAGGAGCTGTTGCCGCTCGAACCATATTCGGTATTGGCGAGCTGATAGTAGATAGGGGCGGGATTGCCCTGCGGTCCGCCGGCTTTTTGATTGATGAGCGCTTGCATGCCCGCCATGATAGGCGACGCGAAAGAGGTGCCACCCGCCCCGGACCATGCGCTAGGATCGGTGCCGCAGGCAGCACCGCCATTCGCAGTATCAGACCAGCAAAACACATAATAGTGGCTCCACAAACCATCAGCAGCGAACAATGAGACATCCGGAGTGTCGCGTACGCCGTCGCTGGGATTGCCAAGAACGGACTGCCACGAAGGCTTGGGCCAGCCCTGGCAAGAGCCACCGACAACGCTGGGGGTAGAAGGGGTGCCGCTCGCGCACTGGCTGGGACCGCCGCCTCCTGCCACCGTGGTCATGAGCAGCGAGCCGAGATTCGGGTCGCTGCAGAGGCTAGCCGAGCCATAGGTCTGGCTGTGGCCCTCATAGGCGGAGAGTAGCGCCCCGGCACACGAGTTATTCCATGGAATCTCGGGAACGTAGGAAATGGCCGAACCGAAGGCGGACGTGTTGCCGGAATTCCAATAGGTAGCGTTGGTGCCGGAGTAGGTATCGCTGAAATCGGTCCCGCCAACGGCCACGTTGTTAGGAGTGGAAGCGAAGGCGTTGACAGCGATGCCGTGACTAGCTTCGGCGACGTTATTGTCACAGCCGGCTGCGCCGCTGTCACCAGCGGCAACGAAAACGGACACGCCTTCGGCGACGGCCTGCTGATAGGCGGAGTTGTAAGAGCTGTTGGCAGCCGCGCCGTTGACCGTTTCACACTCGCCGTAACTGATGCTCATGATGGAGGGTGGCGGAGTGCTGGCGTTGATTAGGTTCTGGATGGCGATCAAGCCGCCAAAGGTGGTGGTGCTATCCGCGCATGCCGCCATTTCGATGGCAGCGTTGGGGGCGGAGGCGCTGGCCCATTCGGCGTCGAGGATGGCTTCGGCATCATTGGGAGCGACGACGCCGGGAGCAGCGCAATTGTTGGTGCCGCTCGAAGGCGCGGGGTGGACCTGCGCGAACGACGCTGAGCTGTAGCCTGTGAGGCCGAGAGTCTGACGAAAGGTGCTCCAATCCAAAGCGCTGAAGACGTCCGTGTCTTCAATGAGCACGATGGTCTGGCCCTGCCCGGAAATGCCCGCGCTGAATACAGGATTCAAGTTGTAAATCTTGGCTAGGTCCGCAGGCACCACCGCATAGGCGGTGCCGCCAGAGGAATCAGGGAATGTGAATTGAGAACCTGGTCGGTGCATCTTGTACATGGCATGGGGTCGAAAATCGTGGAGAGAAACGATGCCTGCCACGACGGGAGCGAGTGCGGCAGGAATTCGCGAATCGCTCATGTTGCCGATGTGCCTCTCGCCTTTGACCTCGAGGCGGTGGATTTCCGTTTGGAAGGCTTTGCGCACCTGGGCCGCTGTGCCGGAAAAATCAATGAGCATGCCGCTGGGATAGACGACGTTGACGCGGAAACCCTGGGACGTGAGCCAGCCGGTGACTGCTTCAAGATCGGGCTTGGCTACGCCGAAGCGTTCTCCGAATTCCTCGGCGGTCAACCAGTGATGGAAATAGGGCGAACCTTCGGTTTGAAGTTCGTCGATGAATTGCTGGACCGCTTGATCCTGTTCAGGAGAGCGCTTCAGTTGAAGGAAAATGTGCTCCAGGGCGAAATCGTTGGCCACGACGCCACGATCGTTTGCGGCACGCGCTTCGGGGTGGGTGTTGCCCACGAGCGCAACGCGATCAGTTTCATCGACCTTGTGCGTGATCCGCGGGCGAGAGTGCAGGCCGGACTCGACTTGTGCTTCGACGGAAGGCGCGACCATCAGAACAGCGAAGACGACTGCGGACAGGAATCCCAGTTTGCGAAACATGGGGTCGCCTTCTTTCTTAAGCAAAGATTTGACCGGAACACAACTCGGAATAGAGGACGGCAGCCGGCCAGGCCCGGCAGAACGAACCGGCGGTGAGAATGCTCGAGGGCCGGGTTCTCATGGCCGAGAACTCCTATCGGGACGTGGCTTGTCTGTCCTAGCTCGAAAACGAAAGAGAAATGGGCCTACCGAAGTACAACCTTAATAACCGAAGTGGGATTCAAAATCAACGGTCGAAGGGACAGTTTTCGGGCAGGGGCCCGCGCGGTTCAAAGGTTGCATAATCAGGATGGGGTTGGCGTCTAGGCGCGCCGTTCAGCAATCGAACTGGGTCGCGCCCCGTGAAATTCCAAGGCAGCAAGCCGCCGCAACACTCCATCTCGTTGCCCCTCGATTACCTTGCCTGCAATTCCTTCGGTTTGATACTCCTCCGCCGTGGCTATGAGGCAAACGCCGTATTCGATTGTGGCCAGTAGCGGTTCGACACCTCCACTGTAATTCCATGGCACAGCCTCGTAGAAAAAGAGAGCATTTATCTACGCTCTTAAGAGAACCGGCCAACTCGAGTATTTTGCGCCCGAAATCGGATTCGGCACTGGAAGGTGCGAAGCTTCGCCGCGCCGGCCATTCAACCGCCGGCGACTGCCATCGAGTCTTTTGACCCGTTGACGACTTGTTGTTGGAACTGAAATCCGACACCAAAGCGTCCGTCCGGGAGCCGCTGACAATAGACAACGCGAGCGAGAGTTCGCAGATCCCCATCCAGGAACCTGACCCACACGCGTTCATTTAGCTCCCTAGCCCGTTGGGTCATAATGCGTATTCCCAGCGAGCAGAGGTTGTCCGTAGTCGTCCGCTCAGTCGCTGCTGGCTGAAGGCTGGATATCTCTACCGCAGCAGCCAGTGGAATCCGTTTCTCAAGTCGTCCAGACCTCACAGGCATTTGTCAAATGACCTTCCAAGCTGGATTCAGTTAGCTTGCACCGGGCTGGGCGGTGCCAAAAAGTTTTCAGCCACCAACAAGAATTTCAGCGAAGATGTTTCTTTAAAGTCTATATTGCCATTGAGAATAGGTACTGGTTTCCGTCTCGAGGAGTAGCCTCGATCGTCGCCGCTTCAGCTCGTACATGGCCTGGTCGGCCTTTGCCATCAATTCTCCAATCGACATGCGGCTGCAGGGATCGAAACGTGCAAGGCCTACACCAAGAGAAATTTCGTAGCGAGACGGTTTGGCACTGATGGATTTCAAACACTCAAAGAGTCGAGTCTTGATTCTAGCCTCGCTGCGCCCGGATGCCTCGACCGCAAGTACGGCGAACTCATCTCCTCCCAGGCGAGCGAGGACATCTGAGTCCCGAAATGTCTCTTCCAGGACGTCGGCCGTACGCTTCAATGCACGGGCGCCTTCGAAATGGCCGAACGAATCGTTAATCTGCTTCAAGCGGTCCACATCCATTACCAAACTGGGCCGTAAAGCCCCGGCACTTCAGGCCGGGGATATAAGGATCAACTAGCGACGCGCAAAAAGTGCTAGTTCGTCCAGGTCGTTTAGAAACCCTTTTCGCAGCAGACCCTTCCAAAGAACAAAAGAAACGGGCAGCGGAGCGCGCTGGTGCATCATTGCGAGCAGGACGACGCGGTCACTGAGTAACGGTGCGATCGGATTCCGCCATTCGAACTGACCTTTACGCGCGTCACGAAACATCCGTCGTTTTCCTCGCCCTGCAGGCCAAGGTGGTCCGGACAGCGATTTAGTGGACTGCCTGCATCTGGTGGGCCGCAAGCATCCAAATCCGCTGCAATTCCTCGTACGTGAAGTACGTCTCTTCCTCGTTGCCGGCGCGTTCCACATGGCCCAATCCCGATTCCTTCGAAATGCGCCGGAATTCCGCTTCCGATATGCCGAGAAGGAAGGAAGCTCTTGCCTGCGTAACATATTTCGGGACTTGATTGTTCATGACCTCCTCCCGTGGCGCAACGTCGTCTTGTAAATATCGTTGTTAGACGCTCTGTCCATTTAAAGGACCCTCCATCAACGTGAGTTCGGCCCGCCTCCGTGTCAGCGCAGTTCGGTATTGGGGTGTTCGAGGCGGGGGCCCTGATCACGGAGGCGGCCCGCTCCTCTCCTTGCAACATAGCCGGTTGCCAAATGATTTCAATAGGGTGAATCACCCGTTTCGACGGAGTGAAATGACCGAGAACGCTCTGGGGGTGAACCCTTCCAGGAATGCGGTCAGGCCTGGCCATGAAACCGCGACGGTTATACAGGCCTGTCAGTTCGTCAGTGAGCGCAAGATTGCCCAGTTCTGCTTGCAACATGTGCTGTTTCGCGGCGCAACGGACCGCACGCATCAAGAAGTTCACTGCCGGTTGATTCCGAGTGCCACCGAGCAATCTGCCGTGGGGCCTCAGTGCGGACATCTCGCAACAAACTCGCGAGTTCTCGATCTGCTTGCGAAAGGAGACCCTGGAAAAGGTCATCATATGATTATTCTCGCCGCGTGGTAATAACCGCGGAGCACTGCGGTGGAACAGGGATCGCGAGTCCACTGCCATGTTCAGGATCGCGGCGCCCGACGAATTGTTTTCCGATTTGAAGCCGCCTTGCCGCTTCCCCGGGCCGCTGCTGAACTTTGCTCTATTCGATCCCATGGGCAGCTGCGTGCCTCTTTCGAGTTACGGAAGTTCGCTTGCTGCGATCTGGCTCTCACGTGGCAATGTCTCTTGCGCGGATGGCACTATGGCCCACCCGCGCTCTATTTCGGCCAGCAACATCCGCTCATCTCCTAAGAAGCAGAATCGGCGAGCAACACTCCCAAGCGCGTCGACATCGTTTAGAACTCCTCGACGCAGCAACCCTCTGCAGACGGCAGGAGAAAGTGGCAGCGGCGCGCGGCCATGCTTCATGGCAAGAAGCAGAATGTGTTGACGAAGCAGACTCAGCGTCAACCTTCGCCATTCGGATTCGCCAATTTGACCCTCACGGATCCCAATTCTCTTCACCATTCCTCCAACTCTTTGAGTTCGGCCCGCCTCCGCGTCAGTGCAGTTCGGTAATCGTGGTGATTGAGGTGGGAGCCCTGTCCACGGAGGCGGACCGCGCTCTTCACAACAAAATAGCCCATCGCTGATTTCACGCAATCCGGTGAATGCCCCATCTGGGACGGGGATAACCACTGCAAGATTCGAGAGGGTAAGCCTGAGGCCGCGTCGCTAGGGCTGTATCAAACCGCGGCGGATGGCGTAGCGAACCAAACTGGCTGTTTCATGGATGTCGAGCTTTTTCATAAGCCTGGCTCGGTGCGATTCGGCAGTTTTTGCACTGATACCCAGGTGCGCCGCGATGTCCTTGGTTGACTTTCCTTCTCCGACGAGTTGAAGAACCTGACGCTCTCGCGCTGAAAGGGGGTCGGGAGAGACATACGTCTTGGATACATAGGCATCAACGACCGCGCCCGAAATGTTTGGGCTAAGGTAGACTTTTCCGCGACACACTTCTTGTATCGCATGAAGGAGATCCTCGGCCGCCTGGCTTTTCAGCACATATCCTCGCACTCCGGCACGTAAAGCCTCGGTCACATACTCATCTTCGTCATGTTGCGTAAGGAGGATCACCCTCGTCTTAGGCGATGATTTCACCAATTCGCGTGCGGCGTCCACGCCATTTAAAACCGGCATGCTGATGTCCAGGATGGCGACTTCAGGTTGTGTTTTTTCCACCGAGCGCAATGCTTCTTGTCCGTCGGAGGCCTCAGACATAACTTGAAATCCCTGTTTTTCCAGCAATGCCCTAAGCGCCTGGCGGATCAGGGAATGATCATCGGCAAGCAAAACGCGCGTGCGCATAGTGTCGCGCGCAGGTTAAGGAATGTCTCTGCTTCCTGGCAATCGGGTCGTTTCCTCTATTTACTGGGGGGGAAACACCTGACCGTTCGGCGCAATGATGCGCCATGCCAACTTACGGCAATCTCTTATCTCACAGAAACTGCAGAGCTTGAGGGGAGTCTGCGAGAGGGAACGTCCGCCGCACTGGCCGAGAGCCATCCCGAATGGCAAAAACGAGCACAGCGAGGAGATGTAGAATCGCGCTGTTGACTTGACCGACGCAGCCCTTTGCCTTCGGTTTAACCAAACTTGGACGCTAACGCTGCCCTTCGCCACAGAATCAGGCACGCCCAACTTCGGAACCGAGGTTCCGCTGGGCTGAGCTCTACTTGGAGGGCTACGGAGTCCCGAAGAATTGTGAACAGGCGGCGGTCCTACTGAGGGCGGCATCGAAAAACGGCAATGTCGAAGCACTGGCGAAGTTGAAGAAACTCACTAAGAACGGCGGCCGTTAAGCAGATCGCTACTCGGATGGGATTCAGCAGCCCACTGCCCGTGGCGGCTAAACAACTCCACGTTCTTAGGGCTGCACCAGTCCGCGTCGAACCGCGTAGCGCACTAGACTTGCTGTTTCATGAATATCCAGCTTTTGCATGAGCCGCATGCGGTGAGATTCGGCCGTTTTGACGCTGATACCAAGGATGGAAGCAGTGTCCTTCGTGGATTTACCTTCAGCGATCAATTGCAACACCTGGCGTTCGCGCATCGTCAGGGGGTCCCCCGGCCGATCCGATTTGGAGCGGTAGGCTTCCACCAGCGCACGCGATATACCCGGACTCAGGTAGAACTCTCCTCGAGAGACCTGTTGAATGGCATGAACCAGGTCGTTGGCGACCTGGCTCTTCAATACGTATCCCTTCACGCCAGCTTCCAGCGCTTCGTGGATGTACTGCTCTTCTTCATGTTGAGTAAGAAGAATTGATTTTGTCGTTGGGCACGACCGCCCTAGTTCGCGAACAGCATTTATCCCGTTCTGCGTCGGCATACTGATGTCTAGGATCGCGATATCAGGATGATGCGTTTCCGTCAATCGAACTGCATCTTGCCCGTCCGAGGCTTCCGCAACAACTTGAAATCCCTCCCGTTCGAGCAATGATTTCAGCCCCTGACGTACCAATACATGATCATCAGCGAGCACAATCCGAATTGGCATGGCCACCCTCCAAAGGAAGTCGAATAGAAAGCTCTGTTCCGTACCCGGAATGGGATTCGATCTCTAGCGCTAGCGTTCGGCTGATTGCAGTCACCGGCTCCTCGGTTGCGACTAATCCTAAGCCCTTCCGGCCATGTGACGCACGTACCTGGCTGGAATCAAAACCCCGGCTGTCGCCCGGGATCGAGCAAAGTAGCACAAGATCTTCTCTCCATACGCGAATCCACACGTTGCGCGCCTTCCGATGCTTGACGGCATTGCTTAGCGCTTCCTGAACGAGACCATCAAGGGTCGCTTCGCCACCTGAATGCCCAGGAACTTTAATAGGCAATACCATGGCAAACTCGCTTTCTCAATCAAGTAAACGCTCGCAACCAGCTTCAGGTAAAGACCTGAGTTGCTAGCGGGCCGCCGAAGCAACGGCACTGATTCACTCTGCGAGCCTCGCGCTCCTGTCCTGAGCGGATGTCGCCACTCCCATACTCTCAGGGCCTTTCTTCATACGGCATCAATTAATTTTGGCCTTCTGATTGCGGCATTTACCGGATTGTTCGAAAGCCGGTCGACGGGTATTGAAGTATCTGATCGTTGCTTAACCTGCGTCTCGGTTATCAACACGGCGACGAACGCCCTGGCGACCTCCGTATCGGGAGTTGCCGCCTCGCCAGAAGGTCTGGCCAGCAAGCCAGAACACGGGCTCTCTGCGAGTGCTCGGCGAGCGAAAGGAGGAAACTGGCGTTCGAGCCGGGAAGAGGGCAAGAAGTCCGAGTGCCTGGCAATATCTACACTCACTCTACTTCTAGTCTTGCCCCGGATACTCGGCCTAGGTAATTGAATCTTCAGCCGTTGCTAAATGTAATCCGCGTCTGGAGGTAGAGTTGCTCGTTATCCCGAGGGACATCTGAATCTCGGAGTATCAGCGCACCGGGTGAGGTGCCTACTTCCGCTGGCTAATTAGGTGGGAGGAGGTCTCAAGTTGAACCGAGATGCTGAGGCCGCTTTTAAACAATCCAAAACCCCAGCCGGGAGGAAACCTTGTTCTCGGACCACGTGATTTCCATCGCGGGTAGAAGCATCACGATCACAAGTCATGACATTTTCATGACGTGTGTATCCCTCGTGATTGGGCTGGTGTTCTGGATCGCTCTTTACTTCAGCCGAAAAAGAATTGTCGTATTGAAGAGGTCGAGCGGGATCGACCAACTTACATTTGAATTGTCTCGCATTGCCGACGCGCTCGATCGCATCGCCAATCGTCCGGCAGAACGTGCCATTGCCGCGGCCACGCGGCGTCAGCTTCAAGCGCCATCGCCCCCACAGCGAGACTCCCAGGGCATCGCGTATACCTCCATGTTTGGGCGTTAACGAGACCAGATCGGCGCATGGGCTCGACGGCGAAGGTAAGGGCCACTCCTGTCGAACCACCGGACAACCCGTCAGAACTGGAAGTACGAGCGTTTCTTGTCGGCGTTTGTTCTCTATGTGGTGCTGCTCGGCACCATTCTTGCGTCCGGAATGTTTTTGACGGGAAATTCCGCGTCCTATTTTTGTTTGATACGGTGAGAGTACCGGAGGCAACCGTCGCTACAGCGGAAGCATCTTTCTCTAAACCGGCCCAACTGCAGTCCTCTGCAGCCAATTTCCGGCCTGACTCCCAAAGCCAGGCTTTCCCGCCCGAATTCAACCAGGAGGGTAGTGCTATGCGAATTGTTAGAGCAATTCAAATCTCAATGTGTGCCGCGGTGTTGTGTGTCACGTTCGTGACAGCAGCCCAGGCTGACATTTGGGACAAGAAGACCATCGTAACTTTCGGCGATTCTGTAGAAATCCCTGGGCAAGTTTTGCCCGCTGGAACCTATGTCTTCAAGCTCGTGAACTCCGCTTCCGACCGCCACATCGTCCAGATCTGGAATGCAGATGAAACCCAGATCCTGGCAACAATTCTGACGATCCCGAACTACCGCTTGGATCTTCCGGATAGGACCATTTTCGAATTTGATGAACGCCCCAGCGATTCGCCAATGGCCCTTCACAGTTGGTTCTATCCCGGCGATAACATTGGGCAGGAATTTGTCTATGCTCGAAACAGAGAGATCAACAGACAGAACTAGCTGACTCGACGGACAAACCCGCGCCCTGTACTGGGAAACAGGCGAGGAGGCCCCTTCCGAGAATCTGCGGCCCTCCTCGCTGTCTCCCAAGGGCAACTCGGTGGCATACGATTAGTTGAAAATATTCGTGTAGATGTTTGGTCCGATTGCTTTCTTCTCCGTCCCGACGGACAGCGAATACCATGCGATTCTTCAAATCACGCTGGACAATTCGTTTTCACCTTAGCAGTTCCAGTACGCCAAAATCTCTCAGCTTAAGAACTTGTTACCCAGCACGGTGAGCCAGCAAAGCAACACAACCTTTAGCTTGAATGACTTAGAAGGGCTGCCTTCGGAAAACGGTCTGCCTCGGATTAACGTGGAGGTACTTATGCATTTGACGAAGCGGCACTACTTGACGGTTGGCGGTTCGGCACTGCTTCTCGTGGTGCTGGGGGTTGCAGCGGCGACGCTGCCTCACCGATCAAAACTCGAATCTCTCACTGTGCCGGAATCTACGCCGATCCATGTGACTCTCGAGCAGGGGCTCGCGAGTGATCAAAACAGGCCCGGCGATCACTTCGAAGCCACCGTTTCTCAACCGGTGCTAATTGACGGCAAGACCGTCATTCCTCAAGGTGCTTATGTGGAGGGCCTGGTGGTGGATGCGCACCACGCGGGGAGAATAGTGGGCAGAGCACGGTTGCAACTGGCGCTAGAAACCGTGACGGTGAACGGACAGAACTACGATGTTCGCACATGGTCTCGCTGGAGAGTTGGTGGTGACCACAAGAAGCGCAATTTCGCCTTGATTGGCGGCGGCGCCGGCGGAGGTGTTTTGATCGGCGCTATTGCCGGTGGAGGGAAGGGCGCCTTGATTGGCGGACCTGTCGGCGCAGGCGCCGGAACAGCGGTTGCCTTTTTCACTGGCAAGAAGGACATCCGTCTTCGTCCCGAAACTCCACTCGCCTTCGAGCTCCAAAATCCGGTGACGATCTCCGTGAAAGAATAAACCCTCCGCGAACCTCTCGAACTTCAGAGTCCGCGGGCGAGCGTATCTCTCTCAAGGAGGGGGTGGAGCCGCTCGCCCTCCTCTTTCCGTCCGACTCATGAAATTCGGCTTACTCGATAGTGAGTTCTCAGCCAGAAGCGCAAGACAGAATACAGTCCCTCACGACACCGTGACTGGTTTTGCGGCCTGGGATGAAGGTTGCCGGGAGGAGGTTGGCTCTGGACTTGCCCAGGCGCGGCGCAGTTCTTCGGCGCGACGGATGACGCGCTCGATGAGATCTGTAGAGGTAGAGGGCTGTACCATCTTGGCTGCATCCTTTTTCGGACTAGCTGCGGAGATTTCCAAGTACTGGAGTTTTTCGAACACTGGCTTCATCGCGCGGTCGGGGTTACGCAGGAATTCCGTGCCGCGGATACGGGTGAAAATCCAGCCCATCCGTTCGAGCACGGACTGGCGGTCCATGTCTTCAGGAATTTTTTCGAGCTGATGATAACGGTCGCCATCACATTCGATGGCGAGGCGTCTCCCCTGGCCTTCGACGACAAGATCGATTCGGAATGCGCCGACCCGCCATTGCGGCGACACGGTATAACCTGCTGCCAACAGACGCTTCATGACTTCGCGCTCGAAAACGGATTGCGTGCGATTTTCCTTTTCTTCGAGCGCGCGCATAAGACGGGCGGGGTCCTGGGCGTGCTCGATCAATTGGCGGCGGAGATCGTCCGCCTTCAAGTCATTCTTCGGGCTAAGCGAGTGAACGACCCACATTTGGTCGCGGGCACGGCTCGCGGCCACATTAAAACGCTGCTTGAACAATTCCTGGTCGCGCAGGGAAAGCGGTCCGCGCTGCGCAGTGTCAACGAGGG
>Ga0207059_1029_pt1 | contig 28040 bp, 27 predicted proteins | sample Alteio_BWMinCont_32_FD_153273 | JGI IMG/M metagenome (GOLD analysis project Ga0207059, IMG submission 153273) | Enriched cells from forest soil in Barre Woods Harvard Forest LTER site, Petersham, Massachusetts, United States -... | ecosystem: Environmental > Terrestrial > Soil > Temperate forest >...
AAACGATCAGATCTAATTATGACAGGGAATTATTTAAAGCGCAATTAGAAATGCAGGAAGAAACACTGCAATATATTTCGCGTGAAATACATGATAACGTAGGCCAATTTTTGTCATTGGTGAAGCTAAATTTGAATACACTGAATTTTGAAAATAAAAATGCCACTAAAGAAAGGGTCAACAATTCGACAGACATATTAACTAAAGCGCTTGATGACCTAAGAGACCTTTCCAAAAGCATGGGTTCTGACCTGATCAAGAACGGCGGAATTAAAAAAGCAATCGAATTACAGGTAACGCAACTGCAGAAAACGGGCAAATATCATGTCATTTTCGACATCAAAGGAGCGTATCAATATCTTGACGAACAAAAGGAGATCATTCTTTTTCGTATATTACAGGAGGCAGTAAATAATATCGTGCGTCACGCCAACGCCAATGAGATTATTATTCTCTTATGTTGCGTTGAGAGACAAGTCAACATGTTTATACAAGATAACGGGAGCGGGTTTGATACAGCTTTTCTGCACAAAGAAAAAAATGATAATACCGGTGGCATAAATAATATGCAAAAACGAGCTAAAATGATAAATGCACAAATAGATATTGAAAGTAATCCCGGTAAAGGAACCAAAATCACAGTCACTACCCCCTTATAACTATGAATGCGCATAAAGATAAACCTGCTAAAATCGCTCTTGTAGACGATCATATTCTTTTACGAGATGCATTGGCGTCTATAGTGGATACTTTTGAAGATTGTAAAACTGTTTTATTAGCCGGCAATGGAAAAGAATTTATAGAAAAACTTCAGTCATCAACCTTACCTGATCTGGTTATCCTTGACCTGAACATGCCCCAGCTTGATGGCTACGAAACTGCTAAATGGTTACGCATTAATTATCCAGAAATGCATGTGCTCGTACTGACCATGTACGATTCAGAAATAGCGCTGATACAATTACTGCAAGCAGGTGTTAGGGGATTTTTAAAAAAAGATATCCATCCGGGGGAATTGCGTTATGCCATACAATCTGTCATGAACACAGGATATTATTATTCTCATAATACAACAGGCAGGCTTGTAAACCTTTTTAAAAATGAAGGGCTAAGAAATTCAATGTTACATACTATTATCCTTAGCCCGAATGAGCTTACTTTTTTAAAGTTAGCGAGCACAGATTTAACCTATAAAGAAATTGCATTACATATGCAAATTAGCCCGAGGACAATTGATAATTATCGGGATTCGTTGTTTATTAAACTTAATGTAAAAAGCAGGGTGGGCTTGGCTATTTATGCCATTAAAAGTGGGATTGTTACTTTGTCTTACTAAGAATGCTTAATCAATCAACTTATTTCTCATACCATACATGATAAGCCCTGCAATGGTTTTAGCACCGACTTTCGTTTTCATATTCTGACGTATAGTTTCAATTGTACGGGGACTTAGAAAAACCTCTTTTGATATTTCTTCGGTTGTCTTGTCCTGCGCAAGCAACCGCAGTATGCGCACTTCTTTCTCTGAAAATTTTATAGGATCAGGATAAAACTGTCTTACCTGGCGTTTGGTTTGCAATTTTGATAAAACCGCTTTATTCACCAGGTCATTAAAATAAAAGTCATCGTTCATGCATGCGAGAATGGCCTGATAAATCTCATCTGGGTCCGTGGTTTTTGTAAGATAAGCGTTGGCACCCATCTCCATCATTTTAGAAATCATTTCCTGATCGTCATACATCGTCAGAACAATAATCTTAACTTCTTCGTATTCCTTCCGTAAAAGGCCAATTGCATTAATGCCATCCACTTCAGGCATGCGGATATCCATAAGTAAAACATCGGGGCGCTTAAGCTGCATTTTATGAACCAAGTCCTTTCCATCCTCAGCTTCCCAGAGTATCTTTAAATATTCCTTGTTTTTCAATGCCATTTTAATGCCGTCTCTAAAAATCTTATGGTCATCTGCAATCGATACCTTGATTATTAATTCAGCACTCATAAGGGTTAGTTGTAGAATTATTGGGTATTAGATATATGGTTTATATGAAAAATTGACCTTAATATAAGCAAACCTAAATCGCGATTTCTATCCATACCTCAAGTCATTATACGCTATTTAATAATCCTTACATGTTGAAAATACACAATATCTCAATAGCAATTTTACGAAAAACAATGTAATTCCTGAACAAATAAAAAAGGGCAAATATGCTCTTGTTCTGCCAGCTATAGTCGTTTACTTTTGTTTTAGAAGTTGATTGGTCAAGTAAAACCCCGAAACCATCCAATGTCCATTTACCGTCCAGCAAGATATTTCAATATCCATGAAAGACAGCAGTAAAATCCAGTATCAGTCAACTTCTTCTATCTTATAAAAACAAACTTTATCCTTCACTTTTTTACTGGCTTATTGTAACGTTAAAAGAAAAATTTAATTGCATTATTTTCAATAGCAAAGAATTGTACCCACTCACTTTATCGACTTAACAAGGCTCCGTTTTTAAAATCCAGGACAACTGTAAGTAATTTCACTTATACACATTTTGTAAGAAATTGTGAATAAGTGTTTTTTTTATTTACTGATCAACGTCTTTTGCGTAATCCACGCTAGTAAAAATACTATCCATTGCTAGAAAAATTACCTTATTTTTACAAGTAAAATAACGAGTGCTCATTTAGTAAATTAACGACTGACGGCAATTACAGGCAATTTAAGCTAATTTACCGGAACAGGGTACCGTTGGTAAATCTTTTTTTTGGGGGTTACTTAGTTAACCAAACTAAACATCTCAAACCTCTAAAATTTACAATGATGGAAAAGGCTCAAACTGTTATTAGCAAAATTAACTATGCCGACGTAGGCGAAGCAATTAGCCATGAATTAGCTACGAAAATGGTTAAAAATTTCCATGACGCTCGCCCTGAAGATCAATTATCCTATAATATAGGAAAAAATATCATTGAGAAAATTTTCGCTCAACCAGGTTGTGTAGGAATACGCATTTTTAACGCTATTGATGAAAATGGTAGACAAACTTTAGTGTATGTAGGAATAGATGCAAAAGGAAATAATATAATTGAATATCCTGTTGTCGATAGCAACGGGAAATTAAGTAATGTTCAAGCATTAGCTGGAGACAAAACTCTAGGCGATCTTGTTAATTGGTTCCGTTAAGTAAATAGTTCTTTACTAAACATTTATTAAATTAAATATTATATATACTTAGCTTTATTGCCCCCAACTTTATATATTTGGTTACATTTAAAGTAGGGTGCTACCAACAATAAGTATAATTTCGCCGCTTTTACCCATAACTCTCTTTTTGGTTTTTTGTTTTAACAAAAAACCAAAAAGAGAGTTATGGGTAATCTTTTTTTATATCCTTTTAAGCTTTGCTCTCGATATCATTCAGCTTTCAACTAGATGGGGGCAGGAAAATCACTTTGAAATTTTTGGGGTTTTTGCGATAATTGAATACTCAATATATGCCTACTTTTTTTATTTGGCAATTGGCAGTAAACTGATCAAAAAATGGATCGTTATTATTTCAGTTCTAATTTTAATATTACTGATAATCACTTTTTTAAGATCAGAAAAGAAAAACTTCAACTCTATCATAGCTTCAGTTGAATCAATTGCAATAATTAGTCTCTCTATTATTTTTCTATTTGAGCAAATAAATAAACCGCCTAATCATTTCATTTACTCTTCAGCTAATTTTTGGATTGTTCTTTCAATAATGGTCTATATGTCTTCGACATTGTTTCTTTATATCATTGCTAAAGATCTGTCTGATGATGAAATAAAGAAATATTGGATCATAAATAATATTTCTAATACTGTAACAAATATAATTTTTGGAATTGCTTTTTTAGTATTCCGTTTCTCAACTCCAAATCCTTCAGAACAACCATATAGTGATTATACCAATATTCCGCAAAAACCTTAAGAAAAAAACCCAAACCCCTGGATAATTACATGGTATTATTACAAGTTTTGAGCCCCGATAACAACATTTCCATGGTGCTTTTTTTTGGCACTATCGGTATGTTGGCGTTGACTATTGGATTAATTGTTTTTATTAGTTTTCATCAACGTAAAGTAATCCGCTACCAGCAACAATTGCAGAGAATGGAGCAGGATCAGCAAAAAACACTTTTAAACGCTTCTATCCGCCTGCAGGAAGAGGAAAGGCAGCGCATAGCAGCCGATCTTCATGATGATGCCGGGCCTCTCCTGGCCACAGCTCGTTTATACCTGAACGAAAATTTTGTCAACCTTGATAAAACTACTCAACTGCAAAGTATTTACAATGCCAAACAAATCATTGATGATACCATACAATTGATCCGTAATATATCGCACAGCCTCATGCCTCCTACCTTAAAAAATTTCGGGTTGGAATCTGCCGTAAATGACCTGTTCCAAAAAATCAGCGGCTCTGGTAGCATGAATGCAAGTTGTCGTTTTCATGATTATAGAGAGCGCTTAAAAGTAGAAAACGAATTAATTATATTCCGCATAATACAGGAATTAGTAAATAATATCCTTAAACATAGTAATGCCAGCTTTATTCATTTGACTCAAAACACGAGCGGAAATAAATTTTTTATACGCATACATCATGATGGCCGAGGCCTTACGCAAACTGATTTTGAAAAGTTGAATAAAAGTAATGTCGGGCTGGGGCTGAAAAATATTCAAAGCCGTTTAAAAGTATTGCAGGGAAAAATTTTCTTTGAAAAAGATATGTCACAGACTTATTACAAAGTAACGATTGAATTAGTCAAGGAGGAGGATAACAACAAGCCGGCTTAAGGAGAAAATTAATCTGTAACTTTAAATTGTCTTATCATACAATAACCTATGGGAGTAATCAAAGTAGCTATTGCCGATGACCACAAAATATTCCGTAAAGGCGTAATACTATCATTGCGGCCTTACAACAATATTAAATTCGTTCAGGAAGCAGAAAATGGACAGGAATTATTAGATGGGCTTGCTGCTTCAACACCTGATGTGATATTAATGGATCTGAGGATGCCACTGAAAGATGGGATTGAAACTACAAAACTTATCGCTAAACAATATCCGCACATACATATCATAGCTTTAACCATGTACGAAGACGAGCGCTTTGTGAGTCATATGATGGAAATAGGCGCAAATGGTTATTTATTAAAAAGTGCAGACCCTTCCGAAATTAAACGCGCGATAGTTGAAGTTGCCACGAAAGGTTATTACCTGAATAATTTTGTAAACAGAATATTGCTAAAAAAATCACACTCGCGGACTAAAGTCATACCCAACCTAAATACAGAGGTTACCTTAAGTGAACGCGAGCGTGATGTGGTCAAATATATTTGCATGGAATTTACCGCACATGAAATTGCGCAAAAATTAGATGTAAGCCCAAGAACAGTGGAAGCCATTAAAGATCGTTTAATGGAAAGATTTGGCGCTAAAAATACGGCTGGCCTTGTTTTTTTTGCCGTCAAGAATAATCTTATCGATTAATATCATCTCTATGAAAAACCGGTTTGAATTTAACCAAACTAGAATATGCTCAAAACCGGTAATATTTTTATTGATTATTTTTCACAGATCATTATTTTTTTCCCGCTATTACCGGTAATTATTGTCCTTTTACGTAAGATATACCAGGAGGATATTTTAAACTTCCTGATGTTGCTCTGCCTTCTCAATTTTTGCCAGGATATCGTATTACTAACCCTGCAGGCAACTTATTTCAACCGGTTTTCTCTCCATAATATTTTCTCCGTATTTGAATTTGTAATTATCCTTCGGATATTTAAATCAGTATTAAAAGGCAAGCCAAAAGAAATAATAAACATCATTACAATCGCTCTTTTATCAGCTATTGTGACTTATTTTTTTGTAAGTGGGGCTGGTCAAAAAATAATTTTGTTCGATTTGATACAAAACGCTTTTATTATTTTTCTTACTGCATACTGCCTGGTAAAAATTGTTCGCAATACTTATTTGCAGGTTTTTTATTCGCCGCTATTTTGGATTGCGACCGGAACTTTATTTTATTTTGTGATTGATATGATTATGAACATCATGGATGGATGTTGCTTGCAATTGCCATATTCTGCTATTACGGATAAAACACTATTATTAAATATTGCAAATCTAGCACGTTATTTTTTTTATATGCTCGCTGCTTTTTTATATGATAAAAAAACAATCTCTTAAACAGGATTTTTATACCTAAAATATTTTCAAAATTTCATCTCGGGCACATCACCGTCAACAATTAAAGTGCCTAAAGTTTTGCTTATTATTTCTTCGACAGTCACACCAGGGGCTCTTTCAATTAGTCTAAATCCTTTATTAGTCACATCTACAACGGCCAAGTCCGTCACAATTTTTTTTACGCAACGAACTCCTGTAAGTGGTAAGCTACAAACAGGCAATAATTTGGATTCTCCCTTTGGGTTAGTATGTTGCATAGCAACAATAATATTTCTTGCACTTGCCACCAAGTCCATTGCACCGCCCATCCCCTTTACCATTTTGCCTGGTATTTTCCAATTCGCTATATCGCCTTTTTCAGAAACTTCCATAGCACCTAACACGGTTAAGTCAACTTTGCCAGCCCGGATCATCCCAAAACTTTCTGCACTGTCAAAAAAAGCTCCACCTTTTAAAATAGTCACGGTCTCTTTGCCGGCATTTATCAGGTCAGCATCTATTTCTTCTTCTATTGGATAAGGCCCCATGCCCAACATACCATTTTCAGATTGCAGCATGACCGATATTCCAACAGGTATATAATTAGCCACAAGTGTAGGTATCCCAATCCCAAGATTAATATACATACCATCCTTTAACTCCTGCGCAATTCTCTTTGCAATACCAAATTTATCTAAAGCCATAGTAAATATTTTAAGGGATAAGATTATACAATCCTTCTAATGATGCTTCAAAATAATTAGCGAGTGTGGGATTGATAGCATGAAGTGTTGTAGCATTCTTCTTTAGTATTTCAAATGCTTTTTCGAACCCCGGCTCTCCATCACCCAATTCTATAATTGAATTTTCTTCTTTATCATGTTTATCAGTTTTATAATCATACATGTCATCCATCAACAAATAAGAAGTATGTAACGCATACCAATATTTTACAGCAAGATCTGTTTGTTGTTTCGATAAAGAAATATCACATAAAATAAAAAGAAACACATCTGCACGATTTAATGCAGGGATTGTCATCCCGAACTTTTTTAATGGTTTTAATACAGGTTGATTCAAGTAGTTCAGTAAATCATTATAAAATTTTTCATCCTTGACCCTATTGGAGAGCAAACTTTTTATTTCATTCAATTGTTGATCAAAACTAATCTCCTGAAATTCGACCATGATTGCATAATGCATGATCTGTTCCATCAATTGTACATGGGTTTCCGATAGCAACAGCTCGCGGGGAATGCCTAAGCGAAATAAAATATCATAATAAACAGGGATAGAAACATATCCATTGCCTCTGGCGATATACAACAACTTATTTCTCCAGAAAGCATTATTTACAGGTAGTTTCCTATCTACAAAAAAACGGGCAATCGTTTCATCGACGCCTACACTGTTGTGTAACTGTTCAACCGAAATAAACATCCTGCTTTTTTTATTGAGCGATATGTATAGTCTTGCGTTCTATTCTTTTTTCATAATTTTTCCCTTCGAAAATCCTTTTCACATAAATCCCGGCTACATGAATATGATCAGGTTCTAATTCGCCAGCAGCCACTAATTGCTCCACTTCAGCAATAACAATGTTTCCTGCTTTCGCCATCGAAGTAGAAAAATTGCGCGTGGTTTTCCTGAAAACGAGATTGCCCTGGTCGTCGCCTTTCCATGCTTTAACAATAGCAAAATCCGCATGCAGCGCGTGTTCCATCAAATGCATTTTGCCATAAAATTCTCTCGTTTCTTTTCCAATAGCTATTTCCGTTCCGTAACCGGCGGGTGTATAAAAAGCAGGAATTCCCATAGCGGCCATTTGTATGCACGTGGCGAGTGTTCCTTGTGGTATCAATTCTACTTCTAATTCATTGTTTAAAAGTTGTCGTTCAAATTCTGCATTCTCGCCGACGTATGAGCTGATCATTTTTTTAATTTGTCTTGTCTTCAATAAAAGGCCCAGCCCAAAATCATCAACACCTGCATTATTTGAAATACAAGTCAGGTTTTTAGTCCCTTTTTTTACAAGTGCTGCGATGCAATTTTCAGGAATGCCACATAGCCCGAAGCCACCGATCATAATGACTGCATCATCCTGAATATCTTTTATTGCTTCATTGGCATTTGCAACCACCTTATTCATTGTTGTTGTTTTTGTATTATAAAAATACGATTAACAGCAATTAAATAAATCTTATTTGGCTTTGATTTTGGGAGTATGGCGGTATACTTCTCCACGTTGCCTGTTAGCACGTGCGGAAAGGCTATCGAACATTACTTTTGTAATTTCCGGATGGGCGATATAAAATTGAAAGCTTTTTTGAAATTCATCTTTGGAGACGTGATGAACCTGGAAGACTTCCTGATACAGTTTTATAGTTTCTTTTTTCACATTAATTTTTGCAGAATCCTTGATCATATATTGCAAGGAAAATTGATCTGCCTGCATCAGGTCCCATAAAATTTTCCCCATATCATCTTTGCCAATAATCCCTTTAGGAACATCGCTATCACTACTGCAGCCTGCGAGTATTAGCAAGGATATCACGACGAGCATTCTCATTGAAGATCTTGTTTATATCTATTGATATTGGATATATCCAACCGTGTCAAAAAATCCAGCGCGCGGCTTTTTTGATCCGGGTCACCTTTTTTAAAAACATTTGAAATCTCATTTGCTTTGCCCTGGAAAAAAAACTGCATGATCATCAGGTTTGGGTTTTCTGTATTTACATTATTCAGTAAACTTAAAGAATTGAGAATACCACTCCGTGCATCATTTTCTTTATCATACATCTGGTCCAGGCCCTGACGGTAATAGTCATACATAGCATCATGTATCTGGGTATATCTTGAGTTTGTAAGATTTTCATTGAGCCAATACCTATTCCTTACACCATCAAATGCCTTCCATCCTATAATATTATTTCCTTCAGGCGCATTGTTAACAATATTTTGTGCCTTCTGATAATATGGATCTCCACCACGCAATGAATATGAATCAAAATTTAATCCCAGTATCATATAAACATAGTAAGCAAAAACCGCAGTAAGGTTTGCCGCGAAGGGTTCCGACCCCTGCACTCTGGATTCATTAAAATCAAGCGACTGATATTGTATATAACGGAATGTTATAGATTCATCCATAAAATTTACCAACGGGCTTTGATAAGAAGAATTAAATATCGGCCTTGCTGCCTGTATAGTCAAAGCTCCCTGGAAAGTATTATTATCAAGTGAACCGCTTAGGTTTAATAAAAAATTACAAACAATTTTTTCGTTGGATTGAAAATTTTCATTCGTCCATTTACGGTTATTAAGAAAATCGTATAAAGACGATTGCAGCGTCTGGAAAATTTTGTGATCAATTTGGGTGCTGATGCGATTTGCTATTATCGTAACATTGGCCTGTAATTCCTGTGCGCTAAGTTTGGAAAACAGGATAACAAAAAATAAGGAGAGATAAAAAGATTTTTTAAGCATACAACATATTTACAATTCTATCAACGATATCTTTTGCAACTTGTTGTTTTGGTTTTCGGTCGTATTCGAGTTGATTGCCGTTCTTTTCGAAAATGGTGACTTTATTAGTATCATATCCAAAACCTGCACCTTCATCATTCAATGAATTTAATACAATGAGATCGGCATTTTTATTTTTCAATTTACTAAGTGCATATTCTTTTTCATGCTGATTTTCCAAAGCAAATCCAACGAGTATTTGTCCTTTCATTTTCTTTTGCCCGAGGCTTTGTAAAATATCTTTGGTTTTAACAAGCTCAAGTGTAAGTGTGTCAGAAGATTTTTTTATTTTTTCTTTGGAAACTTGTATTGGCTTATAATCGGCCACAGCCGCGGCCATTACAGCAATATCAACGATGGGAAATTTTTCTGTGCATGCCTGGTACATGTCTTCAGCAGACTCTACCCGATGCAATTTCACTCCTGCGATATCGACCTGCAACGAAGATGGCCCGAGCACTAAATCTACTTCAGCTCCTCTTTTTGCTATTTCCCTGGCAATTGAGATCCCCATTTTACCGGATGCATGATTGCCAATGAAACGCACGGGATCAATCAATTCATAAGTTGGGCCTGCTGTTACGAGAGCTTTTTTACCTGACAGATCTTTTATAAAAAAAAAATCGTTGGTGATAAACTGTATTATCGTATCCGGTTCCGCCATTCGCCCTTCCCCATCAAGCCCGCTGGCTAATTCGCCTTTTTCAACCGGTATCACAATATTGCCCCGCGCGCGTAAGCTTTCAAGATTAGCCTGAGTAGTTGCGTGATGCCACATATCTTCATCCATTGCAGGTGCTACAATAACTTTGCATGTTGCGGACAAATATGTTGCAAGTAATAAATTATCACATAATCCAATAGCCATTTTTGCCAGAGTATTACAGCTTAGCGGGGCAATGATCATTACATCAGCCCATCGCCCGAGCATAACATGGTTGGCCCATGTGTTTTCTTCAAATAAATCAACTAAGACAGGATTTTTTGAAAGCGTGGCAAGTGTAAGAGGAGTTACAAAATCTTTTGCAGAAGGGGTCATGATAACTTTAACTTCTGCTCCTTCCTTTATGAAATTCCTAACTAATAAAATTGCTTTATAAGCTGCTATGCTGCCGCTAATGCCAAGTAATATTTTTTTCCCTTTTAGCATGGAGCCTAAAAATTATAATTTAAAATTACACGAATTAGTGCTCAAATATTAAAACTAAAAAAGCGACAATTAAACAATTGTCGCATTAACGGAACAAAAATTATAAATATCCTGCTTCTTAACTGAAGAGGTCGTCATTGTTTTTACGATAGTATATTTTATCTTCCATAAACTCCTGCGTTGCTAACAAAGCGGGGTTAGGCATTCTTTCGTAAGCTTTGGATATTTCTATCTGCTCTTTATTTTCATGAATTTCCTCAAGGCTATCGGTATGCGTTGCAAATTCTTCGAGCTTGTTATGCAATTCCTCTTTCAGGGAAATATTAATCTGGTTTGCCCTTTTCGCTATGATCGCGATGGATTCATATAAATTACCAGTCTTGTTTTTTAGATCAGTAAGATTTTTTGTCTCAGCCGTATTGGTAGTGTTAGCACTAACTTGTCTTCTTAGTCTGCTCATTTTTTAAGGTTTTTAGCGTATTTGTTGAAAGATCCTGGTATTCCTGAACTTGTTTTTTTAATTTACTATCTGGGAAACGATCTATAAAATCATTGCAATCGGTAACGACCTGCTGAAATCTGCCTTCTTTTTTTTCCGGCAAACTCAACGTCGCATATTCATAATCAGATTTGATGATATACAGTTTATATTCATCACTTTTTTGCGAATCCGGATAGGTATTCATCAAGCTGTTAAACGTTAAGGAAGCTGCTTTCAAAAAAGCAGGGTTTGATGCCTTCAGGTTATAATACAATTTCGCATTTTCGAAATCTTTTTCTTCAAGTTTAGCCCTGCATTTTTCGATGATATCATTAGCATCTTTTACTCTTTCAGAACCTGGGTGTGTACTTACAAAAGCTTGCATAAACCCTATTGCCTTAGTTGTATTGGTTTGATCCAACTGAACTTTGGGCGATTGCCTATAAAAACAAAATGCGCGCATATAATCCATTTCTTCCGACTTCGGGCTATTCGGGAAAGCCTCCACAAAACCTTTAAATAAATTTTCTGCGTTTAAATAATCTTTCAGGTAATAGGCGCAATATGCATATTTATAATAAATATCTTCAAAATGATCTGTTCCTTTCATAATCCTGAAAAGATCATCATATAACTGTTGGGCATGGTTGTAATCTTTGTTTATGTAATACTTTTCTGCCATGCGCAACTTAAAATCATAATCAGTGCTTTTCTGAATCTTAGCAAAGCCCTGCCCTTTTCTCCATGATTTGGGAAGAAGGGTACAGGATGAAAAGAAAATAAGTGCTATGAATGATGCGTATATTATTCTCATAAAAGCCTGCAAAGTTAATCTTTTTGGGCAAAAGTCTATGCATTGATATTTATATCAAAAAAAATGACGTTAATGATTAGATAAAATGTAGAATGTAAAATATAAAACGCTGAATGTAAAAGTATCAGCGACAAGCGTTAACTACTTTTACATTCAGCGTTTTATATTTTATATTCTACATTTTCAACTATCTTTTTCTCAGGTTCGGATGAGGAGCCGGAACTGCATTTGGCCCTTCTTCACCTGTTGCATCTTTAAGGTCAATCGTATTTTCATCGCCACCACTTTGGCCATATCTGAAAATGAACCTATCAGAGTTAATACCTTCTTTTTCGACCAGGTATTTGATCACTTCATTTACGCGGTCCCAGCTTAATTGCTGAGCTGATTTGCTTGATTCACCATAACCAATAACAGCTACTTTACAATTTGGGTTATTGCGCATTTTATCAGCAACTGTGGCCAATAAAGCCTGTCCGTCCTTATTAAGAGTCACCGATCTGCCCTTGAATGTAATGCTTGGCAAATCACCGATACTGCACCTGCCACGACCACCTGTTCCACCACCTACGAGGCCTGAGTCAAGTTTTGCATTTATTTCTTTACAACAAGCAGGGTCAGGGCATTTACCCACGCCGTCTGCGTCAACAGGCTGGCATTGGGTTGGCGTAATAAGTTCTTTGTCCTTACAATCCGGAACGCCGTCACCATCTGTATCGCGGCTAACACCATGCGTATCGACAGGGCAACCTGCAGGAGTATTTGGTTCGTGGTCGAATTGATCAGTAACACCATCGCCATCGGCATCATCCAAAACTGGTTTTGGCAATTTCATGTGGCGTGGGGCATTGATTTCTCCGTATGCATAATCCAATGGATTAATCCACCATAATGGCTCAACAGCTCTTCTGCCTAAGTTATAATTCAAACCGATTGAAAGAAAATTATAAGAATCATAATCCCTTGTCTGCACTGCAACAGATGATTCCTGATATTGCACCCCATCAATTAAGTCAGATTTTGAAACAGTGAATTTATCTTCTAAGGCAATATTGAACTTATCAGTCAACTTAAATTCGACCCCGGCACCAAAAACAGCACTTGGTTTTAACGGTGCTCCACCCAACGTGGGTTGCGAAGGATCTCTCTGTGCCATTGTTTCAAAAGAACCATCGAGTTTGTCTTTAATGGCTTTCTTGATGTCTTTTCGATTCTTATATGTATAACCATTAGGCCCGAAACGAGTAGTAATATCAGTAAAATCATACGGTGTGTTGCCATCTAAAGCATTATAAAATGTGCTATAAGTAGTAGCACCAATACCAGCAAACATGTAAATATTGACTCCGGTTTTTGATTTATGAAAACGGATATTATTTAAAGTTACAACGCCTTGTAAAGAGGCTTCGTGAATGGTTGTTTTATAATTGTAAAAGAAAGTACTGCCTGCAGGATAATAGATCGAAAGTTCGCGAACACTTTTAATGCTTTGTGAAGAAGGCTGCCAGTTGAGGCCTTTCATTCTCATCCAGTCGTATTCTGCGCGGATAGAAAAAACATATCCCAGTGCTTTTCTTACATGTATCCCAAAACCGCCCGTAGGTCCCCATGATCTCACGTCACCGGCTACCGCGGTCAAGCCGCCTTTAACGCCAATTTCTAATTCGTTGCGTGGCTTTGCCGGAAAGGGATAAGCATTGTTTAAAAATTCATTGTGTTGAGGTATTCTTTTGGCAGGAATCAAGGAAGAATCTCGCAAATCGTAACTGCTGTTGCTGTCCTGAGCAAACGAGCATGATACAAACACCAATAGTAAGCTCAATAACAACGTGTACTTTTTGCCTGTCATAATTGAAGTTTATGTGAATGAATGAATTAAGCAAGGGGAGATCATTTAGCAAAAATATCAATTGGCTTTTAAATAACAAATTTTTTTGTAGTGTTCTCGCCTACAAAAATTGAATATGCAATTGTTGAACCAAGGTTAGACAATTAAAATTTTAAATAAGATGCTTACATGGGAATTAGTAATTTGCCAGCACAATGACCATCTCACAATCAATATTACACGAAGAACTGGTTATTTTCGAAAAAAAATTTAAAGAAGCTGTAAAGAGCCAGGCACCGCTGCTCGATCGGATCATGCGGTTTATTGTTAACAGGAAGGGAAAGCAGCTAAGGCCGATGTTTGTTTTGCTTTCTGCCAAGTTGTGCGGCAATATCAACGAATCGACATACCGGGCAGCTTCGCTTGTGGAATTACTGCATACAGCAACGTTAGTACACGATGATGTTGTTGATGAATCACTCGAGCGGCGAGGGTTTTTTTCTACATATGCATTATGGAAAACCAAGGTATCGGTATTAGTAGGTGACTACCTTTTTGCCAAGGGGTTATTACTGTCCCTTGATCACAATGATTTCCGGATATTGCAATTGCTTTCAAATGCTGTACGGCAAATAAGCGAAGGCGAGTTGACACAAATGGAAAAATCACGTTTTCTAAATTTAAGCGAAGAAATATATTTTGAAATCATTCGAAATAAAACGGCATCATTGTTAGCTTCTTCATGCGCTGCCGGCGCTTTTTCGACGAGCAGTGACGAAGTGCTTACAGAAAAACTTGGGCAATTCGGCGAAAAAGTAGGAATGGCTTTCCAAATCAAGGATGATCTTTTTGATTATGGCACCGAAGAAATCGGAAAACCTACCGGCAATGACTTGAAAGAAAAAAAACTAACGTTGCCGCTTATCTACACATTAAATACTGTCGACAAATCAACCCGCAGAGAAATTATTTATATCATCAAAAATCAAAACAGGGACAAACAAAAAATTAAATATGTATTGGATAAAGTGAATGAAGCAGGTGGGATTCGTTATGCAGAAGAAAAAATGAATCGTTACCGGGATGAAGCATTGGCCATCCTACATGAGTTTGATGATAATGATGTACGTAAAGGGCTGGAAGAATTAGTCCGGTTTACCACAGACAGAAAATATTGATGCCTTAATTGGTCATGTACGATTGCAGGTATCGTCACATTTTTATTATTCATCAATATTCCAAAAAAATAATTAATAAAACGTTTAGCGGGCATATAGCCGTAGTTCATCGTATGCAGAAAAGGTGGAAAATATCAGAAGCGGATACAGCCAAAGCATCAGTCCTTCATGACGCATTAGGGATAAGCCAGGTTATTTGCCAGATATTGGTACAGCGCGGGATAGAAACATTCGATAGTGCAAAACAATATTTTCGTCCGCAACTTACAGACCTTCACGATCCCTGGCTGATGAAGGATATGGAAAAAGCAGTACAGCGAATATTTGAAGCATTTGATAGAAAAGAAAAAATCCTTGTCTTTGGCGATTACGATGTTGATGGCACCACTTCTGTTGCCTGCATGCTTCAGTTTTTAAGAAAAATATATCATCCATCGCTGATCGATTTTTATATTCCCGACAGGCATAAAGAAGGTTACGGTGTATCCAAAAGAGGTATTGATTATGCGAGGGAAAACGGTTTTTCATTGATCATATCACTCGATTGCGGAATTAAATCTGTCGATTTAATCGGTTATGCCAAACAGTTAGATATTGATTTTATTGTATGCGACCATCACCTGCCAGATATTAATTTGCCACCAGCAGTTGCGATACTCAACCCAAAACAAAAAGGCTGCGCTTATCCGTATAAAGAATTATGTGGCTGCGGCGTCGGTTTTAAATTAATAAGCGCACTGGCACAGCATATCGGGTTACCTGATGAAGATTATTATTGTTATTTAGATTTAGTTGCTACAGCTATTGCTGCCGATATTGTCCCAATGACAGGCGAAAATCGCATACTCGCATTCTATGGGCTAAAAAAAGTAAATGAAAAACCCAATCATGGTATAAAAGCGTTGATACAATTAAGCGCATTAAAAAAACAATTGCTTATCAATAACCTTGTTTTTATGATTGCGCCCAGGGTGAATGCGGCAGGCAGGATGGGCGATGCACGAAAGGCCGTTCAAATGTTTATTGCCGGGACTTATGAAGAAGCCTTAGCTTATGCAGAAATGTTGCATTCAGATAATACAGACAGAAAAGAAGCTGACAGCAGTATTACTGAAGAAGCATTGGCCATCATTGAAAATGATGAGATACTTATTAAACGCAAATCAACAGTAGTTTTTCAATCGCATTGGCATAAAGGCGTGGTGGGAATTGTTGCATCAAGGTTGATAGAAAAATATTATCGCCCAACCATTGTATTAACGCAGAGCGGCGAAATAGTTGCAGGCAGCGCAAGGAGTGTGAATGGTTTTAATTTATATGAAGCCATACATGCTTGCAGGGAATATTTATTAGGATATGGAGGGCATTTTGCTGCAGCAGGGATGACATTGCTACCGGAAAAAGTCGAATTGTTCAGCGCAAAATTTGAAGAGGTTGTTTCATCTACTATTGAACCACATTTGCTGATTCCCGAAATCGTTATTGATGCCGAAGTTGAATTCGCAAACCTGACTTCAGCATTTTATAATATCCTGAAACAAATGGAACCTTTCGGGCCCGAAAATATGCGCCCTGTTTTTATTGCCAGGAATTTAATTAATTCTGGCTACTCGAAAATTGTCAAGGAAACGCATATTAAATTCTCGCTTAAGCAAGGCAATATTATTTTTACTGGTATCGGTTTTAACATGGCCGATAAATTTCATTTATTAGAGAGCCCCAAACCTCTGGACCTGGTTTTTTCACTCGATGAAAATGAATGGAACGGCCAGGTACATTTGCAATTGAAGGTGATTGATTTGAGAGAGAACCATGATTAACTTGATTGAATGGGATTAAGAGGAGATTTAGAAAACTGATTGAAAATAATTTAATGCCATATTAAAATATTATTTCCTCTTAATCCTTTTCAATCAAGTTAATCATGGTTCTAAACAATAATCCGGCTTTTCTGCTTTCCTTCAATCAACTCTACACTTCTATTAATGAACGCTGTGAGTTCATTTCCCTGCAATAGTCCTTGCGAAAGCAGTGCGAGGTCGGCGAGATTGTGAATTATCTTTTTTTGTTTATCTGTATCATCATCCTGGAGCACGGTTTGAAAAATTGGGTGATTTCCATTAATGGTCAACGTTACTTCATCGGGCATTGCTGCATAAAAACTTCCCATTTGCCCATTGAGGGCAGCCATATCTTTCATGCGCCTCATAAATTCCGGCCTCGTTGCAACAACAGGTTGAGCTTCGGGGCTCAATCCTTTTATTTCTACCGTAATATTTAAAGATGGGATTTGTATATCAAATAATTCTTTCAATTTTGTTTCTTCTTCTTTGGCCAATACAGTTTCGCCGGATTCCTGCTTATCTATGAGATTGTCTGCGATATCACTATCTACCCGGGTAAAATGTACATGCTCCCATTTCATTTCCATCTGATTGATGAAACCTGCATCAACAATGGTTTGAAGCTTGACAACGATATAGCCTTTCGCTTTGGCAGATTGAATATAACTATCTTGTTGTACAGGATTGGTAGTATATAAAATCACCAATTTGCCATCCTTATTTTTCTGCAATGTTTCCGTTGCAGCCCTGTACTCATCAAGTGTATAAAATTTTGATCCGTCTGCTTCCTCCATGATATGGAACTTATTGGCTTTCTCAAGAAATTTATCGTCGGTCATCATCCCATACTTTACAAACAAGCCGAGGCTCTCCCATTTTTCTTCAAATTCTTTTCTTTCCTTATTGAATATTTCTTCCAGCTTGTCAGCTACTTTTTTAGTGATATGATTATTGATCTTTTTTACATTTGGGTCGCCTTGCAAATAACTACGGCTTACATTTAACGGGATATCCGGGCTATCGATCACACCTTGCAACAGCATTAAAAATTCAGGCACGATATCCTTCACTTCATCAGTCACAAAAACCTGGTTGCTATAAAGCTGTATTTTATCTTTTTGGATTTCATATCCTTGTTTGATCTTGGGAAAATATAAAATGCCTGTAAGATTGAAAGGATAATCTACATTCAAATGAATCCAAAAAAGAGGCGGCTCATTAAACGGATATAGTTCTTTGTAAAAATTTTGATAATCCTGTGTTGTTAGCTCACTTGGTTTTTTTGTCCACGCAGGATTTGTATTATTGATTTGTTTGTCTTCAAATTTAACAGGCACGGGAAGGAAACGACAAAATTTATTCAGGATAGAAGTAATACGGGCAGCATCAAGAAATTCCCGGCTGTCTTCATTTACATGTAGTACGATTTCTGTTCCCCTCGCAGTTTTGCTGCCTTCTTCCAACATGTATTCGGGGCTGCCGTCGCACTCCCATCTGACTGCCTTGCTTTCTTCTTTATAACTTTTACTGATAATCTCTACACTATCGCTCACCATAAAAGATGAATAAAAACCGAGGCCGAACTTGCCAATAATATTATTCTCATTCTGGCCTTTATATTTATTCACGAACTCTTCGGCTCCTGAAAGTGCGACCTGGTTTATATATTTATCCACTTCCTCGTCAGTCATGCCAATACCTTGGTCGGCTATAGTAATTGTCTTTTTTTCAATATCCAATTTCACTTCGATTGACAAATCCCCCAATTCACCCTTTGCTTCACCAATAGAAGCCAGGGTTTTAAGTTTTTGTGTGGCGTCCACAGCATTACTGATCAGTTCACGGAGGAATATTTCATGGTCGCTGTAGAGAAATTTTTTTATGATTGGAAAGATATTTTCCGTTTGGACGCGGATACTTCCTTTTTGCATAAGAATAAAATTTATGGTTGCTTGTCAAACACAATGCCATAGATAGATAGCTGACAGGATGGCAAGGGAAGGGTAAAGGGGTCAAGGCACAAGAGTCAAGGTACAAGCCGGGCTAATGTGCCTTGACCCTTGTACTTTATTCATATTTTTATTCCCTAATCTTTCGTCATTCGACTTAAATACTTACCTTTGCGACCCATTTATTTTTTAACCTAAAAACAGGGAAATGAACAATTATGAATTGATGGTGATTTTTACCCCTGTGCTATCTGAGGAGGACTTCAAAGCTGCTCAGAAAAAATACACTGCCTTCGTTAAAGATAACGGTGGCCAGTTAGTGCACGATAAACCCTGGGGACTGAAATCACTGGCGTATCCCATCCAGAAAAAAACTACCGGTTTATACTGGGTTCTGGAATTTGCTGCGCTATCCGACTTCAATGAGAAGCTGAAAGTCCAGATTCTCCGTGATGAAACTATTTTGCGTTTCATGATTACTAAGCTCGACAAATACGCCGTCGAGTACAATGCTAGAAAGAGAAGCGGCGTACCTACCAGTAACGAAAAAGTGGAGGCTTAATCATGGCAAAAGCAAATGAAATTAAATACCTGACGGCGATTAAAACCGAAAAACGCGCCAAGAAATTCTGCCGCTTTAAGAAATACGGTATTAAATATATCGATTATAAAGATGCAGAGTTTTTAAAAAAATTTATTAATGATCAGGGTAAATTATTGCCCCGCCGTATTACAGGCAATTCATTAAAATATCAGCGCAAGGTTGCCGATGCAGTAAAAAAGGCCCGTCAAATGGCGTTGTTGCCTTATGTAACCGATCTTTTAAAGTAAACCTCACCCTAACCTATTTCGCCTAAGGCGAGATAGAGACAGTCTTGCCTGAGGCGAGATTGGAAACCTGGTGAACAAAAAAAGACTATTATGGAAATTATTTTAATTCAGGATGTCGATAACCTGGGAGCGGCCCATGAAAAAGTAAGCGTAAGAAATGGCTATGCCCGCAATTTCTTGTTCCCACAGAAATTAGCTATAGAAGCTAATCCTTCTAACTTAAAGCAGCTCGAAGAAAGGATTAAGCAAAAAGCGAAAAAAGAAGAAAAACTTTTAGCTGAAGTAAATAAGGTGATTGAAGTATTGAAATCTTCACCGCTAAAGATTGGTGCTAAAACCGGGACAAGTGGCAAGATTTTCGGGAGCGTCACATCTGTTCAAATTGCCAGGGCAATTCGCGATCAGAAAGGATATGAAATCGACCGTCGTCGTATCCATATCCTCAACGATGTGAAAGAATTGGGCACCTATAAGGCAAAAGTTGACTTTGGCAACAGTAATGAAGCTGAAGTGGAATTTGAAGTGGTAGCCGAATAAAACAAATCATTAATAATATAGAAGGCCTGCGATATGATCGCAGGCCTTTTTATTACTGGCTATCACTAGTTTCCAGGGCAAAAAGCATTATTTTTTCATATCGGGCTTTTAGATATAAAAAAGTGATAAAAAACCCTATCTTTACGTTTGCACTGCTATTTTAAGTTCTTACTGTGTTCTGTCGCAGCTTCCTCTTTAGTTAGTTTCCTCAGGCATCGTAGCTACGATAAATAGAGATTTGTTTTTTTTCATTTTTAATTTTTTGCACAATGAACATCTATGTAGGCAACCTCTCCTGGCAAATGACCGATGAGGATCTCAGAAATCTTTTTGAACAGCATGGCGCAGTTGCGTCTGCCAAAATTGTTAAAGACAAAGTTTCCGGCCGTAGCAAAGGCTTTGGTTTTGTGGAAATGGAAGACGATGGCGAAGCACAACAAGCTATCACCAGTCTTTATGACACCGAAGTAATGGGTCGTAAAATTATTGTGAATGAATCACAACCCAAACAACAAGGTGGCGGTGGTGGAGGTTTCAAAAAGAGAAGCTTTGGCGGCGGCGGTGGTGGAGGTGGCTATAAAAAAGGCGGATACAACCGCGGCGGCGGTGGCGGCCACGACAGGGATTATTAATTTATTTTAATCAATATATCTTTGTTTATAAATCCTTCCCGGATAATATATCGGGAAGGATTTTTTTTGATCACAAAAGATTCTTCTTCTCAAATGATTCTAATTTTATGAACTATAAAGCAGTTCATGAATCAATTGCAAAAACAATCTCTGCTCATTATCGTGATTACGGGTTACTTATGCTGGACAGCCTGCCAAAACAACCAGCAAAAAAAAGTAAGCGAAAAAATTACTGATAGCATACCTTCAAAATCATCTAAAAAAAATAATTCGCTGCAGGGGAATTTCAGTACTCAAACTGTATTACACTTTGACAGCAATAAAATAAATCATTTCATTACAAAGTATCCTTTGTTCAAACCCTTACAAAATGATATCCAAAAATTTTACGCTTCAAGAAAATATACATACGCCTGGTATGATAAAAGTGGGATAATTGAACAAGCAGATAATTTATATAATCGTATCACAAATATTGTTGAAGAAGGGCTGCCGGAAAATATTCTCTATAAAGATTCATTGACAGAATTATTTCAACAATCAAGCACTGCACCAAATACAGAAAATGAATTGATGCTAACCGCACAATATTTTGATTACGCACAAAAAGCCTGGGGAGGCATTAGTGAAAAAGAAACCAAATCGCTGGATTGGTTCCTGCCGAGAAAAAAAATTGATTTGCCATTTCTCATGGACTCTTTATTAAAAGATCCAGCATCCGAGATTATTAAAAATGGATATACATATCGTCAATACGGTTTATTAAAAGATTACTTGAAAAAATACCGTGACATCGAATCGAAAAATAAATGGGCTTACATTCAACCAGGTAATAAATCTTTTAAAATATCTGATTCATCTTCAATTATACCGATGGTCAGGGAAAAATTATTTTTATTAGGCGATTTACCAGTGAACTCAGCAAATATAGTATTTGATAAAGACCTGGAAACTGCAATCAAAAAATTTCAATATCGTTTTGGGATGAAAGAAGACGGCATCGTCGGCGCGGCTGTCATTAAGCAGTTGAATGAACCATTGGATAAATATATCCGGATGCTTATTGTAAATATGGAAAGATGCCGATGGGTACCTGCTCATTTAAAAAATAATTACTTAATTGTAAATATCCCTGCTTTTGAATTATTCAGTTATGAAAATGATTCGCTTCTTTTTACTATGAAAGTAGTGGTTGGTAAAGAAGTGCACAAAACAGTAATTTTTAATGGTGACTTGAAATATGTTGTCTTCAGCCCTTATTGGAATGTCCCGCCAAGTATTATGAAAAATGAAATTTTACCTGCTTTAAAAAAAGACCCGGCTTATTTGCAAAAACATAATATGGAATGGAATGGCAACAGTATCCGGCAAAAACCCGGGCCAAAAAATTCACTTGGGCTAGTAAAATTTTTATTCCCGAACTCGTATAATATTTATTTGCATGATAGCCCTGCAAAAAGCTTGTTCAATGAAAATGCCAGGGCGTTTAGCCATGGGTGCATTCGGGTTGCACAACCAAAAAAACTGGCTGAATATTTATTACAGGATGACCCGAACTGGACTGAAACTAAAATAGAAGCCGCAATGAAAAAGGGAAAAGAACAATATGTTACGTTGAAAAATCCCGTTCCTGTATTTATTGCTTACCTGACTACATGGGTTGATAGGGAAGGAAAACTTAATATCAGAAAAGATATTTACAATAGGGACGAACGTTTAGCAAACATGCTGATAAAAAATTAATTTGTAAGATTGTAAAGCAGTCGAGATATTTCTACATGTTCAAAAATTTAATCTTTCATCTTGCGAACCATTTTAAATTACGATATGAAAAAATCCCCAATCGTTTTCCTTTATTTCTTTCTATTTATTTTATTTTCCTGTTCACAGCATCCGATGGCAGACCGGATTTATATTAATGCCAATATATGGACAGGTGATTCATCTAACAAACAAGCAAGCGCTATTGCAATAAAAGACAGCACCATCATTTTTGTAGGATCCGATTATGAATCGTTTAAAGGAAATAACACGAGCGTTATTGATATGCAGGGCAAAATGATCGTTCCGGGTTTTATCGATAACCATACGCATTTTCTTAGCGGAGGGTATCAATTGGCAAGTGTTAACCTTCGTAATGTGCAATCGCAGGAAACATTTATTTCCACGCTTCGGCAATATGTAACTACGCTTACTGATAACCGTTGGATACAAGGCGGAGACTGGGACCATGAAGCGTGGGGCGGTCAATTGCCTTCAAAAACCTGGATCGATAGCATTACCGGCCAGCATCCTGTTTTCATTAATCGATATGATGGGCACATGGCATTGGCCAATTCAAAAGCATTGCAATTAGCCGGTATCAATAAACATACAGTCAGCCCTGCAGGTGGCGAAATTGTAAAAGACGCCACAACAGGTGAACCAACAGGCGTTCTAAAAGATGGAGCGATGGATCTCGTTTATAAAATCATCCCCAATCCTTCGCCTGCTGAATTGGATGAATACCTGCATCGTGCAGTTGAACATGCTTTGTCTCATGGCCTCACACAGATCCATGATATGAGCAGTTATGGTGGTTGGCCTGATTTATCGACTTACAGGCATGCCTATGCGAATGATCAACTAAGCCTGAGGATTTATTCATTCGTTCCTATCAGTACCTGGCAAAAGATGGATTCTTTTGTAAAGAAAAATGGTTTTGGGAATGACATGTTACATTGGGGCGGGTTAAAAGGATTTGTTGACGGGTCGCTGGGCTCAACGACTGCATGGTTTTATAAACCTTATCTGGATGCGCCACAATCAACCGGGCTGCAGGTAACCGATACAAATTTACTTCGACAATGGATTTTGAGCGCTGACTCATCAGGCTTGCATATTGCAACACATGCTATTGGTGATAGAGCTAATGATTGGATATTGTCTGTATATGAAGAAGCAGAAAATAAAAATGGGAAAAAGGATCGGCGCTTTAGGGTTGAACACGCGCAACATTTGACCCGGCAGGCTATTGAACGTTTCGCAAGTTTGCAGGTGATCCCTTCCATGCAACCTTATCACGCGATCGATGATGGCAAGTGGGCAGCAAAACGATTGGATAGCGCAAGGCTAAAAAGGACATACGCATTTAAAAGCCTGCTGGCAACAAAAGCTAACCTGACTTTTGGTTCTGATTGGACAGTGGCCCCGCTTGATCCTATTGCAGGTATTTATGCAGCCGTGACAAGAAGGACATTAGACAATAAAAATCCCGATGGCTGGTACCCGCTTGAAAAAATCAGTGTGGAAGATGCATTGCGATGTTATACTGCAAATAATGCTTATGCAGGTTTCCAGGAAAATAAATTAGGCATGCTAAAAACCGGGATGCTGGCCGATTTCGTCGTGCTATCGGATAACCTTCTTTCGATTGCTCCTGAAAAAATACGTGATATAAAAGTTTTGAGGACAATTGTAAATGGGAAGGAGCTGTATGTAAAAAAGGATTGAACCATCTGCATCCCATCAAAAGTTTTTTAATCTTTATCTTTAAAATAAAAAAATTGTTATGCAACGCAGAGAATTTATCAGAAATGCTTCAATGGCAACAGCAGGGTTAACAATTATTAACCATCCTATTTTCGGAAGTAATGCGCCTTCCAATAAAGTAATTGTAGCCGTGATGGGCGTTAATAGCCGCGGTTCCTATCTTGCAAAATGCTATTCGCAATTGTCAAATGTAGAAGTAGCATACATCTGCGATGTGGAAGAAAAAGCAATACAAAATGGGCTTGATGCATTAAAAGATGCGCCAAAAAAACCAACTGTAGTTAGAGATATCCGCAAATTGCTGGAACAAAAAGATTTTGACGCATTGATTGTTGCAGCACCGGATCACTGGCATGCGCCTGCGGCAATACTTGGCGTACAACATAACAAGCATGTATATGTGGAAAAACCTTGTGGCCAAAATCCGTATGAAGGAGAATTACTCGGCCTTGCCTTAAATAAATATGGAAAGCATATCCAAATGGGGAATCAACGCCGTTCCATGCCTACGCTGATAGATGCTGTAAAGCAGGTGCGGGAAGGTGTTATCGGTGTTCCCTATTTTGCAAAAGCATGGTACACGAATAACCGCAAACCTATTGGTTATGGCAAAAAGATCGCTCCCCCGGCAACGTTAGATTTTGAATTGTGGCAAGGCCCTGCGCCAAGAAAAGATTACCAGGATAACCTGGTCCATTACAATTGGCATTGGTTCTGGCATTGGGGAACTGGCGAAGCCTGCAATAACGGCACACATGAAATTGATTGTTGCAGATGGTTTCTTGGAGTAGATTTCCCGGTAAAAGTAAACTCATCCGGCGGTCGTTATGCGTATAAAGATGATTGGCAAACGCCAGATACGCAAGTAGCATCTTTTGAATTTGCTGAAGGCAAAGCGATCAGTTGGGAAGGACGTAGTTGTAATAATTTCCCGGTAGAAGGAACAGGCCGTGGTTTTATTATTTATGGAGAGAAAGGCACACTGGTAAACCTTGGGAATGGCGATTATAAAATCCTGGATGAAAAAAATAAATTGCAGAAAGAAGTAAAGCCCGATGTAGTTGCCGATCCCAACAATCCTGTCAGTGCCAGTGGCAACCTGGATTTATATCACTTCGATAATTTTATCAAAACAATACGAGGAGAATCTTCCTTAACATCACCAGTAACCGAAGGACATAAAAGTGTTTTGCTTTGTCATTTAGCAAATATTGCGCAGCGAACTGGCAACACACTTCATTGCGACCCTGCAAATGGCCATATCCTAAATGATAACGCCGCCATGCAATTGTGGAGAAGAGAATATGAAAAAGGATGGGAGCCGAAGGTTTGAAAAGTAGAATGTAAAATGTAAAATATTAAATGTAAAAGGAGCGGACTTAGATTTTACATTTTACATCCCTTATCTCTTGCTATTTATAAAGCTCATTAAAAACAAAAGTATTTGAGATCAGATAATAACCGAAGACATCCGGCACTCAACGCAAAGAGTTTTATTTCAGCTCTCTTATTTTAATGCTTCGGAAACTTACTTCGTTGCCGTGGTCCTGCAACAAAATAAATCCTTGTGGGGCTTCTCCGAATTTATTCCATACTTTATACTTGCTGATGGCTACCAGGTCACGGAATTCGGCAGAACCTCTTTCATATTCCAACACTTTTACGCCGTTAAGATAATGTTCGACATGATTATTTGGATACACGATAATGCGCCCTGTATTCCATTCTCCTACCGGGTGAATGAAACGTTTTTGTTTATGCGATGGGATCAAATCATATAACGATGCCATGGTACGATCTCCATCCCGCCCTAATTTAGCATCAGGATGCAAGGAATCATCAAGCACCTGGTACTCGAGCCCAATTGCAGAACCACTATTGTTTTCAGTAAGCGTTACAAAATATTTTACGCCACTGTTTGCACCAGGAGTAATTCTAAATTGAAAAGAGAGATCAAAAGAACTATATTGTTTTGTTGTTACAATATCGCCGCCATTTGCCGCTTCTCTGCCCGCTGAGGACAATACAGTGATCAGGCCGTCTTTTACCTGCCATCCTTTTTCCGGGAATGTTTTTTTGTATGCGCCCTTCCAACCATTGGAAGTTTTTCCATCAAACAATAATTTCCAACCACTATTTTTTTCATACGAGTTAAGCATATTCGGCATATTGTTGACAACATAAATACCAGGTGGGAAAATAGCTGGCTGCAAACCACTCGTCTTGATACGGATATTTTTAAAATAAACTTTTCCGCCGGCCAATTCAGGTTTGCTTACTGCATGTACTTGTAAACCTATGAATCCTTTTTTATCCATGCTATCAACCATATAAGCAATCGCCCTTCCATTGATCCATGTTTTCATCTCATGCCCGATATATTCTATTTTAAGATGATTGTATTCGCCAACTTTGAACGCATCCTGTGCTTTTTCGTTAAGAGAAGCAGGATATAACCAATCTCTTCTTCCTTCATCATAAATACCACCTGACCATCTCCGTGAGGATGGGTCTATTTCAAACTGGTTACCGTATACCAATCCTTTGCCCTCATGGCCTGCAGCATCATAATGGCTTCTTACTTGTACACCGGAATTACCGCTTGTGTCATCAATCTTAACGTCCAGCTCAAGTATAAAATCGCCATATTCTTTTTCAGTTACTAAAAACGTATTGCCTGAATTAGGAACACTCGTCCCAATAATTGCTCCATCCGAGACTTTAAAATCGGCAGTCCCGGCCAATCTTTTCCAACCATCTAATGTTTTGCCGTCAAACAGGTTGGTCCAGCCGGTTTGTGCTTTTGCAGTAAACATGAATAGCACCGTAAAAACGAATAGCAAATTTTTTAAACTAGCCATACAAAAAAAATTTCGGTTATAGTTTCAGTAAATATGTTGTGATGATGAGTTTATAAAATTAGTGATAAGTTCTACAGGATTAAATAAAAAATATTTGATCAAAAACTCTATTTTTAACAATCAAGATCGCCATATGAAAAGAATATTATCTCTATTTATAGCTATTAATCTTACTATGATTGCCTTTACACAAGAAGTAATCCCGCTTTATAATGATGTTATCCCAAATTCCAAGCCAGTAAAGGACGAGGAATTATCAGAGATCACTTCCGATAGCCATATACTTATCATCAGCAAAATCACCAGGCCAACACTCACTATTTTTTTGCCTCCAAAAGAAATAGCCAATGGCACTGCTGTAGTTATTTGCCCGGGTGGCGGTTACCATATTGTTGCGGCTGGCCATGAAGGTTATGACGTGGCAAAAAAATTCAACGAAATGGGCATAGCTGCATTTGTTGTGAAATATCGTATCCCTGATGATGAGAGCATGATCAATAAAGAAATCGGGCCATTGCAGGATGCGCAAAAAGCAATTCAGATGGTCCGGGAAAGAGCAAAAGAATGGAATATAAATCCACAACGTTTGGGCATTGTAGGGTTTTCTGCCGGTGGCCACCTTGCTGCAACTGCTGCCACACATTATAATCAGCCGGTAATAGATAATAAAAAAG
>Ga0207059_1030_pt1 | contig 27714 bp, 28 predicted proteins | sample Alteio_BWMinCont_32_FD_153273 | JGI IMG/M metagenome (GOLD analysis project Ga0207059, IMG submission 153273) | Enriched cells from forest soil in Barre Woods Harvard Forest LTER site, Petersham, Massachusetts, United States -... | ecosystem: Environmental > Terrestrial > Soil > Temperate forest >...
TGGAATTTTAGAAAGACCTATAATGTTACCGTTTGGCACATAGGCAATGTGGCAGTGCCCAATAAAAGGGAGTAAATGATGTTCGCACAGTGAATATAACTCAATATCCTTCAGAAGAAGCATATCTTCCATTGCCGAACTAAACAAAGCATTCTGGATAATTTTGTCCAGTGATTGCTGATTGCCACTGGTCAGATAGCATAAGGACTTTGCGACACGTGCCGGAGTTTTTTTTAAGCCTTCACGTTGCGGATCCTCGGCTAAAATTTCTAAGATGGCCTGAATATGTGTTTCTATTAATCCTTCCTTGCTTTTTGTTATGTTTGTTATTTCCATGCTGGAATTGCCTGGCCGTGAAATAAAGTGTGTGCTGCCGTGAGTACATCGGGAGAATGCAGGACAGCTACTAGAATTTTTAGCTGAGGATTATCCTTATCTTTCTCTTTAACAACCGATAGGATTAGAATTTTTTTTAACACGACTTAGCCTCCACTCTGTTGAGCGCGCGAACTTTGGAATTAACATGCAACCTGTAGCAGGAGTAATAACCTCTTACATTTTACAGTGTAACGCAGAGGCCTCATTATGAGCTAAAAAGCTTGACATTTCTATAGTAAGAGACAATAAGTATCAGAAAATATAGTTATATTATAGCTTAACCATAATAGGTAGCCTATTAACATGACCGGTCTTGCTTATCCGAAGGAAATATTATCCAGAAGAACGTTTGCGATTATTTCGCACCCAGACGCGGGTAAAACCACGATCACCGAAAAGGTACTTTTGATGGGTGGAGTCATTCAACTTGCTGGCACAGTAAAGGCTCGCAAGGCGACGCGACATACTATCTCCGATTGGATGGCCTTAGAAAAAGAGCGTGGTATTTCTGTCACTACTTCTGTAATGCAGTTTCTATACCAAGGTTGTGTTGTTAATTGGTTAGATACGCCGGGCCATGTTGATTTTTCAGAAGATACCTACCGTACACTCCTGGCCGTAGATTCTGCCATCATGGTCATTGATGCTGGGAAGGGTGTTGAACCTCGTACAAAGAAGCTACTGGAAATTTGTCGCTTACGTCGAATTCCAATTTTAACATTTATTAACAAGATGGATAGAGAAGCGCGCACACCCATTGAGTTATTGGATGATATTGAACGGACGTTAGGTATTAACGTTGCTCCCGTGACCTGGCCTATTGGTATGGGCAGGGAATTCAAGGGCATCTATCATATACCAGAAGATAAGGTTTATTTTTATGCCAATTCCAGTCATCTGAAAAGAAAAGAGAGAGATTGCTTTCATGGATTACAGCATCCAGAAGTAAGGGAGAGAATTGGATATTTATTTAATGAATTTGTCTCAGAATTGCAGTTGGTTCAGGGCGTAAGTGCAGCATTTGATGAACAAGCGTATCAAAATGGCACTGCAACGCCGGTATTTTTTGGTTCAGCGAGTAATAATTTTGGCATACAAGAGCTGTTAGCGGCGTTTGTTAAGTTTGCACCTGCTCCACAACCCAGAGAAACTGATACTCGTCTAGTCAGACCTGAAGAAAAAAATTTTAGTGGATTTGTGTTTAAGATTCAGGCGAACATGGATCCAGCCCATAGAGATAGAATTGCCTTTATACGCCTATGTTCTGGAAAATATACGCCGGGAATGAAGTTGTATCATGTACGTAGACAACGTGAAATGATACTTAACAACGCCATGACATTCATGGCTGATGATCGTAATCGAACGAAGGAGGCGTGGCCTGGTGATATCATTGGTGTACCAAATCACGGTACCATACAGATTGGCGATAGTTTCACAACTGGCGAAACTTTAAAATTCACGGGTATTGCCTCCTTTGTGCCGGAATTATTTCAGAGGGTGCGCATAAAAGATCCACTGAAATCAAAGGCGCTGCTCAAAGGGTTAAGTCAATTATCAGAGGAAGGAGCAATACAGATTTTTCGTCCGCTGGACAGCAATGAATTGATTTTAGGTGCAGTTGGCGTTCTGCAGTTTGATGTCGTGGCACACCGCTTACAGCATGAATATAAAGTAGGATGTTGTTACGAGTCGGTTAACATAGCGACCGCGCGCTGGGTGCATAGCGACGACATAGAACAATTGGATGAATTCAAAACAAGAGCGCATGTAGCTCTAGATAACAGGCAAAACCTCGTCTATTTAGCACCAAGTCAGGTCAATCTACGTTTGACAATAGAACGCTGGCCAGCGCTGACCTTTTCTAAACAAAAAGAGTTGTTATGACAACTACACCCACACCCATAGGTGTAAATTTTACTCAAGCACTGCGAAAATATAACCTACCGATTGAGATAAAGATTAAAATCTTGCTGTCACTTACTGCAAAAAATATTTGCTAATTAAATTTTCGAGAATAGCCACTGTTTCCACGTCAGGAGCACCGCTATAGTCACGCGGCCGAAAATGCATCTGAAACGCTTGTAAAACGGTGCGTGTTTGTGCATCTAACTCTCCGGTAATTTCAATAGCATAGCCATAGATTTTTAAATCCGTTTGAAGCTTCCTAATATCAACCACCTCTCGATCCCTAAGTTCAAGTGCTATTTCATCAAACCAGGCGCCAACACCTTGCTCATACAGCGTTTTCCAAGGAAATTTGGGGCCTGGATCAAGCTTTCTGCCTGGTGCTATGTCACTGTGGCCTACTATATTAACTGGCAGTATATGATAGCGATCCACAATAGGCTTTAGCAGTTCCAGGAGGGTTTGGATTTGATAATCTGAAAAAGGATGCCATATGCGCTGTCCTCCTTCGTCTTTGTATCCTAGGTTAACATTTTCTATTCCGATGGAAGAGAAATTGAGATTGGTTATATGTCCCCAACTACTAGCGCCTGCATGCCAAGCGCGCTCTTTCTCTTGCAAAAATTGATAAACTACTCGTTTTCCATCGATGGCAGTGTCTGGAACCAGATAGTGTGTACTTACCTGTCTTGTAGGATCCTTGAAGATTGCGATCGTCCGATCAAGGCTATGCTCTGTATAGTGCAAGACTACATGTCGGATACGCGAATCGCAATTCGACGAACGATAAGATGTATCGATTATTACGTTGTTATCAGAATACACAGTGTCCTCCTGCTTTTTTTTGACTATGCATCATCATCTTGGTTGTCGATGTGAGTTGTGGACCGCGCTGCAACAAAGACTGTATCACTTCTTGTTTGTGCGCATAATAACCAGTCTCTTCTAGAATATTGGCCATGTTACAGTATAGATTGGATCAAATGACACGGATGCTTAGTTCAACACTGTTATTTGCAAGCGTTCTTGATGTAAGGAAATATGTACACCCTCTTTACTGGGTGAAGGATATAAATCTTGTAAGTCTTCGCTTAACCAATAGTGACCGGCAATCGCGACGAGCTCTGCTTCAAGATTTTTACAAAAAATATGTGTGTTGGGATCACCCGTAACACCTGCTAAAGCACGACCTTTTAAGCGACCATAAACATGAATATTTCCATCAGCTAACAACTCTGCACCAGGGCTAACGGCGGTGAGCACAATTAAGTCACTATTTTTAGCGTAAATTTGCTGTCCAGAACGCACGGGCTGCGTGATAAGCTTAGCGGTAGATGATGATGGCAATTTTGGTGCGGTAGATTCCGCAGTTTCAAGTTTTACGTTTGATAAAATAGCGAGCCCCGCGTTCGTAGCGAAAGTTTGTTGTTCAGTGCTACCTCCCCGAATGCCCATGGGAATGAGCCCGTGACGACGCAGACAGCTGATGATAGCAGAAAAATCTACGGTCTGCCCATGACTAGGTTGTAGAGAAGACAGATCCAAGATAATCGGTAGTGCTCGGAAGAATTGGGGTGTTTGGTCTACTAAAGGTTTTAATTGTTGTTGAATCAGCAGAGGATCTGAATTAAACAAGTGACAAGTCGTCAAAGTTAGCAAGCTTGCCTTTAGCTTGAAGGCTTCTTGCGATGTTCCCGTCAGAGTGCGCATAAACAATTCACCCATCCATAAAATATTGACACAAACTCGGATATTATATACTAAAAACTGACTGTTTCACTGGCGTTAGTTGGTAACTCATGCTATTCCTTATCCGTTCTAAGAATCCCAGTTGAGGTGTAATTATTTTTTTTGATACACGCATTATAAATGGATTGTGGGGAATAATTTTTCTTTATAACCTTACATTAACTAATTAATTGCAGTAAAATTTTATCTATAAGATATGCATATGCCAATTTTAATTATTTTGTTCAATTTTTTACTACTTTTTCAACAAGCCGCCTAAACTTGCTATAGCTGTAATGGAGAATTTATGGGATCGAACCAAAAGAGTGCAGGGAAAATTTTTAAAGAGCCACAGGACAATAAACAGAGGCAAAATGATATAGCTATACGCAAGCAACGGCATGCGAAGCATTCGAGAGATGCACGGGCTAAAAAAAAGCAACAGGTAGAGGAGTTGAAGAGATTGGCAGGTAGTAATGGAGAAAATTTTAAAAAAATTCTGCGGCACTCCTGCAATTTGCTTCATAATACGCAGCAGCTTGCTAAGCAAAAGTTACGACAAGGACAAGAAAGAAATAATCAGCTGTATAAATCGTATAAAAATTTTAAGCAAAATAGTTGGAGTAAACTGCAGGAATGGAAAGATTTAGCGTATTATTTGGATAAAGTAAATAATTATATACGGACTGACCAAGACATTCTGCTACAGGTCTCTGCAAATCAAATAATTAAGCAGCATTGTCCAGGTTTATGGAAGAATGTTAATAAAGAAAGCAGGAATACTGCGTCTGCTGTGCGCCTAAGCCAACCCCAGCTAGTTAACCCCACTCCGGGAGCGTGTGAATCAAATGCCATCGACACTGCTTGCCAGGATCCATCGGTTATAATCAGCACAATGCCGCACTACAACGGCTGCACAATGTTTTTTAAGCAACCACCAGTAGCGGTAGTTGCTAGTAAGCGTGTTGGTGTAGGCAGGATAACGCAAGATGATAACAGCAGGTTTGGCGGCGAATGCTCGTTGTGTTCATTGTTATTGTAGCTTTGAGTTCTCATTGGAAAAATAATTGTAGTGTTGACTGAGCTACTGCCATGGAAAAGCCATAGGGGAGGAGGAAGTTAACATTTGAAGTGGGGACAGTCTTTAGTTTTTAAAAAACCGTACTGAGACCTTTAGTCCCTCACCATTTTCCGCTTGATCTAAGTGGATAGATCCGTAGTGAAGTTTAGTGATTTGCTCTACGATGGCTAAACCCAAGCCACTTCCCTGTGCATTGTTTCCCAATATCCGAAAAAAGCGCTCAAATACGCGCGAACGCAGCTCGGTAGGAATTCCAGGGCCGTTGTCTATAACAGTTAAAGAAATGGTATCCGGCGAATTAGAAATGATAACTTTCACCATCCCTTCTTGAGGCGTATAACGGATTGCATTATCAACAAGATTACGAATCAATGCGTGTAAACCTGTGACATTGCCTAACAACTTGTTACTTGGATCGGCGGCAACGAGCTCGATTTCTATGTGCTTTTCAACAGCCTGTGGTGCTAATTGCGCGATAACTTCCGCTGCTAAGCGCGCCAAATCAATCTGTGTGAAGTGTTCTGGCATAATAGTTTCTGGGCCTAAACGGCATAGTGTTAGCAGTTGTTGAATAACGTGTGTACATCGATCTACACTGGCGAGCACCTGTTTGAGGTATATATAACGGTCATCTGGATTCAATGTTTTCATGGCAAGTTGAGCTTGCGTTTTTAGCGCTGCCAGGGGAGTGTGTAATTCGTGCGCTGCATCAGCGGCAAACCGCTGCTCACGTTCAAAGGCTTGTTGTAGGCGTAGAAAAAGCTTATTAAGCTCATCGATTAAAGGACTAATTTCTATAGGCACCTCATTGAGGTTGACTGGTGCAAGATGATCAGCTGCGCGCTCAGCAACTGCTTTAGCAAAGAAACGGATACTTTTTAAGCCATTGCCAATGATAAGCCAGATGAAAAGACCAGATAACGGGTAAATGAATAATGTGAGGTAGGTATCGTCGATCAACATATGACGAATCATAGTATGGCGTGCCGTGTATTGTTCAGCGATAACAAGCATCACGTTTCGTTGACTGTCATACATCGTAAAAGTACGCCACTTTTTTCCATCAATGGTTTTATCGCTGAGTCCAGGTTGGCCTATCAGTGGCACTTGTGTCGCTTTAGACGAGCTAAGTAGTAGCGTTTTATCGCCAGTCCAGACTTGAAATGTGTAACGAGTTGCTTTTTGAGGCACAATGTTGTTTGGTACGTTGGTGTAGCGACGCAAATCCTCTATCAGCAACATATGGTTGACATTGGATCGGGTTTGTAAAGTCTTCAATTTAGACGTGCTGAGAAGATCTGTGGTGTTAATGATGGTCTCTAGTAGTGAGCCAGTTTCGATCAACAAGCCATCTAGGCTGTCATTGATTGCCTGAGAGTCGATATAGTAATTACCTAGCGCGGTGACGATGATGGTGGCAGCAATGGTCGCTAAAAGATTAAATAATAAAAATCGTCTGATCGATAAAATCGTATACACTACAGGTTCTCTTTGTTTTCTTTTTCAGCCATGTAACCCACGCCGCGAATAGTGCGAATAAAATTAATGCCAGCTAATTTTTTGCGTAAATTATGTACGTGAACCTCTAGTGTGTTACTGTCGATTTCATCGTCCCACCCATAGAGGCATTGATTGAGGGAATCACGAGAAACAACATGACCGGCGTTTTCTAACAATTTTTGCAGTAAACTAAACTCACGACGAGAAAGATTGATGTCCGCTCCGTTGACGGTAACGGTACATGAACTGGGATCCAGTGCAACATCGCGATAGGTTAAAATGGGCGCTGCTCGATTGGTAGAAAAACGCCGCTGCAACGCTCGGATTCTGGCGGACAATTCATCTAAATCAAATGGTTTGGTTAAGTAATCGTCAGCACCTCCATCCAGGCCTTTAATTCTGTCTTCTACAGCATGGCGTGCTGTTAAGATGAGGACAGGGGTAGTTACACCGGCAGCCCGCATCTCGCTCAAAATGGTTAAACCGTCAAGACCCGGCAGGTTTAAATCGAGCAAAATAGCATCAAAGGACTCTGCTTTGATAACACTCAGAGCGGTTCGACCGTCTATCAGCCAGTCTACCACATAACCATAATGTCTTAGTCCCTTGTAAATGCCGTCCCCTAAGGACTGATCATCTTCAACCAAAAGGATGCGCAATACTTTCCTCTTCATTGTCGTTATTAGTTAGTAGGTAGGGTGATATTGAAACCCTAACATACTATGAACTGTACTAGCCGTGGTGGGAATGTCAAGCGAGCAAGGCAGAGAAACAGAGAGACCCCCTTACAAAGGGATATGGGTGTTGTAGCATGCTTTTTAGCGTGGGGGATAAGAATTTAGGAGTTGACAAGCTTTAAAAATTCCTCTTCTGTTAAGCAAGTGATGTCCAGCTTTCTGGCCTGTAACAGTTTTGATCCAGGATTTTTGCCAAGTACCATATAATCTGTTTTCTTAGATATTTTGTTGCTTATCTTTGCTCCTTTGGCTTGAAGTAAGTGGCTGGCTTCGTCGCGAGACAAACTAGCAAGACTGCCTGTAAAGACAAAGATTTTTTCTGTCAAGACAGATTTTTTTGCAGAAGAATAGGTAGTAGACCAGTGAATCCCTGTTGATAAAAGTTGCTGAATAATGGTCCTATTATGGGCTTCGGTAAAAAATTGCCTGATATGCATGGCAACGATAGGGCCAATGTCAGGAATGGACTGTAGCTTTGTTTCGTCCGCTTGCATCAATTGAGCTAATTGACGAAAATGCTGAGCAAGCTTGAAGGCTGTTGTGCTCCCTACATGTCGAATGCCTAAGGCAAAAAGGAAGCGGGTTAGGGTGGTTTTTTTGCTGGACGTGATGGCAATACATAGTTTAGTGGCAGATTTTTGCCCCATACGTTCCAAGCTAGCCAATTGTTCCAAGGTTAAGCCATACAGATCAGCAATGTCTTTGATCACATGCTTTTCGACGAGCTGATCGACTAACTGATGGCCAAATCCTTCGATATTCATCGCTTTGCGCGATACAAAATGTAGTATAGTTTGTTTCAGTTGAGCAGGGCAGTATAAGCCAGCCCTGCAGTACATTGCTGATTCACTGGCTAATCGAGTAACTTTTGAGTTGCACACAGGACAGGTTTGGGGGAGTCGTATGGGCAGGGTCTGTTTCGGTCGTTTTTCCTTCATGACGCGCACAACTTCCGGAATGACATCTCCAGCGCGGCAAACGATGACTGTGTCACCAATACGGATATCTTTGCGATGCACTTCATCGATGTTATGTAGGGTAGCTCTGCTGATCGTTGCTCCCCCTACAAAGACTGGTTCCAAGTGAGCGACCGGTGTCAATACACCAGTACGACCCACTTGAAATTCAATGTCTAGCAGGCGGCTTAACGCTTCTTGTGCTGGAAATTTGTGAGCCAGTGCCCAGCGAGGGGCATGTGATAGAAGGCCGAGACGCTGCTGTAGCGCGATGGAATTAACTTTATAAACAACTCCATCAATTTCATAACGTAGATGAGGTCGTTGCTTGAGCATCGCGTGATAGTAGGCCAAACATGCTTCAATTCCATGAACACATTGTGTTTGTGGACAACGTGGTAATCCCCAATTGGCAAATTGCTCTAGCATATCCGTGTGTCTGTCAGCTATCTGTCCTCCAGTTACTTCTCCTACACTGTGTGTAAAAAAAGCTAGAGCGCGCTGTGCCGTAATTTTTGGATCGAGTTGACGTAAGCTACCGGCAGCGGCATTCCGTGGATTAACAAATATTTTGCCCCCTGCTTGCTGTAGGCGGTCGTTGAGTTGTTGAAAGGCTTTTTTGGGAATGTATACTTCACCGCGAACCTCTATGTTTTTGGGATAACTTTGACCATGTAATTGTAAGGGAATACTTAAAATGGTTCGCATATTTAGCGTGATGTCTTCTCCTGTATTACCATCACCACGTGTGGTCGCACGGATTAATTTTCCATTGGCATATGTTAAATTAACGGCGATGCCATCGAGTTTGGGTTCACAAGCAAATTCAATAGGTTCTTGCATGGCTAGTCTATCCTGAATACGCTTGTTAAATGCCAACACTTCTTCCTCGGAAAAAGCATTTTCCAGCGATAGCATGGGTAATCCGTGCGTCACTTGTGTAAAGTGAGTCAACGGTGTAGCACCTACGCGCTGTGTGGGTGAATCCGCCGTAATGAATTCGGGGTATTTTTTTTCCAAGTTTTGTAAGCGGCAAAAGAGCTTGTCGAAGGCGACGTCACTGATCCGTGGATCATCAAGAACGTAGTAGCGGTGATTGTGTGCATTGATCACTTTTTTAAGCCGTTCCATTTGCTGGAGGATAGAGGATTTTATTTTAGGCATGAGCGTAAAGCTGAGAACGGTAATGGGTTAATATGTTATCAGTCAGTGGCTCTCGCCACTGATCACAGAGTGTTCCACCCAAATCCTGAATGAGTAATTGTGCAGTTTCTAACATTAATTCAAAGATATTCAAGGCACGACCTACTTCACTAAGGGACATAAACAGGCATAACCCGGTGCATTGGATTTCACCGATGTGCGTTAGATCAAATGTACCGGGTTCAAAGGCGGAAGCGAGACTAAATAGGCGCCGATTTTTTTCATCTTGAGGGGCATGATAATGAAAAATATTCATCTCGCCATAATGAAATCCGGCACTGCTGAGCGTTTGTATGAGTTCATAGCCTTGATAAGGCCTGTCTTCCGTAGCGATTAATTGTAGGATAATAAGTGTTTCTTTATGGTTAGTGCTCCATTTTTGCTTAGATATTGCGAATGCAGACTCGTTACTAGATGCTAGGTGTGCAGGGTTTGCTACCACTACGGCAGATGAGTGTGAGGCTGCCATGTTAGAACGGATTCTACTATCCGTGGGTGCAATCTGTTCACTAGCTGTTCTTTGGCGGGGATTTCCATACTGCCAAATGACAAGAATCAATCCCGCAACCCCTGTCAAAATAATAATAGGTAGAATAAACAGCAAATAATCGATGTCCATAGCGATAATAAAACCTCAGTTGATGGGCTTTGTACGAGATAAATGAAAACCAAAATAATGTAAAACAGGGTTTTATTGTAGACTAAACCGAAGCGATCGCCATGGCTTTTTCCATGTCTACGGCCACCAATCGTGATACACCGGGTTCATGCATCGTGATACCGGCTAGATGTTGGGCCATCGCAATGGCGACTTTATTATGGCTAATCAAGACGATTTGTACTTCTTTGGATATTTCTTTGACTAATTTGCAAAATCTCAGGACATTTGCGTCATCCAACGATGCATCCACTTCATCCAGCACGCAAAAAGGAGCAGGATTGTATTGGAAAAATGCAAAGACCAAAGCCATTGCCGTCAACGCTTTTTCTCCTCCAGACAAGGATTGAATACGGCTATTTTTTTTTCCAGGCGGCTGCGCTGTGATAGTAATGCCAGCATTTAATAAATCTGAATCTTGTAGCTGTAATGAAGCCTTTCCTCCAGAAAATAAGCGTGAAAACAAATCTATGAAATACTGGTTTATTTTTTCAAAGGTCTCTTTGCAACGTTGAATCGTTTCTTCATCCATAGTTTTTATCGCTGTCTTCAGGGTTTGCAATGCTTCTAGGAGATCTTGATGTTGTGTGTCTAAATAGGATTTTCGTTCTACAACTGCTTGGTGTTCCTCTAAGGCAACGAGATTAACAGCACCGATTTCTTCAATATGATGTACCACTTCGGTGAGCTGTGTTTCAACACAAGAAAGATCGATGTCAGCAGGCAATGTTTTTATAAGGTCTTCAACATCGTATTCTTGTTCCTGCAGTTGTTCTGCTAAAGCTTTAATATGTATTCGCAATTCTTGATCTTGCAAGCGATACTGTTCTAATTCGCTGCGATCCTTGTCGAGCTTTATTTCTAAAGTTTTTATTTGTTGTTCCTGGAGTTTCCACTGTTGTTCAATTTTTTGAAGTGCATCCTGACTTTCTTTGAGTCGGGTAGCCAGCACATCGCGTTGCTGGTGTTGTGTATACAGGTTTTTTTTGGTTGTATCCAATAGCTTTTCTTCTTCTTTCAAAATGTGTTGTAGAGCAGCAGCCCGTTTTTTTAGCTGTTCTTGTTGCTGTTGCAGACGTGAAGCCGTTTCTTGTGTCGACTTCCAGTGGTGTTCTGCGGTTTGTCGTCTTAGTGCAAGTTGATGCAGTGTAGTTTCATCTACTCTTGCCTGCTGTGTCGCTTCATTTAATGTGGTTTCTAGAGTTGTTTTGATGGTGAGTAATGTTTGGTGTTGTTTTTCCATTTCCTGAAGCTGTAATTGATTTGTTGTTTCGTCCTGTGCTAGCTGTTGTAAGGCAGTTTGTAAAGTATCGATTTGCTGCTTATTTTCTTTTCGTTCTTGTTGAATGCGCTGCATCTGTTGTTTCGCCTGTGCTACGCGATTCTTCTGAAGCTGATAGCGCGTCTTTAGGTCAGCTTGCTGAGCGATACATGCGGCAAATTGTTTTTGTTTTTCCAATTGCTTCGCTTCTAATTGCTGAAGTTGTTTTTGTGTTTGTGCGTCATGCGCGTGTTTTTCATTACGTTGTGTTTGCATGACTTCCTGCTCTTGGCGTAGATTGTTGATATCTCGTTCCCTTTGCAATAACCCCGTTTTAGTTGAGCCAGGAATACCGAGCTGTATCCAATGATTGCCTAGAAAAATTCCTTCACGTGTTATAATGGATTCATAAGGTTTTAATCGTTTAGCATATAACATGGCTTCTGCCGTAGTTTCTGCTGCGTATATACCGATCAACAAGTCATCTAATGGCCAGGGGGCAGTCAATTTGGTGCTAAGCAATGGTAAAGATAATTGCGCATTTACCGTCGTTGTCGAGTGCTGATCAGGCATCCATTTTGTCATTAAACTGATCGAGCTGTCCGGAATGGATTGATGTAAAAAATCGTCTAAAGATTCACGATCAAGAAAACAAACCGCCTGCAAATGTCGATGTAGGGCAATTTCAAAAGCGAGTTCCCACCCTGTTTCTATCTGCACTAATTGCGCAAGTCGTGGATGATTCGTTAAATTATGTTTTTTTAACCAAGCGCAAAGAGATTGTTCGCGTTGGCCTAACGCTTCTTCTTGTAAGGCAATTAACGAAGCCATTTGGCCTTGAATGTTTTGCAAGCGGCTGTTACATGCATGTAATGCTTTGCTCAATTGCCGTTGTATAGTGCGCTGTGCGTCGATCTGTTGGCTGGTTTGTTCCTGATCCAATTGAATAAGCTGTTGTTTTTGTTCAATATCATGCAGTGCTTTTACAAGATCAGCCGTATTCTGATCTTGAGAAAAAATTTGGTTTTGTGCAGCCTGTTCTTCTTCTAATTGTTCAAAACGCCTTTTTAGATGTTGACATTGTTGTTGAGAGTATTGGCGTTGAGTTTGTATCATATGGCTTTGTTGTGTCAGCTTAGATAAATTTTCTCGACATTGATCCCACTCTATTTGACAATTTTTTACATCTCGTTTCATTTTTTCTGTCGTTGCTTGATCGGTACTTGCTTGTGTTTCAACCCAAGCTTTATGTAGTGTGTTTAATTCTTGATACGCGTGATCCTGTGCAAGCTGGTTCTCTTGTATTTGTTGTACTAACAGGATGGTTTGCTGCGTAAGTTGTTTCTCTTCCTGTTGATTTTTATGAAATTGAGTGACTTGGCCTTGTAGTGTTGCCTCTAAATGAGTTATTTGGTTAACGAATTCGTAATAATGGTTCTGCGATGCATCACAGTTGGTTCGGATTTGCAGTTGTCGTTCGCGTAACTGAGCTATCGCTACAAGCGAAATTTGTAACGCATGTTGGGATGCTGCACGCTGCATTTCAGCTGCTTGTATAGCAATCGACTTGGATTGCAGCTGCTCGTTGCACGCACGGTATCGTAATGCTTGCAGTTTGGCTTTGAGCAAACGCTCTTCTTGTTTGAGATCTTTGTAACGTTCCGCTGTATTGGCTTGATGTTGTAGGTGGTTGATCTGTTTGGCAAGTTCTGCTCTGAGATCGTCAAGACGATAAAGATTATTTTGGGTATGCTCTAAGCGGTTTTCCGTCTCGTGTCGCCGTTCTTTGTATTTTGAAATACCAGCGGCCTCTTCTATGTATGCATATAGTTCCGCGGGCTTTGCGTCTACCACCCGTGAGATCATGCCTTGTTCGATAATGGCATAACTGCTAGAGCCTAAACCCGTACCAAAAAAAATGTCTCTAATATCACGGCGTCGGCAGCGTGTGCCATTCAAGTAATAAGTGGATTGTCCATCGCGCGTTATTTCACGTCGGACAGAAAGGTGAGTATAGCGACTATATTGATCTCCCATATTAGCATCCGCGTTATCAAAATTGATTTCAATAGCCGCTTGTCCCAACGGTTTGCGAGTCGTACATCCATTAAAGATAACATCCTCTAAGGATTGGCCACGTAATTGCTTGGCTGAGTTTTCTCCAAGGACCCAACGAATAGCATCGATAATATTCGATTTTCCACAGCCGTTTGGTCCTACAATAGCCGTGAGATTGCTGGGAAGGGTCAGAATGGTTGGATCTACGAAAGACTTAAATCCTGCTAATTTGATGCTCTCTAGGCGCATATAAGAACTCTACGCTACTGATTTTTGAGGCGAAAAATACAGTACGGCATCAGATAGCGAGAAAAAATAAGGTCAGACGTTGAAGCGTAGCTGATTTTTTAAAAAAAAGGGAGTGGTAAAACCTATAAATAATAGATAGTCCAAACATACACACCATCCTCGTGTGTATGTCAGACTGTCGTTTTTGTACTAAAAGACGCGCTTGAACTGGGTTGGCGCTAGAAATAGACAGTACTACTGTACAGGATACAATCGGCCGTCTCTTCCTCGGTAATATCTCGTTTGTCCGTCGTCATTTCCTCCGGCACTACGGGCCAATGAACTACCCGCAACGGCACCCAATCCAGCACCAGCGATTGTGGCGACGGTTCGGCCCGTGCCGCCACCAATTGTGTTGCCTAAAATACCACCTACAGCGGCTCCACCTAATCCACCTGCAACAGCGCGTTGATCAGGAGACATAGAGTCACAGGCCGTGAGCCCGACTAGGGCAACTCCAATAATTAAAAAAGAATTACGTTTTTTCATGATGTTAGCTCCATGAAGTAAAATATTGTACTTTTTTGCGTTGTACTTTATTTATTTGTTCTGTATATGAAAAAAGTATAGGCAGGGCCTATGGCATTTACCAGCTGAGCTACCGAGATCTTGTAAATAAATGTGCATTTATTAATCAATTTAATCAAAAAATGGCACGTTGTAACCTGAATAAACAGGCTTTATGTTATGTGGTGTATTGTATCCAAGGTGACTTGTAGCAAACGGATCTGGCGATCGTCGGCGCGCAGTACTTTAAAATAAAAAGGTGGTAGGTTGATGTTTGCTCCTCGTTTAGGTAGATATCCAAATTGATTAGCGATGAGCCCGCCAATTGTGTCAAATCGTTGCGTCGCAAACTGGGCATTGAAATAACTATTAAAGGCTTCTATAGGCATAAGGGCTTTGACGATAAATTGCTGAGGACCTTGTTTTTGTACAAAAGCCTCTTCGTTATCGTCGTATTCGTCTTCAATTTCTCCCACAATTTCTTCTAGCACGTCCTCGATGGTGACAAGTCCTGAAACCGCGCCGTATTCATCGACAATAATTGCCATATGGTAGTGTTTATGTTGAAACTCTTCGAGTAAACTATCTAGTCGCTTACTTTCCGGTATAAAGATAGCAGGCCTGGTAATGTCGTGGATATTGAAGGTATCCTGATGTACTAATGGGTTGTATTTTAGAAGATCTTTGGCAAGTAATAACCCAACCACTTCCTTACTTTGATCATTAATAACGGGAAAACGCGAGTGCCCAGATTCGATGACTATAGGCAAGATTTCAGATAGGGAGGAAAGGTTTGAAACCAGTGCCATTTTGGCACGAGGAACCATGATATCGCGTACCTGTCGATCTGAGATAGCTAATACGCCCTCTATCATTTTCAGTGCCTGTGCATTGAGGAGTTTGCGCTGTTTTGCATAACGTAATAATTGGGTTAGCTGCTGGCTATTTTGTGGTTGGCGCAATAGTGCTTGATTGAAACGAGCTAACCAAGGCTGGCGATTTTTTTTTCTTTTGATTTTATTATCAAACATAAGGGTTGTCATAGCCTAATTCCTCTAATAGTTTAATTTCAAGTGTTTCCATTTTGTCTGCATCTGTAGTTGATTCGTGATCGTAACCAATTAAATGCAAACAGCCGTGGATAAGCAGGTGTGCCCAGTGTGCTAAACGTGACTTCCGTTGCGCTTTTGCCTCTTGATTGACTAATGCGGCACAAATGACTAGATCACCCAGCAAGGGAGAATACACGTCCGGTGGTGGCTCAAAAGGAAAGGATAAGATATTGGTAGGGCCTTTTTTACAGCGGAAGCGAAGGTTTAGGTCAGCACTTTCCCTTTTATCCACCAAGCGAATGTTAAGCTCTGCTAGGGTAGTGCGGCCGATTAGCGCTTTGTTGGTCCAATGCTGAAAATAATAACGCGTTGGAATAAAAGGCCTGCGCGTCATGACTTGTATGGTAAGTTTAATCCGCTTTTTCTTTGGTTTCGTGCTGTTCATAGGCGTGTAATATGGCCTGCACCAGAGAGTGTCTGACAATGTCGCATGCAGTAAACTCCGTAAAGCTGATGCCTTCTATACCCTGTAATACTGTTAGCGAATGACGTAGACCTGACTCTAAGCCGCGCGGTAAATCGGTTTGTGTGATATCACCATTGATCACGACTTTGGAATTAAAACCAATGCGTGTCAAAAACATTTTCATCTGTTCTTTGGTGGTATTTTGCGCCTCATCTAAAATGATGAAGGCATCGTTCAGTGTGCGACCGCGCATATAAGCTAAGGCAATGACTTCGATAATATGTTGTTCCATGTATTGTAGCACTTGGTCAAATCCCATCATGTCATTTAGGGCATCATACAAGGGACGAAAATAGGGATCGAGTTTTTGAGAGTAATCACCAGGTAGAAAACCCAATTTTTCGCCTGCTTCCACGGCAGGTCTTACCAAAATAATACGACTGATTTTTTCCTGCTCTAAGGTAGCCACGGCACAGGCGACGGCTAAATAGGTTTTTCCTGTGCCAGCAGGGCCTAGACCAAAATTAATATCGTGGTTTAAAATGTGTCGTAGATAACGCTCCTGATTTGGACTGCGTGGTTTAATGGTTCCACGTTTAGTAGGTATGATGATCCCAGACGATGGGCAACCACCTACAGAGACATCCAGGTCGGTTTGTATAGTTTGTAGCGCTAAATGAATGATAGAGGGAGTCAGTGTCGTCTTTCCTTCTGTATCAATGTAGAGATAGTGCAATACTTTAGCGGCGACTTCAACGGCTGATAAAGGTCCATTAATCTGAAAATTATGTCCACGATTGTAGATGCTAACTTTTAATTTTTGCTCGATTTGACGTAGATGTTGATCAAATGGCCCGCAAAGGTTAGCCAAGCGGCGATTATCTTCCGGCACGAGTTGAAAACTATAAGCCTGTGTGTTCAACGTTGACTAATTCTCCTCGTAAGGAATTTTTAAAAACCTCAGTGATCATGACAGGAACGTTTTGCCCTATAAAGCGCTTATCACCCCTAAAATTAACGACGCGGTTATTTTCAGTACGTCCCTGTAGTTCATTGGGATCTTTTTTAGAAATGGCGTCTACCAGTATCTTTTGTATGCTGCCACGCATTTGATCACTCAGGGCTTGTCCTTGAAATACTAGGAGATTTTGTAAAATCTGTAAACGTTTTTTCTTGGTTTCTAAGGGTACGTTGTCGGGTAACTCAGCGGCTGGTGTGCCAGGACGGCGGCTATATATGAAGCTAAACGAGTTGTCAAAACCAACTGCTTGGATCAAATTTAAGGTTGCTATGAAGTCATCTTCTGTTTCGTTAGGGAAGCCGATGATAAAGTCAGAGGAAATGGCGATGTTAGGTCGAACTTTGCGTAATTTACGGATTTTTGACTTAAACTCTAGCACCGTATATCCACGTTTCATGGCTGCTAAAATGCGATCAGAGCCGCTTTGTACAGGGAGATGTAGATGGTTGGCTAATTTTGGAACGTCTGCATAGGCTTGAATTAGGCGATCAGAAAAAGCCAGTGGATGTGAGGTAGTGAATCGAATGCGCCAGATGTTTTTTAAAGCCGCGATGTAACGGATTAAATCCGCTAAGTCTGCCAATCCTCCTTCATGCCTAGGGCCTCGGTAATCATTGACATTTTGACCTAACAACGTGATTTCACGTACACCCTGATCGCATAGTGCGACGACTTCTGCTAAGACATCATCCAAGGGTCGACTGATTTCTTCACCACGTGTATAGGGGACCACACAAAAGCTACAGTATTTATTGCAGCCCTCCATAATAGAAATTAACGCGCGTACTCCGTCAGTACGTGGTGTTGGTAAATGGTCAAATTTTTCAATTTCTGGAAACGAAACGTCTACGACAGCGCGTTTTTGTTGTAAAACACGATCGAGTAGGGCAGGTAGTCGATGTAATGTTTGTGGGCCAAAGACTATATCCACAAAGGGTGCACGTTGGCGAATGCCCGCCCCTTCCTGACTCCCTACGCAACCTCCCACTCCGATGATGAGATGTGGGCGTTTGGCCTTTATTTTTCTCCATCGACCTAATTGTGAAAAAACCTTTTCTTGTGCTTTTTCACGGATGGAGCAGGTGTTTAATAACACAACATCTGCTTGCATTGGGTCTTTCGTAACGATTAAACGATGGGAATGCTGCAAAAGGTTGGCCATGCTGTTAGAGTCATATTCGTTCATCTGGCAGCCGTGGGTCTCGATATAGAGTTTTTTTAACATGGTTTTTTTTCAAAGCTAGCTAAGTATAAATAGGATTGTGTAAGCATTGCAGGTTAGTGCTATAAATTGCCATATTTCTAATTTATAGCAACGCGCTCTATAGGCTTTCATTAGAATTCAGTTTTTCTTTTAGCAGACGGTTGAGTTGTTGCGGATTTACTTTACCGCCGGATGCCTTCATCACTTGACCGAAAAAAAAATCATAAAGTTTATCTTTTCCTTTTCGATATGCTGTTAATTGTTGAGGATTTTCAGCGAATACACCATCGATAAGCTGGATAATGGCCGTTTCATCCGTAACTTGTTGCAGGACTTTCGCTTGAATAATCTCGTCAACTGTTTTTTGAGTTGTCCAGAGTATTTCAAAGATGCCTTTGGCTATGTTATTGGAAATAGTATTATCAGCGATACGCTGCAGTAAGGTGGCTAGCCGCGCAGCAGGTACAGGGGATTGATCAATGCCAAAACCAGCTTTATTGAGGGAAGCGGAAAGTTCACCCATTACCCAATTAGCGGCTAGTTTAGCGGGAATTTTCTGTTCGACAATACATTCAAAATAGTCAGCGAGCTCAGGATGGTTAGTCAGTAGGCTAGCGTCGTAGCTACTGAGTCCGTAGTCTTCTCGAAAACGCTGATTTTTTTGATGAGGTAATTCAGGTAGGGTTTTTTGTATATTGTCTATATATTCATTTGATAATGTTACACAACATAAATCCGGATCTACAAAATAGCGATAATCTTCAGCATCTTCCTTACTGCGCAAGAATCGTGTTTTTTGTTTATCAGCATCATACAGGCGAGTTTCCTGGCTAATGCTGCCACCGTCTTCCAAGATCTGAATTTGCCGATCAATTTCATAGTGAATGGCTTTTTCGATGAACCGGAAGGAATTGAGGTTTTTAATTTCTACACGGGTTCCTAGCTGTCTTTGATCTTTCCTACGTACAGAAACATTGGCGTCGCAGCGAAACGAACCTTCCTGTAGATTTCCATCGCAAATTTTTAAATAACGAACCAGCGTGTGTAGCGTTTGCAGATAGGTTATGGCTTCCTTTGCTGAAGTTAAATCGGGCTCGGTAACAATTTCTAGCAAAGGGCCTCCAGCACGATTGAGATCAATGTAGCTCATGTTGTCTAATTTTTCATGTAGCGATTTGCCCGCGTCTTCTTCCAAATGCGCTCGAGTAATGCGTACTGATTTGCATTCGCCGTTTTCCGTTATAATGTCTAGCTGTCCTGGACCAACAATAGGATGTTCGTATTGGCTAATTTGATAGCCCTTTGGGAGGTCAGGATAAAAATAGTTCTTTCGCGAAAAAACAGAATAACTAGGAATATTTGCTTTAATACTTAACCCAAATTTCACAGCCATATGGATGGCTTCTGCATTCAAAACGGGCAGTACGCCGGGAAAACCTAAATCAATAGGGCAGACCTGTGTATTGGGATCAGCACCATAAGCCGTAGCAGAACCAGAAAAAAGTTTTGATTTGGTTAATAATTGCACATGAACCTCAAGACCTATGACGGGTTGCCACCCTACTATCTGTGCTGAGCCTGGTACTTTGTCTATCGCGTGATTCAGCATGATTAAAAACCCTTCGGTAATTTTTTATGCCAATCTGTTACTTGTTGGTAACGATGTGCGACATTCAATAATTTCCCTTCTGTAAAGGGAGGACTAATGAGTTGCATGCCGAAAGGGAGTCCATCGATAAAACCAGCGGGGATCGATAAGGCAGGAAGGCCAGCTAAATTGATTGCACTGGTATAAATATCAGAGAGGTACATGCTAATGGGATCCCTAATTTTTTCGCCTAATTTAAAGGCGGTGGTTGGTGTGGTAGGCCCTAGTAAAATATCCACCTGTTGAAATGCTTCTTTGAATTCTTGCATTATGAGTGAACGGATTTTTTGTGCCCTCAAATAATATGCGTCGTAATATCCTGCCGACAAGACATAGGTACCCATTAATAGGCGTCGCTTTACTTCTTCACCAAACCCTTCAGCGCGTGTCCTTTCATACAAGTCGCATAGATTTAGTGGATTGCTGCAGCGATAGCCGTAACGTATGCCATCATAGCGTGCCAGATTAGATGAACATTCTGCCGAAGCGATGATGTAATAAAGCGGAATAGCTAAATGGCAATTAGGTAAGCTAACAGTTTTGACGCGTGCGCCCAAGCGTTCGTACTGTTTGATAGCGGTTTCTAGAATGGCGGCTACATGGGGGTCTAGATCCGATGAAAAATATTCTTTTGGTAAGCCAATGGAGAGACCTTGTATAGAGTCATTGAGCGAACGCGTATAATCTGGTACTGGCTCGTTAACACTGGAGGAATCTTTTTCATCAAAACCAGCCATCACATTCATTAAGAGCGCTGCATCCTCTGCCGTTTGTGTAATAGGGCCAGCTTGATCCAAACTAGAGGCAAAGGCAATGAGGCCATATCGTGATACACGACCATAGGTCGGTTTTAAGCCAGTAAGATTGCAGAATGCGGCGGGTTGACGAATAGAACCTCCTGTGTCGGTAGCCGTAGCGGCAGGAACTAACCGTGCAGCAACTGCCGCACTGGATCCGCCTGAGGAACCTCCAGGAACGCGGGTGAGATCCCATGGATTTTTGCTTGGGCCGTAGAAGCTAGTTTCGTTTGATGAGCCCATAGCGAACTCATCCATATTGGTTTTGCCTAGCAGGACAGCACCGGCTTGATTCAAAGCGTTGACTAAACTGGCGTCGTAGGGGGCGATAAAATTATCCAGCATTTTGGAAGCACAGCTGGTCTTAATATAATTTGTGCAAAAAATATCCTTATGCGCAATAGGGATACCAGTTAAGGGCCCAGCAGTGCCTTTTTTGTGTTGTGCATCTGCCATCTCTGCTTGTCGATAAGCATGTTCTGCAGTAATGGTGATAAAGCTATTTAAATCAGGATCATAGCTGTTGATGCGGGCAAGAAAGTAGGACGTGAGCTCTTTGCTGGATACTTTTTTATTTTTTAGAGCAATAGATAGCTCATGGAGTGTATAGTCATGCAAACTCGCTGATCTCATCGTGATTCTATGACCAAAGGCACACAGTACAGACCCGATTGAACGTACTCAGTGAGTTGTTGTAGGCGATCACGCTGGTTTGACTCGGTCACTTGATCGACACGCAGGTGCTGAGGAAGATCGATGCAGTGCGTGATCGGCTGAATGGATTCAATGTCGACCGTTTTTAATTGCTTGGCTAATTCCAAAATACCCTGTAAATTTTCTACGTATCGGTGTGCTTCTTGTTCAGTGATGCGTAGACTGGCTAGCTTGGCTACTTTTTTCACATCGTTCAGTGAAATGGTCATACAAAAAACCTCTACATTGTTTCTCAAGCAATGTGCTATAAAAAAGGACACATTATACCCATTACACTGGAATTTGCGAATGAAAATTTCAGTACTTCGTCAATGCAAACTTGACAAGGAGAGATCGTGGCCATTTTACTTGCCTAAAATCTTTATTATTTGCTAAAGTGCCTTGGCTCACACTATATTGTTTAGTCAAGCGTTTTAGATAGGTAAACAACTTTATGTTAAGCAAATTCCGCGGATTGTTTTCTAAGGACATTTCCATCGATCTCGGTACAGCAAATTCGCTAATTTATGTTCGCGGTGAGGGAATAGTGCTCAACGAACCTTCAGTTGTCGCCATTCGAACAGAAGAAGGCAATCAGCGCTCGGTGTTAGCTGTTGGGTGGGAGGCTAAACGGATGTTGGGCCGTACCCCGGGTAATATAAATGCTATCCGTCCTTTGAAAGACGGAGTCATCGCTGATTTTTATGTAACGGAAAAAATGCTGCAGCATTTTATTCACAAGGTACATCAGAATCGGTTTTTGCGTCCCGCTCCGCGTATACTTGTTTGCGTACCTTGTGGATCGACACAGGTGGAGCGTCGAGCAATCCGAGAGTCGGCTTTAGGGGCTGGTGCACGGGAGGTTTATTTAATTGAGGAACCTATGGCGGCTGCAATCGGTGCTGGCATGCCAGTTGGTGAGGCTCGTGGCTCGTTGGTAGTAGATATTGGTGGTGGGACGACAGAGGTTGCTGTTATTTCGTTGGGTGGAGTCGTTTACGCGCAGTCAATACGGGTAGGTGGCGATCGATTTGACGAAGCCATTGTCAATTACGTGCGGCGTAGTTACGGTAGTTTGATTGGAGAGCCGACGGCTGAAAGAATTAAATGTGAAATCGGCACGGCATTTGCATTGCCTGAAGTGCGTGAAATGGAGGTGCATGGAAGAAATATTTCAGAAGGCGTGCCAAGGGTCTTTGTGTTAAATAGCAATGAAGTTTTAGAAGCCTTGCAAGAGCCGCTGGCCAATATTGTCGGTTCTATTCGTACGGCCTTGGAACAAACACCGCCTGAGTTGGCTGCTGATATTTTGGAGTCGGATCGCGGTATAGTGTTGACTGGCGGAGGTGCTTTGCTAAGAAATCTTGTTCTCCTGGTTAGAGAGGAAACGGGTATGCCAGTTGTGGTGGCGGAGGATCCGCTGACCTGCGTTGCACGTGGTGGTGGCCGTGTCATGGAAATGATGGATGAACTCAGTAGTGATTTTTTAATCAAAGACTGAGTGAGGAACTCGTTATTAAGCTGTTGTTTAATCATGGAAAAACTTCCTTATGGTTGCGTTTGATTTTTTTCGTTCTTGCTGCAGTGCTATTGATTGTGTTGGATTATCATCGTTACCTGTGTTCGCTTCGTCATATGTTGAACGATGCAGTAGCGCCTTTACAATATTTCGTTGATACACCACTGCGTATGGTTAACGGCATAAGTCAGCTTTTTTTGACACAAAAAAGATTGCAAGCAGATAATGAACGCCTTCGTTCCCAGCAAGTGTTATTGAAAGCTAAGTTGCAGCGTTTCGCTGCTTTGCAAGAAGAGAATAGCCAGTTAAATCAGTTGTTCGCTGCTTCTGCAGCACTGAAAAAGCAACGGATAACCTTAGCACGCTTATTGGAAGTGAATACGGGCCCATTATTCAATGAAGTGATACTCGATAAAGGTCGATCCGATGGTGTTTATGTAGGGCAAGCCGTAATAGATGCAGACGGGGTTATGGGCCAGGTGATTAGCGTAGATACATTGATCAGTCGTGTGCTCTTGCTAACTGATTTTCGCAGCGCTATTCCTGTACAGGATGTTCGTAGTGATGCACGCGGTATATTGATTGGACGTGGGCGATTAGCTAAGTTGTTGTTAAGGGATATTCCTGGTACGGTGGATGTCAAGGTCAATGATCTGTTGGTTACTTCTGGTTTGGGGGGGCGCTATCCTCCAGGTTATCCAGTTGGTATTGTTAGTGTGGTTGATACCAATATTATGGCACAGTTTTCTAGTATTCAGGTTGATCCAAGTGCACAACTGAACCAGAATCGGCCCGTTCTATTGATTTGGCCTGACAGCCAAGCCGCTGTCGTTGTCAATTTTAAAAAAAATAACGGCAAGCCAAGATATTTTTCAAAATAGGTACTGAGTGAAGTCGTTGCGATTTCTCCGTTGGATTATTATTTTTAGTTTTTTTTCTGCTTTACTGTTGAGCTTAATTCCATTAACGCCAATTGTTGAATTATTCTACCCTTTATGTGCAGCTTTAGTGTTGATTTATTGGTTCATCGTTTTTCCTGAACATGTCAATTTGACCTTTGCATGGATTTTAGGATTACTCATTGACGTGCTATATGGAAACTATTTGGGTGAACATGCCCTTGCGTTGTCCATTCTCGCTGTTTTAAGTGCTCACTTTCATTTGCAATTTCGTATGTTCCCCCTCGCTCAGCAAATGTTCTTTATATTCGTGTTATTAACTATTTACCAAGGCTTGCTTTTTTGGATGCAAGTTTGCTTAGGTTTTGCAGTAAATTTTTACTTGGCAGGGTTCGCTTTGTTAACCAGTGCTTTAGTATGGCCTTTTTTAAAAAAAGTGTTACGGGCACCTCTATAAAAAATTGCCTTGTCCATTCTGTAATATTGATCACGATACCGAATCACTGTAAACAATGGGTATGTTATGTGCTTGGTATGCTTTGCATAAGTTGTGTAAAAGCTTTGAAAAACTTGTGAATAATATGATCCTTTGCTAACATTTAGCGTACATGTTTGTACAAAATAACAGTAAAAAAACAGTGAATACAATATGTAGTAACTCTTAAAAAAATAAATACTATATGTAGTTTATTTAATATTAGGAGTTATACAAAATTATGCACAGAGCCCCCACCACTCTCGTTGATGGAAGTTAAAAATGATAAGAAGTGTGTAATTTACAAAGATAAGGGAGTAAAAATAGTAAATAAATAGGTCGTGCTTCAAAAAAGAAAATCTTCTCTACGGATGCCTAAAAATGTGGTGTCTGCAATGGAGTGAGTGCTGATTTTGATTAGTTTGATGTATGGTTGAAAGAGGGTAGAACCAGGTATTAGACAACAACATACAACAGATAACTCCGTTTCGAAAAAAGCCTCATCAGGATTTTCAGGGGGTATTCGTTATGTTTAGTAAAGCAAGCGATAAGTGCGGCGTGTCCAATACATTGGGGAGTGTTGTGTTTAAAGAAAGGATTGCGCCAAGGATTGCGGATCATATTCAAAGACCTATCAGTGTGTGTGTTTCAGGAGAGGATGCTCGCTTAACGGCGTGGTTAGTTGAGAATTTAAGTACGATTAAGCCACTGCGTATTAGGCTATTGGACGCATGCTTACAGAAACCAGCGAGTAACCATCAAAAAAAGGACTGAATTATGAGTAAAGTAACGATCATGCTAGCCAATGGCACGAGCTTTGAACACGATTTCGACTGCAACAACCCTTATGCCGAGATGTTTCAGATTGTTCGCGAGATAATTGGGATAGATTCGCGTGTTAAGTGGTTCAGAGATTTAAAGGGTGAATTTTATAACATACAGTGCTTTGGAGACGTGAAGGTAGATATTCACAAAAAATGATTAAAACAAACTAACAGTGGCATAGTTTGTTGAAAAAATTGAGAAAATTGTAAAAATTTATTAAAAAGCAGCTGTAAAATATTGCGTGCGTAAGTCCTGACGGAGGTAGCGAGGAGCAATTTTAAAAAGTCACAGTAACTGTGATGTAATCTCTGTAGGCACCTGTTTCTATTCTCTGTTGTGCGGAAATTTCTCCATAGATTGTGGTCGTTTGTGCTAGGCCTTTGCCTAGTAAATGCCGGGTATTTTTACCAATCATATCTCCAAAAAGCATGGTATGATCCGCGGATAAAAAAAGGTTATACGATAATAAACCCGTTGTGGTAGAAGCAGTTTTTGTCATAAAACGATGATTAATAGTTGCTCCAGCGCCTTGGCCTTGATTGAGACCAATATTGTACGGTGTTCCAAGGCTACAGGTGATGACTATTGGGCTTGTTGCATCATCGGGTCTTTGGTTGAAAGGAAAATAAGGAGGGAACACCAGCGGTGCTGCCGTGTTAATTGCACAGGTGGAGGTTAGACCACCTGATCCAACGGTTGCAGTAACTGCCAGTACTCCTGTTATTGTTTGTGCGAATGTGCTTTGGCTAGTCAGAAGCACCAACAGCCAAGAAAAAAATCTGATTTGATAAGACATGGCATGATCCCACTAAAAAACCTGGTCTGGAGAGTTATTAGCTAGTCTTTGTCTTTTATTTGGTTTATGCCTTATAGCAAGTGTAGGTGACCCGTACTAGCTAAGCAAGAAAATGAGTAGGCATGTAATTTTATTATAAATAAATTTTATATAACTGTATGGCGGATATATCAGACATATTGCAGACAAGTTGCCAAGTTAAACTACTGGATTTAGGTGTTGTCAGGGTTACGGGCAACTATGTAGAAAAGTTTTTGCAAGGCCAACTAACCTGTGACGTAAGAGAAATCAATGAAAATCAGCATCGATTAGGTGCTCATTGCGATGTAAAGGGACGTGTGCACGTTACGTTTTATCTATTCTTGCATCAGGAGGCGTATTATTTTTTGTTGCCACAGAGCATGATACCTCACCTGTTATTGTGTTTGACAAAGTATGCTGTTTTTTCAAAAGCTTGCGTTGTTGACGTGAGTCAGGATTGGCAGGTTACTGGGCTCATAGGTCCAGAAATAAGTGATATACTTGCTCAAAACCATTTACTACCTCACCCGAATACTACGGTTGCTTCTTTTAAAACAATCATAAGTCTCGCCGTGACGGGTACTACTCCTCGCTTTATCTTATTGGCACCCAATGAGCAATCCATTTCCTTTCTTAATAATAAAACGCTACAGGAGGGGGTTATGAGTAATTGGCATCTCTTGGATATCATCGCTGGGATTCCTACTATTTATCCAAAAACAATTGGACAATTCACACCACATCAGCTGAATTATCCAGCTATCAACGGGGTTAGCTTCAATAAGGGTTGCTACATTGGCCAAGAAATCATTGCCCGCACCCACTATTTGGGAGTTTCCAAAAGTCGTCTTTATAATTTAGCTTTTCAAGCTAACACGAATTTTCCTGCGGGTACACCGATACAAACGAGCGATGGCTCAACACAAGGCACACTCATTATGGCAGCAAATGAAAAAAACGACAGTTTCCAAGCACTAGCCTGTTTGCAAATGCAGGCCGTTTCACATACTATTTGGCTAGAGAGTCCTCAAGGGCCGCCAATTTGGTTGTTGTAGAGTGCTCTCCGTGTTGTTGTTCCATTGGTCCTGTAAAAGGAGGACTTCATGATAAAAAAAGTAAGCTGCAGTTTATTTCTTGGCCTTTGTATGATTAGTTACAGTACATGGGCAGCTGATGAACCGGCCAGTGGCTATAATACGAATCGTTTGGCGCCGATCGATCTATTACCAGCTCAGCATGGGAATGCTAATGTGAGACCACAACCGCCGGCTGATCCCCACAGCAAAGCAATAGAGTTTGCCCGCCAGGCAGGTAGCATTGGTGGTGTTACAAAGGCGTGTGGACAAGATATAGAGAATTTTACGCAGAGAGTCACGGAGGCAATTCAGCAATTAACAATAAATAACTCAACGGATAGGGCGGGAGCTATGCTTGTCTATTATCAGATCGTACGCGAAGCAGAAGCGAGTGAGCGAAATATGCCGCGTATTCCTTGCACTAAGGTTTTAGAGGACTATCATAATCTACCCATTATGCAACCAGACTATAAAGAAAAAGTGATTACGCAGCTCAATACCTCTGGATCGTAAGATCGTAAGCGTAGTCTCTACTTCTACTTTTTATTTTACAGGTGTACTAAATACAGGTGGCTATAATCGTGAATCTGGTTCGCGAATAAAAAGAAGTAAAATGATAGATAGTAAAATATAGACAGGCAATAAGCTCAGTGCGCGACGATAATCCATGACTGAAAAATAGTGAACACCTGACGCTATTTGTCCGCTCCAACTCTTATCCAGTAATTTGCCGATGAATGGCTCTGTAAAAGCACTGAATATGACATCGCCAGTGTTGATGAATGCAACGATCGTTGCAGCGACTGTCAGTTTGTTGAGATCCCTGCCTAATGCAAAGCCTAGCATAAAGGCGCCGGTAGAAAAGCCAAATAAAAACAATAAACAAGCGAGCAAAAAAAGCGGTAACTGTGTTGAATAGATGATTAGTGTTATCGTAGCTAAGGCAATACAACCACTTC